>Ga0065711_1004003_pt1 | contig 25386 bp, 11 predicted proteins | sample Hoacrofraction12_FD_59098 | JGI IMG/M metagenome (GOLD analysis project Ga0065711, IMG submission 59098) | Hoatzin crop microbial communities from Cojedes, Venezuela - Epithelial fraction 12 v2 (version 2) | ecosystem: Host-associated > Birds > Digestive system > Esophagus > Crop | place...
TTTTTTTTTTTTTTTTTTTGTGTGCCATTCTGGAGAGCCATTGGCTGCTGCCTGAGATATCCTGAGAGATGCGGCAATTAATTTTCTTTTAATCAAGGTCGGATGAAGTAAATTGGTGCGGCTCTGCAGCCCCTCATTTTCTGTTTTTGCAGTGATGCAAAACAAATATGATCAAATTATGCTCCTTCTCACCTTATTGAATTAGGAAGCGTGACTGATCCGGGAGAGCTGAGATGTTATATACTGTACCAATCCTCACCATCCCCCCTCCCTGACAAAGCCATCGGGAATCTTTTTGCAGGTTTTTTATTTCAAGTTCGGAGGGAAGTGTGGGAGTGGGTGTGGGTGGTGGGGAGAAAGTCCTATTTATTTTTCTTAGTCAGTGGGGTGAAGCTGTATATTTCACCTTACGGTGATGTGTGAGTAATCACAATAATCAGGTCCATCTGGGCTCAGGAATAAAATCTGACAAGAGGACAAAGAAGTTAAAGAGCAGGCCTGCAAAGAAAAGGGCCTTTCGTCTGTTCCGACAGCAGGTCTTACCTGCGTGTTTGTCTGCCTGCCGCGTGTGTAGCTGTACGACTGGTGGGCTCTGAGGCACTCAGCTGGGAGCAGAGGGCCGTGCGGGGCTCCTTCCAGCTCTGCCACTCACTCCTTCTGCAGCCTTGGGCATACCGCCTTGTCCCTCTGTGCCCCAGCTACCCTGCCTGTGCAATATGGGTAATGAAGTTTGCCAGGAGATTCGCAAATGAAAAGCATTACATGAGAGCTAAGCATTATTTGCACTTTGTTAGCTCTTAAGGACTATTTTGTGTTAATTTCATTGCAGCATGCCAGAGGAAAGAGGAAGAAAAAGAGAGATACATGCTCACACACAGAGCTGTCTCATGGAGATTTTGCGTATAGTTAGTTTGTTCATGAATGTTATTCCGACTGACAGCATCCGTTTGCTCTTCGTATATGGAGAAACATTAGAAATGCTGTGATCAATACCACTATGGACATACAAATTGCACAATATATATAGTCCTGTAACCTACGGCTGGGAGGTCTCAGCATTCAGCAGACTGAGGCTGCTGTGCTGCTGTTTATTTCAGAGGGTCTCTCTGCGTGGGTAAGGGCTGCAGGAGTAGGCTCCTGTGGTCAAAACTTGTAATACCCTTGAGGGAATAAAACATGGAGATGCAGCAGGAAAATGCATAATGAGCGGGCTAATGTGTACACTATTTTTCTCTGAAAGAAACTCAAGGTGGTTATGAGATTGACCTAAAGGGATCCTTTCCAGCGTGATAATCATAGAAATGGACAGAGAAGTCTCCTGGGAGGGAGGCAAATATGTAGTCCATCCTCTACCCTAAGGCAAAATCAAGTGATGACTGAAATGCGAACTTTCCTTAAAGGTGTTAAAGGAGCTGGCCCAAGAGAGGATGGGTCAGCAACAAAAGGAATTTAGGACTAGATCTCACTGAACTGTGAACTAGTACTCTGGACACAGCATGGTGGTCGCTGCACAGCTAATCTCAGTTGGTTAGATGATCTCATTGATCCCTTTTGGCTTCAGAATTTACAGTTCTATTAGAAACAGGGTACCCAGTAGATACACTGGCTGGAATTTAGAAAAAAGCAGGGCAGACTGAGCAAGGCAGTCAGTCCTAACTCTGACTGGGATGCAACAAATTAAAATTCCTATTTTGGTGAGAACCTAATGACACTAAGAATCTCTGCTAGTCAGAGCTTATCCAAGCAATACCTCTTTGTGACCTTCATAACATGCTGAAATGTTGCTCTGGAAGTGATTTGGGGTGAATGGGGAAAAGCATGCCTTCCTGTGTTACCGGAGCCAGTACCTGCTGCATGTCAGCCCTGCAGAGCAACATCAGCTGAGCATCCATTTCCATGATGGGAAAACATGGGAGAGCTGAGCACTGCACAGGCTGGCAAAGGTGTAGGCACCTAGAAGGCAAATTTGGCAGTGTATAAAATACTTTCCTGGATGTGCTGTGTGATAACAATAAATATAAGTTATTTAGCTTTGGGTTTGTTTTTTTTTTTTTCCTTTCTTTTTGAGAGAGAGAGAATTGGAGAGAATGTACTTAGACTGTAGATTTCAATTTATAGACTTTAGCTGACCTTTTTCACCCTGACCCTTTTCCCCATCAGGTCAATCTTGTTCAGATTGTACTGCTCATTCTGCTGAATCAGAGCACAAAACCAATCCCAGTCCAGGTTGATAAAAAGAAAGGGAGGTTTGCAACATCTTTGTCTATTCATTAGATTGTCTGTTTAAGCACAAAACATTATCTGTTTGTCCATCTGAAATGTTTTGTACTGCTGCCCATCAGTGTTAAATCTTAAATATCCTGGCAATCACAAATATTGTGCAGGGTCTCATGAAGGCTTGTTTCCCTGCCACAGCTATAGAGAACTTCACTTGATGTGGGGTTGTGTTGCACTGGGTGAGAGCAGGTCTGGGAAGAGGAGTGTGATGAATGTCATCTTAGCTAAAGGAGAACTGCTCAACCTCAGTTCCTTAACAGGGAGAAAGGAAAAAAGAAAAGAGGTAGGAAACAAAAATTCCTTTTGGGAAAAAAAAACAACCAACCCCCAAACTAAGAAAGTCCTCATCCTGGCAGGCTTAAGGAGAGGGCAAAGATACACAGGAGAGAGAAAACAAGATACAAAGGTAATACTATGGAACATTTTCTTTTCCACATTCTTAATTTCTAACCACCTTTATTGCTTTGTTCATTAATCCTGCAATCTTTTCCTTTCTTTGAGACACTTCTCTGAGGTGTATGGCTCATGACTGCAGTCAGTGTTGATCGAAACTCTTCCCAGCAGGAGGAGGAGAAGACCTGAAGCTCTCTTTGGTCTTTATAAAAACTCTGTTCCTTCAAAGGCTGTGGGTACAAAAGAGCTTTTGAAGCAAACTCTGTGTACCAAATTACAGACTAGACTAGGACCCTGGCTGTAATTAATGACAATGCTGAGGGAAGGAGATATGTCTTGTTATATGGGGTAAGTTCAGGATACATCCAACAGAGCATAAACAGAAACAAGCCCTGAAGAGGAGTCTCCTGTGCTGGTAGAGATTGGAGGGACTCCTTGAGGCATTGGACAAATAGGATTAACTGTCTTCTCCTGTCTCTAGCCCTCCTGGGTGGCTATATTCCTTAAGACCCAGAATATCTCCTTTATGTCTTCTCTAAGTGTATCACTTCGCAATACCAATTGCTAACATCCAGCAATGACCCACATGTCTACGGACCTACTGATTTAAGCCACTGCAATTTCCTCCTGCAGTGTTCAGGGTAGCTCTCTACTCCTTTTACTTCCATGTCCTCTGTCTTTTGTAGTCTCAAATCTTGTTCTTTCCTCTTACATTTTTCCCCTGTTCCCTCATTTTTTCATCTCCTCGCTGCAGCAGATACGTCCAATTCCTTTGGGGGCGGGGGACGATGGGGACAGCGACACAACCGACAATGCATGAACCCACCAGCTCAGCAGATTTTACTTGGTACTGTTTTGGCATCCAATCCTGCCCATATTTCTGTGAATCATTGTGCCATTCGTGATCAGAGCTCCAAATGAAACTCACCGGGAATTTTTATTACTCCAAGAACAGTGAAGCAATAGTCCGAACTACCAATCACTGGAGCTGGCAGGATGGGGCTCCCAGGGGATTGCAGGGCAGCACAGCTTTAATTGTCTGGTTTTTTTCCCTTTCCCTGACAATAGGAGACGAACCCCAACCCTCTTACAACACTCCCATCCTACATTTTCCTCCAAAACCTGAGATCCTATAGTTTCCATTAAGTTTTGGAATAATGCTGCCTTTGTGGCTGAAAATAGTTGCTGAATTTCTTGCTGAGAGTCTGATTGTTACAAATCATTAATAACATCCTCCACTTGGATTAGTTAGTAAGAACGCCTCATTGTTGTTGTCCCTAGATCTCAAAGCTTTGTGTGAAGCAGGTCAGGATCATTATTTTCGTTTCACAGCGATTATTATTTTCACAGAGGCACTAAGAGGTGGGATGTTGTGCCTAGGGGCAGAGCCAAGCATAGACCCCAGGTTTCCAGAGCCTCATTTCTTGGGCCCACACTCCTCCTTACAGAAGATGGCAAAGGACCCAGATTTTGCCAGGAGTTAGAGGCTGACATAGTAGAGGACATCAGTGAAGGCTTGGTACAAGGAACAACAGAGAAATGCTGGTTGAGGCAAGCCCACACTGGTACAGATGCCCCAAGGAGCTCTGGTTGTGTGGATAGCTTGTAGCTGCTGCAGGCTGAAGCTCAGCCTCTTCCAGATGAGAAATGGAATAAGAAGGGATGTAATGCCGGGAAGCAAAGATCTACTCTGTGCCAGCTGTAAGTCCTGGTGAAGAGCCCACAGCTCATCTATCTCTGCTAGAGTGAAAGCAGCGGCTTTCATGGTTATCGTGGAGCTCTGCTACTCTGTAGGGTGAAGGTGAAATAACTGTCAGTAGGAGAGATCCCCAAACAGAAAATGAAAGAGTTAATGAAATGGCTTACCGCTTGAGGCAGACCCTTTCTGGTGAACACCACAGCTTATCTTGAGCCACCTTGTTTTGCTCCTGTCCTTTATGTGACTGGGATAGGTAGGTTGCAGGGAAGAGGAGAGTTGGGAAGGACCAGGCCCCCCCTCCCCATTTTTAGCAGTGAGTTTCCAGCTCGGTTTGGTGGTGGTGGCAGGGAACTTCCATCTGGTTGAGTGCTGTGTCAGGAGTTACTTTCAGAAAAAAGAAGATGGTATAGAGAGTTGGGATAGGATGTTCACGGAAGTAGCAGAGAGAGGCACAGGAAAAGGTGCTGCTTTTTGGGTGACTTTCATTATGGCAGAGAGGCCCCCACTGTTCTCACAGCCCTCTGGCTGGTGAGTTCCACAACTACCATCTCTGGATTAGGGGATGGAGAGAGTGATCTGATGCTACTGCTGTGCTGTGGGTCCGGCTTCCTCTCCGGAGAGGAATGCCCTTCACTCCACACGCAGGATTTTCTCTCGTCCCATTGAGAGTGGGCTCTGTGCCACTTCATACTTTGGAGGATCATTAGCAGAAATCATTAGCTATAATACAACCTCCCCCATAAATCTCCCCTGCACCTGGATCATTTGTCCATGCCTAATTTCCATCTCCCTAATTTTATGATTTGTCCCTCATTTGATGAGAGTTCCTTCCATTAATTGTGTAGTAAGTGCTTCCAGATAAAGGGCTGAGGAGTTGACCCCGTCTTGGAAAGACACAGTTTGGGCTTTTTTCCTGAAGGAGAGAGTCCCTCTGAAATATTCTTGCTTCCTTTTCAGAGGGCATCACTCCAAATCTTAAAGGCACCACAGCAGCTTCCCATAGGGAAAATGCCTCTTTCAGATAAATCCTGTTCGCTGGAGGTGCTGCAAGGCAGATGAAAGCAGCAAAACCAAGTCCAAGGTGTCCTCTGCCACAGTTAGAAAAGTCTTGTAGACATTATCCATACAATTCAATTCAGACCAAGGAATAAACCTCTGTTTTTCCCCCACTGGACCCCTCCTAATTATCATACTTTGCTACCCAAAAGCAATTCTATATCCTCCCACAAAAATCTCCTCTGCTGAACTATTCCATGTTATATTAGGCTGCAACAGGGATCCTTAGCCTGTGTGATAATGGACAGGGAGGGAACTGGTCGAATCAGTGGAAGAAGGGACTTAGCATCAGGCCTGCAGAGTTTTTTCCAGCTTTTCTGCAGACATTCTGGGTGGTCCAGAATAAGGCAGCTCTTTCTCGAGGCCTCCATTGCCATCTAAATAAGATGGTGATACTAGCAGTAGGGTGCCATGCGAGTTTAATTAATTTGCAAACGCTGTGAGATCCTCTGATGAAATTCACTGCATCAGCACAAAGTCATATTTAATCTATATTACATACGGAGATCCCAATAGCAGGAGCATCCCAAATGCACAGGAAAGCTGAACCAAAAAGAGGTGCACCCAAACTTTCTGAGCACCTCACTGAATAGTTTATGTCTCTGGCAACAGGAAAACTGTTCCAAATCAAAGTATCTGTCCTTCTACTTCTCACTATGCACGAGTGTGAAGCAGCTGAAATGGCTTATACTAGGAAAACACAACCCACTGGAGCATTGTCAGAGCTGAATTTAACACACTGGATCTGCCCTACTATGGTGACTGTATTTTCTTTCTCTCAGCCTGATCTCCCCCATCTTTTCTCATACCTGTCCCATATTTGACAAGGATGTTAGAAAATCCACCGAGATAAAGCTTGATCCAAATCTCAGTCCGAGAGTCCAAAAGCTTCCCTGGAACCACCAAGGCTGTAAATGGTGCAGGAGGCAAATCTGTCCGATTCTCAGCACCTCTCACTGTTTCCTATAACTGTTGATTTAGTCTTGAGGGTCTGTCTGTCTGTGACATTCTTGCTCTGGTGCTTTTTTCTCCTGAGTTTCTGTTCACTGCAAGGTAGTACAAATTCAGAAGAAAGGGCGTAGGAGAGGAGGGAGGCGCAGTGCTAGAAGCAGCTTGCACATTTTACAGGTAACATTATCTTTTATTGGCATCCTAAAAAGAATGTCAGGCACTAGAGTGGTGGTGTTTTTTTTTTTTTAAATTTCTGCTTCACTGCCATTCCACTGCAAGATTTTTATCACATCCGTGATGCCAGCAGAGGCAAGCAGTGCTCAGTGACACAACTGGCCATTCACAAGATTTCTGGAGACCTTTTGTCACACCTCTGGAGCAAACTGTGAAGGTCTCAACATCATTTCTGTTCTAAAACTGAAAATACTCCGAGACTGAGCGAGGCACAGGCCTTTCCAGCTGACTCTCCAGCCAAAAGGGGCTCTCTGCTAGTCAGCCAGACCTACTGAGAGAGATCTTCCCATTGTTTTACAAGTTGAAACAACCTTTGTAGCAGTTAACCATGACACAGGTATTTCTAGCAGTCATCCAGGCCATGGAGCGTTCTTGCTTTCTCTGAAAGTCGGTGAAGACATTTCTCTTGATGTCTGGGCCAGTAGGAACATTTTCACTGGCAAGTAATTGCTTTCTGAATGAAAGAGCTTCTCAGAGTCCAGGCAACTCTTCTCATTGACATATTTCATGTGACAGTTGACATTGCTTCTCATTTTCACAGCAGCTCAGTTCTCTTTGGTCAAAGTTTATGATAAGGTAAGACCTTTTAGACTGGCAGCAGAAACTCTGGTACCAATAGACTGGCCTTGCAGTCTGTCTTCTCTTTCCTTCCAACCTCCTGATTTTCCTAACTGCTTCTGAGGCAGTGGAAAAAAAGAATACAAAAAGTATGATCACTCCCTTTGCCAAACCCACCGAGGAGCAGGTAAGTCTGTTCTGTAAGGGCAGTTGCACTGTTGTCACAAAAAGCAGGAGTGAGAAAAGTCTTTGCCAGGTTTTGGATGGCATGGCTAGTTTCGGTTGTGAACTGGAGAGAACACTGCATTGTGACCGCTAGAAAGAGCACTGGTGCTGGAGCACTGTCATCTCAGCTCTCCAGGACTGCAAGCGCAGTTTGAAACCTGGGCCTTCGAGCCCCTGTGTGTCAGAGCAGGACCACTTCAGTGGCTCTCAGTGCAGTGGCTGCCACCCCAACCCCGACCCAGCCTGTGCTGTGAGCGCTCCAGAAGTAGATTTTTACTCTGTGACTCCTCATAGCCTCAGCAGCAGCTGCAGGGAGCCAGCAGCTGAGGTTTCTGGGTGTGTATGGAGGCAGGTGGAACTAGGCTGTGGGTTTTCATCCTGAGTTTTGCAGTTGCTGTCTGACCCTGCAAAGGCCTTTCCTCTCTTCTCGCAGAAGGCAGCAGAAACAAGCAGTTCAGCAGCTGATCCTGCCCTGTGTTCTCTCTGGCTTGCAAACTTCCCGTTTTGCATGGAGACATGCAATAAATGCTGATATGTCCCCTATGGCAAGTACAATAGCATGAGAAAGAAGCTTTGCCTTGGCCAAGTAGCATTTCGTGACTTTCAAATTCAAGTATGATTTTTCCCAGATACCAATGACTGCAGGTAGAGAGGCAGCTGTATAGCTCTCGGACTCCTGAGTGCCTTTTACCAGTCTTCAGACCTTGAAAAGGTACATGAGATGGTGAAAGCTAGCATAGTACTGCCTAGGCCTGCTCCCACCTGAGAGAGAATCTTTGCAGGACATCAACCCCAATGTTTCTCCTCCTTGTTGCAGTTCCAAGAACTGTGGTCATACACTAAATTTCTTTCCTAGATTTCTTTTGCCCTGTATTACCCTATTTGCCCCCCTTTTTCTTTTGGCTATTTTTTACTAGCTGACATGGAATTTTTACTAAATGCCACCAAAATTCACAAAGCACTGAATTTTGGGCCTTGTGGCAATAGGTAAAATATAAAGTAATTGTATTGTTTTCACTGCATTTTCCCAGAGGATGATGCAGATCGGAGTTAAACCACAGAAAGGAAAGGTTCTGCATGGGTGTTATCCAGTCTTTTGAAATTAAACTGAGTGAGTTCCAAATGAGATATGCAGCAGCATACCTGGTTTTGCAGTAGAAGCAAATGCAAAGCGAGCTATAGCCCTACCTTTCACCAAACTCACCCTCTATGGAAAGTATGAAATCATTGTTTTGCCTAGCAAGGAGGGACACTGTATATTATCTAATGATTATAGCAGGATCTAGGAAACAGGATTTCTGAGTTCCTCGCCCTGCTGTGCCACTGCTTTACTGCGTGGTGTGAGGTAAAACATTTCCCGTTCTTTTTCTCGGTTAACATACTTGTGAAATAATACCGTGCTTTATAAAAGATTTTATTTTCAAAACGTAGGCCATGTCCGTGTGCCACAGTACAATTCTTTATCTGAGATAACAGGCCAGGGTAGGAAACTTACCACGGTCTGTCTTTGTGCTGTGAGGTGAGCTGGTAGGGTCTGGTTTTCTGAACTACTGAACACCTGTACCTCAAGTCGAAATGGCTGTATAGTCAAGGTGCCAAATACACCGGAGAATAAGGCCACTGAGTATGTGCATTGAACTTTGAGGTATTCATGTAGAAGGAAGTAGGGGAGCAGGCAGCATTGTTGTTAGTATTGCCAAGGACTTAAGCAGGTCCCACCTCAGCAGAATATTCAGCTGATGTTGAAAATCGTAGGGAAGAATGTTTTTCTCGGTTGATTCTGGCAAAAAGAGGACAGTGGGTAGCCATACTCTCCAGCTTTGAGAATTTAACTGAGTTGTTCTGAATCTCCTCCATGGTTCTGGTACTTTGCAAGATCACAAGCTAGATGTGTGGTGTAGCTGATGGAGGATTGTAGGTGTACCCCCAGCACATATGAAGTGCATAAAGATGGCGAGTCACTAAATCAGGAGAGGATGAGAGACCAGCCACGCAGATCTGCACCACGGTAGGCTCAAGGGCTTGACTGCAGTAGCAACATCCTGCAAAGTTCTGCTCTGGATGTGAATCTCTGCACAGTTAGCGAATCTCCTCAGACAGGCGTGCACCTCTCTCTGAAAGTACTGTCAGAATCTGTTGCTGATCCAGCCTGCCTAGAAAGCTGGATTTGAAGGGACAGGAAACTGCAAAAGTAAGGGCTTTTATTTTTTAGGTAGTCTGATTTTTAACTATGTAAATTTACAAGGTTATATTCTGATGATCCAAACACTCTGGGTATAGAACAAACACTGGAATTTCTTTCCCAAATAAATTCCAACACACTCAGCATTGAGAGGTCTGATCTTTCTCCTGCAGTTATCATACTGCGTTTGCGTATTATGCTTTGTGTGCGTGTGTGTGTGCACGCGTATGAGGGTGGTATTGCAAGTGCATAAAAACATGTGGAAACATGTGAATGTGGGCAAGTGCATGAGAACATGTGCAAGAGGCTTTTTGTGTGTGTGTGAGAGATGGCGTATGCATGTCTACAAACTTGTGTTTATGTGGGAGTATATACGTGTGGGAACATGTGCATGTATGTAATTTTGTGCTTGTGTGGGAGAGAGGAAGGGAAAGCATGGTAAAGTTATTTGAACCTGTTTGAAGGTCGGGTCTCCCCAAGGTTATCTGCTTTTTTTCCCTTGAATCTGTAAAGTAATGGTATTCACACTCACTACTTGAGAAGTGTTTCTTTTTATAGCTCTTCCAGATGACAAATAATGCCTGTTTTTGAAGTCCTTTTTAAGTCATTGTTCCCTGGACACAGATACCATGTTTGGGTGCAGGAGGGGAACAGAGTGCAGAGCTATTTCCCCTTTCTGTCTGCAGGGAGCTTTACTAGGACTAGTGAAATTCCAGCCAGGATCATCCAAGGGGCTGCAGTCTCACAGCGTATGAGCTAATAGGACACCCTCTCCTTCAAGCCCCGTGACACAGTGAGAGAGAAGCAGACACCCACCACAGTCCACTGAAAGCTGTTCGGGTCTGGGCCGGGGAGGCTGTCAAATCCATCTGAAATCAGTGGTAGATTTCCTGGAGTAAGCCTCCCCAAGTTGGCCCATTAGGAATAATCCAAATTCAGACTTGGTGAATGGACAGGTGTCTGGATCAGAGCCACCCCTTGTTGGGGGCTGGGGTTGATTAAATTTTGCCCATATTTCAGGCACTGTTGCCCCCTGTGGGCAGTAGGGATGTGTGGGCAGCATGTACAGAGTGATGATCACTCCCCAGAGAAGGACAACTCACCTGCTTCCCAGCAGTCTTCCCAGCAGACTAATACAACGCTGCAGGCACTTGATGTTACTTTTCTCTCTCCATAGTGGCAACCTTTGCTTTTTCAAAACTAGCCTCTTCTTCCTTGCCTTCCTTTAATCCTAAGTGCTTTGGCTAATATCTCTCTGTCTGGTAGCAGCAACAGCCATTCTGTGCCCAGGAATTGTTCTGTAGTACATAAGCACAGGAGTGTAGCAGGAAAAAGTATTTTGTGCTTCTTTGCCCAGGGGTTGACAACTGCAGAGAGCACTCCCATTCCTCACTGTTGTAGTGGAGATTTTGTGTGCTTGTCACCGATGGGCAGTGAGCTTATCCCCGGCTCTGGAGCCTGCCCACTGATTTACTGTCCTCCCTGCAGATGGGATAACAGAGCTTTTTCCGCAGGTCAGATCCTGAGATGAGCTGGAAGCTCAGTATTCCCAGTGCTACAACAGAAATTTTCTGGAATATAAACTGAATGGCTCTCTCAGGATTTGGGCCAGAGGGAATTGCAGATACCCATAAAGGTGTTCCGCTTCATATTCGAGAAAGCTCAGGGGAAACGGCTTGTGGGAAAAATAATGAGCATAGTGGAAAAACAGGGAACAGAAACGGGGCAGAAAGATTCAAGAAGTAATCCAGAAGAGGACAGGGAGAAAGCTTGATTGAATGGATAAACGGTCTGTGAGCAGGAAACGATATCTGACTTAATGTATTAGTCAGACAGAAAAATTAGATGGTGTAAACTGATCCTTCCTGCAAGGGGTGCTGAACTTTTTGGTGACTTTAGAAGGCCATGTTTACAGTAACTTCAGCTCGTGACCAGGCTATAAAGACAGGCTCTTTGGGGCAGGGAGGAAGGACTGTTTCATTAACACACACACCTGCCTCCGTGGGCAACCTGGCCTTGCAGTTACGGGGTGGTTTTTTTATTATAAGATTGTACTTTGCTTTTTAACACAGAAATATAAAATATGCATGTATATGGCTTATCAAAGATGATAACATTCACAGGTAAGGGAACATAAGTCCACTTCGTAGCAATAAATTATCTTCCCCACCCTTTTGGACTGATTAGCAGCTGCGTCTCACCTAAGCTTTCTAGAGTTTTCCTTTTAATTTTTCACCTGAATTGTTTTCTCCATTTTAGCTATGCTCATAGGGGGTGTTTTTATAAAAGTGCCTACAGGGATTTCCGATTGTTGTTCCCACTGAGCCCCTGAAATTACACAGTTGGTTTTGAGATGCTTGCCCTAAGTATTGATTATGACAGAGTTTAATAACAAGAGACAAAGGCTACTTTAGTTTGCACTAGATTTCCATTCACCTGTAAGAAGTTACCCCAGTTTGCTCTGGTTTGTACATTCATGGACTAAATGTAGTTTAAGTCTTAGAGAGACTGAGGTTTAAAATTCAGAGCTCTTCAACTAAAGATGGGATTTTAAAACCTGGCTGTGTGAACGGGTGCAAGCCTGCTGGGGACAGTTTGATATGCACCATTATATAACCTGGTTTATCATTGTAAGCCATTGAAACTGATAAACTGTTTCAATCCTTGGAAAGGCAGTGTGTCCCCAGTAGCACCAAGCCAAATTTATTGGTATTAGGGTATGATTCAAGTCAAATCTCTGCTTAATAGGTTACCAGTAAAGTTGCTACAGTAACTATCCATGCCGTCCAGAGTAGAATTTGCCTGGTCAAACTGTGTTGGCATTTATGTTGGTTCAGACAAATATATTTTGCTTTTCCATTGGAACTGGTCAAGAGTATGGTCAAGTACTGTGTCTCAGCTGGGGAAAGGGAAACTTTCAGGTATAATAATTCAGCCACTTGAGATAATTTGCACATACCTTTAGTGTACAGGCAATCCCCAAATTTTTCCTACAAATTTTCATTACATAACTATAATATCTGCTTTTTCAAGTACATGAACTGATTGTCGACATTCAGATTACTTCATAATGGTCCCAGTGACAAACAGTTTAATAACAGAGGATAGGTAAGCAAAACCAAAACTCATAGTTTTCCCCTAAATCCACTGAAGGGAATAGCTGTGTTTGTGAATCATGATCCAGGACTTAAGAATGTGAGATACACCCTGGAAAGTAGCTGGTTCAATAGTTGCTCAGAACTCTTTGATACCACTTGGGACGTTTCCAGTACTTCTGGTTAAGCAAGTGCTCAGCTACTTTTCTAGTCTGTGGCTGCCATGTGTATTAGAGTCAAGTGAAATATAAAGATGCCAGACACTTCCTGCCTTAAATGTCCTGGATGACTTAGGCTGTAAAAATGGCCCAGCCATTTTACATCCAAGGGCTATAACCCTTATTCCTTTGTCCAGGTTTTTTACAAATTCAACTTCAGCACCTTCCTTGATACCTGAATTAGAGCAAGGACTTTGGGACTGGGCTTGAGACCATTCGTGAGGTCTATATAATAACTGCTCCAGCATGTGGAAGTAGCAAGACTGAGTTGGGGTTACCTAGGACTGTTCTTTCGCCTTCTCCCAGGACTGAACCCATCGCATGGAAACCATACCGAAGCAGGTCCTAGGGTGTGCTGAGCGGCCCTTCTGCTTGTGAACAAGCTCTGGCAAACACTCACACTCAGCAGTGCAGTGACCTTTGGATTTCCATAGGTGTCTCAGGTACAGCGTGTTTGTGCTGTTGGAACAGGAAGGATAGCTACCTGGAACCAGACCAAAGCAGAGACAAGGGAAGTCTGCACAGATATGAGTACCCCACAGACTGAGAGTGCGCTGAGGTGGCTGCTCTCCGAATGGCATTCCCAGGTGGAGCTAGGACTGGTTACACAGAGCTGGTTGGGTTTTCTCCCCAAGCTCACAAATGACCTGTAGCTCCAAATGCCAAGCAGAGCCTGGGATCCAGTACTGTTCTCTTCGCTAGTTCATTTCCTGCTGTTTTCAGAGGTATCTTTCACAGGGAAATTGACCCTTTAGTGCCAATAGAGCTGGGTTCCACTGGAAGATCTGGGTGGCAGAAATGTGTGGCAAAGTCAGAAGTCTGGGTCTTGGAACTGAGAGTGGGAGGGTGGGACAGGAGTTTTTATGAAGGATACATTTTCTAGAAGGTGAGGACGCTCTGTTGGTATTGGTATCATACTAGAGGACAAATGTTCCTTCCCTTTGATCTGTAGCCTGTTTCACCCTGTAGGATTTTCACAAGAGGATTTATCAGCCTGCACGTTTGTTGAGTTGAAGCTGGAAAAGGGAAAATAGTCCCTTCAGTCTTTGCTAGTGGAAATTGCTGTGTATGGAAACCCAGAACACAATGAGAAATAAATAAATTGAAACCCAGAGCTGAGAAATAAACAATCCCTGTGGGAATAGTGTGATCAGAGGAAAATAAGAACAATAAATTGCCCTTCTCTGAGGTTTCAGGGCTCTTAAAAGACATCAGATAAGTCTCATAGCTCCTTCTGAATGTGGTAGTGGTCTTTCCCCCNACTTTTACAGGTGAGGATGCTGAGGTACAGAGTGGCAAAACAGCAGAAGTACCAGCTGCAGTATTTAGTATATATGTTCATGGCANAGCGCAATGCCTTTTAGAGATACCTGAGCTAGCTTGATATCAGAAGAGTACAGCTCTATTAGTACAGTGATCTGTCTGGTATAATTTTCAACTGCTTACTGTACTTATTCAGCAGTAGCTTGGGTATCTTCAACCAGCATTGTACCACACAGTGTCGTCATACCTTGTAATCTGATTCATATATTCCTAGGACCAGTGTGATTTTCTGTCTGACCTCTTTCATACCACGGGCTAAAGAATTGCCCCAGCTTCTGTTCTCTACTCGGGTAAGCACACAGCAGAAAGCAGTCCTACCCTGCTTTTAGCAAGTGAATCCAGGTGGGACTTAGCAGTACTTCCCACCTCTTCAATTTTAGATTCTAGGTTCATTTTTCTGGAGAAAACATTCTGGACTCTTTCTCTAATCTAGCTTCTGACTGACGCTTTTCGGCTTTACCATGCCACCTAAAAGCAAATATGGTCTGGTTTTAAGAGAGTTAAGAATATGAGAAAATCCTTCTGGAGAAGTGAGAAATGAGCAGCCATCAGCTGAAACCAGAGGGAGGGGTGTTCTCTTGTTCCTTGGGCCTGGCCTCTGGGGGTCACTGTAACTGCAGGGAGATGAGCTGGGCAGTGCATTAAGCAGGCAGCAAGGAAAGCAAAACTTAAAGACAACGTTTCCAAAAGGTGCTTCTGGTCTGGACTGGGCTGTTAGACTGATTCTTTGTGTGCACGAAGGTCACCATCCTCAACCAGGTTACAAACTGCATATTTTGCTTTCTGAAGTGCAGACTTTTACTGTTGAGGCAAGCAAGTATCTCCCATGGTTGCAGAAGAAGGCTGTAAGCGTCTTAGAGGGCAGTGGTTTATAAGGAAAATAGCCATAAATACATCAGCCAATGGATTAGTAACTTGTGTGGGTGGGTGTAATACATGTGCATACATATACATATAGACATGCATATACACGCATTTCTTTCTCTGCCAAGCTTATGCTAAGTGGTATCATTGAAATAAACTGCCAGAAGAGTTAGGATCTTTGGGTGAAAGTGTATATGTTTGAAAATACGGCAATAACAATTTTTCCTTTGAACAGACCACTGTGTAAAGATATAATTCCATGGCAGAGGCTCACCAAAGAGTGGCTTGAGTCAGTCTGCATGCTAAATCTGGAGAAACAAGTCTACAAAACAGAATTTGTTGGTGAACTGGTGGTAATTACATTACAGCTGAAGGTTGCTTGCAGACTCAAGGCTAAACTAAAAAATGTGAAGCATACTAATTATCATTACCTGATGCAAAGCCCCTTTCACTACAAGTTGGTTTCACACTGCTCTGGGAAGCAGAGAAAAGGTAAATTTGGAGAGACAGAGGGAAAAAGTGTTTTGACTAAGAATCAGTATTTTAGGCTTCCTCATTACTTGCGAGTGGTGGCTTCCATTTCTGAAACACAGATTAATGAGAAATGCTGTTCTCACAGAAAAATGTCACAGATTTCAAAGGGAGAGGAAGATCCTGTGCGTGCTAGGGAAGAGTAGCATGCAAAGATGTAATGCAGAGATACAACATTTAAAAAGAGAAGAGCAGTGAACATCTGTGGGCTTGATCCAAGTGCCTACTGAAACTGATTAGTCTCCTTGCTGAGACTTCAATGGGATCAGGCCCTTGATATTTTATAAACACAGATATATACTTAAAATTATTTAAGAAAGTTAAGATGATAGAGAGATTGTCAGCTTCCAGCAGTGGTGGTTAGATAGTGTAACACCATCCTAGGAGATGCTACATCAAGATGATCAGGGAATTATGTGCATAAAATAAATCCTCGGGCTTCAAGATAAGAACATACTGCAGTTTCTTGCCATATGGTTCAGACTAAAATTTCTTGCTAGCCCAGCTTAGATTCTCTTCCTTCTCCTTCCTGATACGCTCCAGCTGAGCTCAGCTATTCCTGGTCTGGTTCTAAGCATATTAAGAAAAATGTATGTCAGTGCCCACTGTAGTTTATTTTCAGTAATCTGAGCTCAACAGGCATCCCCTTGCGCTGCTGTTACACTCTGCTGGCTTCGTGGGGTCTCTGTCAGCGCCTCGGGTCTGCCCATGAGCAGTAAAAAGCGGAAGAAGGACCTCCGTCTGCTCGCTGGGGGGGAATTTTGCAACAGCTTAGCTTCAACCTAACTGTGCTCCACTGGAGTCAGTCAGAGCTTTGCTGTGTGGGAGATTTAATGTTGACTTCAGCAGGGAGCAGAACACTGGAAAAATCTCACAGGAAATAGCTGATTAGAGAAAAGTAGTAGTTTAGGCCAAAGTGAAGCGGAATCTTCTCATTCAGTTAGCATAGATGATTTTGGTCAATTTTTGCAGTGGCCAGTGCAATGTGTCTGTATTTTACATGAGTGAGGTAGAATGAGGCAAGGGGGGGGGATGTGCCCGGGAACAGAAAGAGAAAGCAGTTAATTTGACTGAATAAAGATAAAAGAATGCAAGCGCCACCGAGTTTGCTGTTTATCTGGACATTGTGTAATGTTGCGGAATCAGATGTGGCACTCTGGCTTTTGCACAGAGATGCCCAGGGAGAACTCCAGCCTTACTGCTAGCAATAATGAGAGTTTTTTAGGCGAGACTTCCTCATCTCTTCTCCTCTCCACAAAGCATCCACTTTGAAAGCAAATTTGTGGCACTTTGGGCTTCCTAAATAAGAGGAATTTTCTTTTGATCTGAGGAGTGAATTTCTGTTTTCACCCCACTGCAGGGCAAAAAAGGGCAGGGGAATGCCAGGGTGCCAGAACACAGAGACTGTCCCTGTAGCGGAGAGTATGGCTGTTTGGGAGAGGTGAGAGCCCAGCTGGTCCGAAAGACATTGTGAATTCATCCAAAGTCAACCTAATCCTTTTTGGTTGGGATGGAGGACTCTAGGTGTTTAGTTTAGAAACAAAGGAGGGAAGGGAAAGCTGCAGAGGTTGTAAGGAACAGCAAAGCCCTGGGATTGCAGAAGGTCTATGAGGTCCCGCCAGGTCTGGATTGATTAGTATTCAGTATTTATAATATCTCCATAATGGTAAAACAAAAGAAAACAAGCCCAGAGAATGCATTTTTAATCATCAATCATTGCTCTTTGTTTGTCATGAATGAGCGGCGAGGGGAAATAGTCTCCCATAATCACCTCCCTTCACATCTCCTGCCACACAGGCCTCGCTGGGTGTGCTAAAAGGGAAATAAATAAACAAGCAGCAGATCTCAAAATAAATCCCAGAGACATGGGTGCTACGTGGGTTATCACACCCGCACACAAGGGTCTTGCTGGAGATACAAAGTGGGGGAAGGACATTTAAAAAGCAGGAGACAAAGACAAAGCACAGATAGGGCATTGAATGCAAGAAAAAAGAAGGGCTGGAGTTACAGAGGGGCAGCAGGTGAAGGAGGAAGAAGCTTTTTGGAGAATGATCCATGGTGAAATAATCAGTGAGCAAAAGCATGTCAGAATAGGGACTTCTCATGGGACGTAAGACTTTGGGATGGAAAGCTTGAAAAGCCACCAAATCCAAAAGAATTTCAACCTTTTCAATATCTAAGCATCACATAATTTTAGGATTTCCACATGAAAAAATATTTTTTTTTCAAGGATAGCATTCATGCTATAAAAAAATATTGAAAAGCCCATAGTTTCTATTAAGACCCCCCAAAACTATATCTTATCAGGAACAGCACTATGCTGAACTTCTCCAATGGGATCCCTGCTTTGATCTTGCAGCAGTTCTCACAAGGCCTTTATTGTAGTCCCAAATGCCTCTTGGGAGGAAGGGAAACATTATAATTCTCCCTTAATAAGTGAGATAACAGGCTGCTGGGAGGGTAAGGCCCAAATTTTCTAAAGCAGGGCTGGTGACTCCACACCCACTCATTGCGTTTAGCTGAATGTTCTCAGAGAGACGGGAGCCCGGAGCCATCGGGACAGCCTGTAAGGAACAGACATGCTACATCTGAACCCTATTGAAAAATAATAAAAAGGTAATGACTTTGTCATTACTGGACATGGGTTTGTCTGTCGGTGAGGGGGGAGAAAGGGGAGGTTTTCTGCATTCAGGCTATAAATAATGTTTCCCATTATCCCATGCAGTTCTCATGCATTCCTTCTACAGCCCTTGGTTTGCCTCCATCTCACTTGGCCAGCCTGTGAAGCCTCCCATGCCATCCCATCAGGCTGGCACACACTGCTGGAAAAAAAGGAGAGGGCCAAGCCACTCCTTGTGCTCATGCCCCAGAGCCAGCATGACCACAGAAGACACTGAGCAAGGCAGAGATGGTAAAGTGACCTCCTCTTGCCCAGGACATGGGTGTGGGGTGACCAAACAGGAGAAAGTGTTAGCCCGGGACACATATTGGAAGGGATCAAATTTCAGAGAAGTCCATAGATAAATGTGCCTTGATAACAGCATTCCGTGATACCTGAGAGATGGAGTGTGGAAGGGTTATCGTCTGGTAGTTATTCAGCTTTGTGCACTTAAAACAGAGCAGCTCAGCTGCTTAGCAGCAGCTCCTTAAGCAACTGAAACTTGGGTGCAAAGCCTGATTTTGAAGAAGTTTAAACCATTTATTAAAAGGCCAACCTAATTTGCAGTAACTCTGTCTTTAACCAAAATCAGGGCACTCACCAATGTTTGAACAGTTTGGTGAAAGACATTCAAAATTGCACATCTCAGTTTAGTAGATTTAAGTTTCCTGGTGAAATGTGGATGGGGGGAAACCTGAAGAACTGTTGTGACTTGGGACCTATCTGGAAAATAGGAGCGTTTAAACTAAAGGTGTGTTTTTAAGTCAATGGCCCGAAATGTAGATGCCTACGAGGATATTTTTAAAACTGCATTTATATAACTAGCTTGATATAATTAAGAACTGATTTAAGCTCAAACAAAATAACTCCCTCTTGCACCCAAATTGGAGTCTCCACAGTGAGAATTGCATCTGTTGAACTAAATTAGTCAGAAAATCAGGGCAGGTTTATGCTGTAAACAGACTTCGAGCTGTGGAGGATATTCCGGTTCTGTGTCCGGCTCTGCCACTGATTCACTGTGTCCCTAGGCAAGACTCTTAAGCTTTCCATCTATAAAGTGTAATAAAACCTGTGTAGGTACTAGGTGATGTAGTGCTTAATTAATTAGTAAATTAATATAATGAACTGTAACTTGAAGGTCTGTATCAGCACAAATGAATTGTTAATATAAATTTTTATTATTTATAGCTATTTAGTTGATTATTTTCTAACACAGGCAAGCTATTACAAACATACAGCTTCACACTTGAATTCCAGTTTTATTATTGTTATTGCTTATTTATTATTGTTTTCTTCTGCATTTATTTATTGCCTTTATTAGCTCCTTTAGGGCTAAGCCCCAAAGCAGTGGATATTACCCAGACACACAGAATAGTCAAGTCACTGGGAAATTTTGGGACAGAACTGCGGTTAAACGCCAGATATTCTTGCTAAATGCCAAGTCTTTTGCTTGAACCTTTATACAGATTTAAGGCAAATAAAACAGATAAGGACAGATTCTGAGCTGAGTAAATTCTTGTCTACCCTCATTTATACCAGCCAAAAATCAGTATCAGTCTGTACACCTATAATTTACCCCACACAGTTTCAATATTTTTATTATATACTCACATATTGATATTCATTATATGTGTTACTAAACAAAAGTTGAAGTTTCAAAACACAGGGCCTGCTCCTCTTCAATATAAATAAGTCTTGCCCCACTGCTGTCAGTGTGAAGCAATGCCTACTCTGCTCTGAGGATTTGGACCAGGGTACAATGGGGATCCAGTCACTTTTTTTCTTTCTGAAGCGTGCATATGCAAAGAAATAGTTGCCTGTGAGAAAATGGCACTTGACAAACAATGGCCGCATGACATTCTCTGATTACTTGTACCACTTTTATGATAAAAAATGAAAGCAGATAATATTATACTTGCAACTGAAAAAGTGCCTCCTCCTTCTTTGCAATTACTTTTCATTTTCCATTACGAAACTAAGTAAATCCACAGGATTTTCCTAATGCATGTCTGAGTGATTTCTTCATTCTTCCAGCACGTTGTGAAGCAGGATGAGAGGTCCTGGATAGCACCTTGGTCTACGCTAGGTTTGGAAAAGTTCACTTGTGACGCCTGATGGCCATTGGGTAGTCTACATGAAATACAGGACTGTTTCAGTCCAGTCTGGTAGACTGGTCAGCCTGGACCGCAGCCTCCTTACTTACCAGAGATGAAGTGCCCCTTTGAGGAATTAATGTGGCCTGTAGGCCTATGTAAAGTGTCCCATCAGGTCTGAGTGGTCGGGAACAAGGCATCTAGGCCTGATTCTCTACTGCCATGCGCCTTAAGAGCAACAGGAGCCCCTTTTGCAGTCCTTCGTCTTCCTCGCTAAAAAAAGCGGTAGCCAGGTCACAGCTGGGTGAGCTGAGGACAGAGTTAGAGCCCTCAGCATGTATTTCTGTGCTTTTGTCATTTTAATCCAGGCGCTTCTCGTGTTGTTTTAGCATCATTTTTCTTGTGTGAGTAATTTTTTAAGGGCATATCAAGTTTTCTCAGGCTGCACTTACGCAGCTTAGCCAGGTGGTGTGTTCTGGGGTACGTACTGGGTGTGAATAAAATACGCTCATGTCTAGGCTACAGTGAAGGTGTAGCCTCTACGCTTTACCAACAGCTGTCCTGTCATCAGTCTAAATATTCTGTTCACTTCTATTCTGTGTGGCTTGTACTACCTCATCACACTCATCTCTCACTACTGCCCAGCAGTGCAGGAAGGAATGTGACAGATACTCACTCTCTGTGTCCTTGCACCCCACAGGTAATTGCAGCGTGCCTACACAAGCTGCAGCCACCCCTCCCCCCCAGTGTGGGAATAAGGGGACCCTGAACAAAAGAGGGAACCATTCACGAAGTTGGGTTTAACAGAGAAATTTCTGGATCTAACCAAGAGTTGTGGACAGCAGACATAGAGGATGACCTAATAATGAGTTTGGATGCTATTATTGCTAATTGCTGAATGATAAATAGCATGAAAGGTGTCCTACAATTTCAGTCCATGGAAATTTATTTGAAATATGTAGCTCAATACAACCAATGTCTTATGGGCAGTAAGCTTGCAGTGAGCAGGATGTCCTCTCCCCAAGGGCAGCAGCTAATGGTATAGCTACATGCCATTGCAGCTAAAGAGAGACTGGGAACAGATGAAACCTGTTTGGAGATGGAGGAGCACGTGGAATCTGAGCTGCCAATGATCTTGTGCAACTGAACTGTTTGGTTGTTAAATGTTCAGGCAAGCAGGAAATAGTGAAGATAGGAACCATAACTGTGTGAGGTCTCACTGGTTTTAGTAAATGCTGGTAAAAAAAAAACATATGGGGAAAAGGAATAATAGTGATGTCCAAGACTCCTCTTGGATTTTTTCCACTGCCATGTTGTATACATAAAAAAAGAAAAGAGCAAAACCGAGAGGCATTTTGTTTAGAGGTCTTTGGTTAAAAGGTCTCCAATCCCAACGAGAGAGAGGCAGTCTGCTTCAAGTCGAATCCAGAGCAGTGGGCAAGGAACCCCCACTGGCAAGAAGAAAACTGGATCTGTACTGAAGTGTCCCACTGCCCAGGTACAGCTCGCTCTGCTTCTGTTAGAGAAGGTTTATTACTGAATTTGCCAGTGCTGTTAAACCATAGCATAGGTTGGTTGAGAAAGTAACGTGTGTTTTAGAGGAAATCTGAATGAAATTCGGTATGTCCAGAAGTGGTAAAAGGCTCTTGAGATTGCTCTGCCAATGGCCGTCTTGCTCCTTTGTTAGTCTTTCTGTGTTCCAGACCCACTTTTGTAACAGATGCAGATGCCAGTACTTATGGTTTGGGGGCAGTATTGATACAAGAACACAAAGGACTTGTGAGGGTGGTGCCTTATTACAACACTAAATTAGCTGGAGAGAGATTACTGCACCACTTAAAAGGAACTCCTGCAATGGTTAAATCTATAGAACATTTTCATCCACTGTTCAACACGGAAGTAAAATTGCTTTGGGTTGATGACAGGAAGATGCTGCATAAATAGTTAAGTATGCATCATTTGCAATTTGCTAAATTATTTTCTTTCTATCTAGAACGGGCTGTGTAAGGTGTCATTACCTCATGTTCTATCTGACTGAGGAGCCATGCGCTCTGGGGCCTTTACTGGGAGCTAGTCTGGCAAACGTCGGGTGGGCTGAATGGGCTTCGCCGAAGCCAGCTTCAGAAAGCAGGGACTCAAAGGCCAAAAGACCCAGGTTAAGCATGCGGAGTGGGGCTCCAAAACACATGCCGAGAGAGCTTTTGGGGAAGGTGTGGTTTGGAAGGAGGCTTGAAGCTGTTGTGAGAGGTACAGTCGGTAGGGTGTCTGAGCCTCACACTGCGTACAGGGGAGCACAGGCATGAGAGGTCTTTGGTGATAAATGCGGCTGCCTCCAAAACACTTGACTGTCCCCACGTTCTCCTCCTAGCTGGGACAACTCCACAGCACTCCAAAATTAGCCAACTTCCAAGCAGAAGGAAGACCATTCAGTCTGTACTCAGCACCCCAGATGAGAGAAATGCAAAAAAGCGAACGAGAGAAAATAATAAGAAGTAAATGCAATTAAAAGTAACGATGCAGATTTAATTAAAGGGTCCGATTCTCCCAACCCTTCATTCTTCAGGGATGCCTCATAAGCAAGAATTCATAGCTTGGGACCTGCTCTTTTATACTTTCGTACCAGAAGGTGGGACATTTACTTTCAGAAACTCATAGTTTTTAACCTGGCGGTGCCTCTCCAGCATACAAATTCAAGAAGTTTGGTCTTTTTATTTTCAGCAATTTGTAAATACTTGCCACAGTTGTTGTAACAGTCTCACACAGTCCTATTTACTTTAACTATCCCATTTTCATCCCCATTTTCCTGCTTTCTTATTGTGAGCAGGTAAAAATAAATAACTACAGAATGACAAATGCCAAACAATATTCAAATAAACAAAAGCCCAAATTCTGCAAAGACACAGACACTTTAAACACTCTGAGTATTTCCACAGAAAAATATCTCTCCTCCGTAAATTCAGCCTGGTTGGTACAAGTCTAGTCTTCACAGCGACCGAAATATTTAACTCAATATATGTACACTGCTAAACTTGTCTGTTCCAAATTCATGCATCAGACTCCCGACCTCCCCCAGCCACCAAATTACGGGATTTTCTCAAAAGCTATTAAAAATCCATTTCTTTGGAAGTTTCTTACTTGTCCTCTGTCTTCTGAGGCTTTTGGGAGCACTAGGCCACATTTTCAAGCTTCCTTGTGTAAACACAAGTGCTAGAAACATGTCATTCCAGAAGCTGGGGATCAAAGGAGAACACCAAATATTGGAAGACTCACAATAAAAGCTCAAGAGCTGGCAGCGGTCCTGCAAACACTCATGTGTGTGAGTCACTTTTACTCACATGAGTAGTCACATCGAAATCAGAGGAATTAGTCTATTATTATTAATTATTGTTATTATTTATGTGTGTGGCAATAGCACGTAGGAGCCATGATCACGGAGCCATTGTGCAAGGCACTGACAAATCCAGAGCAAAACCATGGTTTCTGCCCCAAAGACCTTACAGTGTAAGCATCGGACAAGAGGCAACAGGTGGAGACAGACACAGGCAGGGAAGCGCTTGGGAAGAGTGAGACGCTCCTGCAAGGGGTTCTGTGTGGGTGTGCTGACGCAGAGCTCCCTGCTCCGAATGAGTAAAGTTATTCCAGAGTTTACAGGTTTGCATAGCTTGGGCCTAGGGCCCGAATCCTGCAAGCGCTGTGATGGAGGCAGATACATTCGCCTGCACGCAGCCCCACAGATTTAATTCGTGCGAAGACTAGGGGCTGGCAGGCAGGCCGGCCGGCGGGCGCACCTCCAAGCCCAGCGCCGAGTGCAGGGGTGCCAGTGAGCCGAGGCTCTTGGTGCCCGTCGAGGAGCTGGGGGACGAAGGAAAGGGTCTGTGTGGGTGGTTTTGCAGAACCGTCGCCACAGAGAGCGCACACGTAATTATAACGTATACGAACTGTCTCGGTAAAATGAAAGATAGAGCTGCGAAAGAAAAGGTAGAGCTGAAGAAAGCAGTTTCTTAACGTGGAAACGCGATGCCTGTCTGCTGGAAGCTCAGGTGCGTCCAAATGTAGGGGAGCTCTTGGCTCTGGTTCTGCAGGCGTCCCCCCACACCAGCCCAGCCCACGAGGCTGCCCGTGCCTTGCGCGTCAGTTCCCTGATGTTTTCTCTAGGATCCAGCCCTGACAAAAGTTAGTCCTGTGCATAAACGCCAGCAGAGCGAGTACTGCAGACTACCAAACCAAGAAACGATGCCGTCGTAACGCAATGAGAGGGCTTAGTTCTAAACTGGAGTGAAATCCAGACGAAGAACATAAGCGAAAGAAAAGTACCGAAGTTTAGAAGTTTGTAAAATAGAAACCGAACATTATGCCTAGGAAAACCAGCTGGAGAATAAAGAAATCCACGCAGCCTAGTTGTGCGTGAGCTCCACGGAGTTTAGTCTTAGGGAGCTAAGGTGAGCAGAGGTCACCAGTCGGCAAAATAGAAAATTTTATAAAACTTCCAGTGCCTCGCTGGGAAGGAGGACGGGTGGGGGAGAGGAGACTCCTGGTGCGGGGACAGGGCAGGAGATAGGAAGCTGCCCGCGCGGGCTGGGAAACGGGGACACTTTTCTCGCCTTTCCCCTTGCCAGGGGAGGGCGATCCGGTCCGGGTTTTGCAGGCGCCCCTCCCTTGCCCGCCTGCCCTGCCCGCCTGGAGACCGAGTCCGCTCCGTGCCCGCTCCCTCCCCGCCGCTCCCCCTTCCCCTCCCCGGGCGGGCCGGGGCAGGCGGCGGCGGCGGGCTCCAGGCCGGGTTTTGCGCGCCGCCCGCCCTCCTGTTAGAAATAGGAAAATTCAATAATCAAAGCAAAGGGGAGCGCGAGGAGGAAAAATCCGGGATCAGGGCAAGTTTGATGGCGCATGCGCGCTGCAGCCTCCATCCCAAACACACGCACATTTCCCTTGACTTGGAAAGTCACCCAAAGCAGCCCCAAGTGCAGGTAAGCCCGTCCGCTCCCGCCCGGCCCCCGCCGCGGCCCCGCCGCCGGCAGCCCCGGCTCGGCG
>Ga0065711_1004001_pt1 | contig 25385 bp, 15 predicted proteins | sample Hoacrofraction12_FD_59098 | JGI IMG/M metagenome (GOLD analysis project Ga0065711, IMG submission 59098) | Hoatzin crop microbial communities from Cojedes, Venezuela - Epithelial fraction 12 v2 (version 2) | ecosystem: Host-associated > Birds > Digestive system > Esophagus > Crop | place...
CTGGCGGGCCCTGGCGGCCTGCCCCGCGCCTCCTGGGGAGGCGGTGAGAAGAGCGGGGTGTTAGGCCTGCACCTCCGCGGTGCTGCCGGGAGCTCTCGGAGTGTCGAACCGTGACATTCTGCCCGAGGCGGTGCCGCCCCCCGGGTCTGGCTGAGCTTGAAATCCGGGCTGCCCGGGGCGTTTTCCATCGGCTCTGGAGGGAAGCGGGGATGGACGGGTTGTGTTGTGCTGGTGGACAGGACGGTACCGGCTGCCCCTGCCCGAGGAGCGCGGGCGTTCGGGCTGGACGTGGCCGCTGCGGTGCGGACCCCCGGACCGAGCGGCACCCAGCTTTGCGCCCGTGTGGGACGGGGTGCTGCGTGACAGGGAGCGGGGCGACCTGCCGCGTCTGTCCGCGGTCCCGGGACCCTCAGGGATTCCCAGCCTCGGTACTGTTAGACCTGTTGACTGGAAAACCGGAAGGCAGGTCTCCCAAAACGGGTGGCTTTGTCTCATCTTTGGTTTTCTTTCATCATCTGTATTGAGATGGCTGGATTCTCGTTTCCAAGCTTTTCTTAGCAATGTTGAGAGAGACACACGCAAACTGGCACCAGCTTTTTTTGTCTGTTTGGTCCCAAACTATGCCTGTTTTATCCCTCACTCACAGCCGCTTCTGGTGAAACATCCCTCAAATTCCCCCTGAGACAATATTACTGCATTAGCTCCTCAAAGTTTTTGATTCCACCTTACTCAGCTGTAGACTTCTATCTTTCCTGTTCACTAGGACAAAAATTCTGCCTTTTTTTTTTTTCTTTCTACTAGTATTGTCTTATATGGACCTTCATAAAATCCAGCGGCTGAATCCATGATGAAGACCTGTAAAGGCATGCAATCAGATGGAAGTAATTACAGCACAGATATTCTTAATGAGCAAAACATCTACAATTTTTGAAGCAAGTATTTTGAATTATTCTCATTTAGCAGAAGACGTGGCTTTATTGAGTACTAAGCTTTAAAAAAAATCAGAATCAGGACAGCCACGACATCCTCCCCCCGACACAGACAGAAGTCTAGAAATTAAAAACATTATTTACGGCAGTTGATGGAAAGAAGAGCATCTTTAAGTCTGGTAGGCGGAAGTCAACTGTATGATGTACATCAGTGCTGGTAGCTCAGCAGTCTCACAACTCTCAACTGCGTCTTGCTCCATATGACTGAGCTTTAAGAGGACTTTTGCTTCAGATGGGTTAACATAATTTCTCGAAATGAACGAGCATGCATCTGGGAGTGGGGATTCTGAAAATAAGAACTCTGAAAAACCAGGACATACCCACAGTGAGTCACCGCTGTGCAGTTGTTCTGAGAAACCAAGTAGTTTTCGTATCACCCAACAGTGCACACTAAGAAAAAGAACTGGGAACAACTGGAAGTGAAACTAGCATAACGTAATCTGTCAAAACTAAAGAGTAATCTGGTAATGGAAGAGATACTGCATTTTACAAGTAGGTGGCAGCATTATCCCCTGGATCTCTCTCCCCTACATGCCATAAATGTATTTTGCTAATTTGTGTTACAGGACAGTACATAAACTAGTAATTTCTCCTACTGTCTTTTGATAAGGTTGCATATGTATGATAGCCAAGCACATTTAATTCCACAAGATTTTTTTGAAAAAAACCTTAGCTTTTCTGTATAGTACAGACACTATGTATATGAGGAAATACAAGTCTGAATTTCACAAATTGTGTCTTGAGACCCAGAAGTGAAAGACATTTTTGGTTGTCATCATGTACTTAGGTTGCCTAACACCTTCTCACAGCTTTGCCATTCATTCAGCCCACAACTTTCTCCATGTCCATTCCTGAATTTCCCATTCTTGGTGGAGGAAAACAAATTCTGATGAAGCTAGCTAAAAATATTTCATAGCAGCCTGCTCCCGTGGGAGTGGACTGCCTTTGCCCCATGCCCTCTGTAATATACAAACAAGAACTCCAAAGGAAGAGGTCTCAGCATACAGCTGTGACTTTCATGTGAAAGGCACCTGTGTCTTCAACTAGGTCACCAGCGCCCTAGAGTCTTTCAGTTTTTGTCAGGATTTCTTTTTCACTAGTCTGCCAGTTAGCCATCTCCCTCAGCAGTCAGCCAAGTCCTGGGGCTAGCACGAGGAAGGAGTGGAAATGCACAGCCAGGGTGGAAAAATGAAGATGGCACTGGGCCAGCACTGGCATGAATCAACTTGAACTGGTATGAAATGGCATCTTTAGTTGAGCATGCAGCTGTGGCTGTCTACACATCTCTTAAATATATTGGAAAGTACCCTGAGCCGAAAGCAAGGTGAAGACAGCAATTTGGGGGACAGTTCCTCTGCCAATTCATGTTAGGTCTCTGCAATTAGCAGTACTAAACCCAAAATACATAACTCAGTTTTCTGTGGGCCTTAAACTGAGGTAAATCTCAACCGCTTACTGAACTGCAAGTGGTATGTTGTCACGCTATTCCAAACTCCTCGAGAAGTGTTCCTGCTGCCTGGCTTGCCAACGGGCCCCAGCTGTTCTCCTGCTGCCGCACGGCGAGGCTGGAGTGGAAGGGCCCTGCTTACTGCTGCAGCAGAGCGGTCACCTCCTGGTCTGCGCTGCCAGCAGAGCAGGCATTCGGTTGCTGGTGGCGTGTGCAATCTGCCTGCTCCTAGCAGGGAAAGGAAGGCTGCCCCCAGATACGCTAGCTGGGTGTTTCGAAAGATTCCGTTGCTTTGTCCTTCTCATATGCAGCGCAGGAATGAAAAACCGGATCTCTTGAATTCAGATAAGGAGGAGACAGACTCAGTTTTAATGCAGAAGAGGTGCAAATAATTTGTAGTACTAAGAAACATTTAGCAGGCAATTATTAACCACTAGAGGGGATCACTGGAGTGGAGAAGGAATTGACTACGCTACGTACTAAATGCTTTCCTCTAACACAAGCTTGTCTACGTGCAATGTTGTACTGTATGTGCAAGGTTTAAAAATAATTGAGAAAAGGCAGCACTTTATGCATGCTTAAGTCGATATAAGAAGCTTATATTAATTGAGTTTAAAACAGATCAATGACAGGTTTAATTGTTGAAATAACTTCTTTACACAGATTTTTTTTTTTATCAGTTTAAATTAATGCAGGTTAAACCTGTTCAACCTCCATCTGTAAAAGAGCACTAGCCATTCTTTTAACCTTTTAAAAAAATAGGCACTGTTCTTCAGACTTGCTGACATTTAAACAAGCATAGCTTGCTTTTTTTGACAACTAATGTTAAATTGCTTTTAATCCTTCTATAAACTCCTTAACTTTAAGGATGATTTGGGAGTACCCACCCCAGGCAGTATCAACTTAATTACATGTGCTAGTTAAGACTGATATGTATATAAATTACATCAATCTTGAAAATGAAGTAGATGTGAATGAGGGGTATAGGAACCTCACTGAACCTGAATGGATTTATACGACGTGCAGGAATCCTGCCCATCAATTTAAGGGCTACCCTACTGAAATTGAAGCTGACCTCCCATCATAAACATTTGACTTAGAAATCACCTTTCTAACATCTCCCAGACCAAACCAAGCCACCTCAAGCAGTGACATCAAAGTTTCCAATCCAAAATTAATTCTTGCGAGAAATTATGCACAGTGATGAATTCTGCAGAATGAAATTTTCAATTGCTTGAAAATGGGCTGCTCTCAAACTACTTTCTTGGAGCACATGTCTCTGCGCGGATGGTGGCGGAGAGGTCAGAACCAGGCAGTCATCAACACCTTGCGCAATGCCTGCAACGTACTGACTGGTCCTCTTTTTCCAGGACTTGTCTAAGGAGACAGTGGCTCTTCATTGTCCTTGAGTTGGAATAAAATGAATAAGGCACAGTCTAGCTCTGTGATCTTACAGACTTCATTGCACACAGTTCAAGTTACTGAGGTTTGTGCCACTTACTTTAGAATGAGTAGGTGTGGTGCCTAAATATTTCAGTGAGATGTGCTCGTACCTTTTGGAATCACTGATAAAAATAAATAATTCCTTGCAGACCAGGCATCTACGTTTATTTGCTTCTGGGTTTTTTTTCTGGTGGTGAATTACAAGAGAAGCGTTATGACTATTGAAAGAACCTAGATTTCTTTTTGCTTGAGTGGAGTCTCACATTGAGTGTATTAATACACAACGATATAGCAAGAAAGGTGTTGACCATAAGCAGCTTTACAAAAGGCAAAGGCGAGCGACTCATGGAACTGCCAGCACCTTTCACCTGTGTCAGGGGACTCAATTGCCCAGTGAACATTTGTGTGCAGAAGAGGCTGCTGAGTACTGGCTGTAATTTTGTGGCCATGATTCCATTATGAATGAGTCTGAAGCCTCAACTAGTGTGACATACTAAGTGAGCAAAAAAAATACAGACCTGCAGTAAGTCTGGCCCCTGCTACAGCAAATGTTCAGCCTGGCAGGACAAAGCAATGAATATTCCAAGATCATATTTCTCATTCTTTTAAAAATAAACTGTGCCCATTTTGCTCTTCAGACCATATGGCATGAATCATTTCAGTGAAGCATTCATCACATCATGATTTACACTGACATTATTTCTTAGAAGTTAAGTGGTGGGGCTTCACCGTGAGGAGCTTCATATATTACAGCCGTTCTCTGTTCTCTTCCACTTGTTTCACTGAAAGGTAACTTTACTCATCTCAGCTCAAAGCTAGAGTTACAGGAGTGAAAAACCAAGCACAAAGTTTTTCAGGTTTTCTGGTCAAAAATTAATCTCCACATAAGTGTACACAAACTTTTATTTTAAGCTTTTATACTTATGTATGATGTAGTCATAGGTGTCTGTTTGATACTTTCTCTGTTTTCATTTTAACAAAATACAACAAAGAAAAGTCTTATAACAGTTCTTACGCGAATACCAATTTAATTAAAAATGCTGAATATTTAAATGGTGAAGAAGGTATGTGACCAGGTGTGTGAGTTGCCTGAGAGGGATTCTCTGAGACCAGAAACCTGCTACTGAGCCCCCACAACCTATGCCAGTAGCGCTGGAAGGCTGCAGAGTTCTCCGGGGAAGCGTGTGTGCGAGGGCACCGCAGGCACTGGGCTGCCTCCGCAGGGAAACCGGGCAGACAGGTTTGCAAAAGCTCCCTCTTCCAGCTCACTATTCTTTCTTTATCACTACCTGTTTCTTTATTCCATGGGTTTGCCACAGTTAAGTGATTTTTCGGTGGTTTTTTTACCCCCTATTAACTTCTTTCTGGTGAGGAGAACAGAAATCAGAGAAAGGAAGTTCTTTTGCATATAGTAAGACAAAATGATTTCTCTGCTAGTCATGTATGCAGCGTGACCTTGGGAAATCACTTAAAACTCTTTGTGCTTCAGGTGTAAAAAACAGTGCTATCTGGGTAGGAAAGACGGTAGACCAGAACTTCATAAATTTAAGAAATAATAATCATCATCATACTCTTCAGCTGATAAAATGTAAAGTATCAGAATATCTGTCCTAGTTAAAATTGAAGATAGGAAAGATGGGATACTATTAAATGATGGGAATAGTTCACTTCTAAAAAAACACCAAATCAAAACATCATAAAATGGCAAATGTTGGGTCTTGAATGTAAAGATGAGACTTTCAAAATATGAGACATCCATTCCACTGGGGCTTGACTCACAAGTCATACTTCACAATTTGTAGCAAAACTGGATTCTTAACATATTGGAATAAAGATTTTTAACAAGCTTCCATCTGTTAAACCAGCAAGTTGGCTTGGTCTGATCATGCTTGCTGTTTTAATAAATAGCCAGCATCATTTTTCAGACCATAGCTTTCAAATTAGTTTGGCGGATTTCAGCTTGCGCCCGTTGTGGCCAGTCCTGGAAGGTTTACATTGCTTGTACGTTTAGAGGAGCCTCCACCGCAACCGGGGCTGACTGGGCGGCCCGGTGGCTCGGGGGAAAGGGACACCAGTGCCATCGCTGAGGGGTGGGCTGCCAGGGGACCTTGGGAGAGTCACTGCCCTGACTCAGGGATTGCAAAGGAGACGTAGCTGGTCTCAAACAGGAAGGGAGGGAACCGCCGAAGTCCGAGAGCAACTCCCTGTCTGGAAGGTGTGTTTGCCACAGAAAAAAAAGCTACTCTGTTAGTATGGGAAAAGGAACTGAAGGCATATTGGTCTTTTTGTTGGGTTTTTTTTCAACAGTGCTAATGAAAATGTCAGCAAAGAAGTGTGTATGAAATGAAATTCTTGCTTTTCCTTCTCTAAAAGAAGACACACTTCTATTTTGGAGGCTTCAATAGTGAGACACAAGCAGTTTTCAGGGAGCCTGGTAATGGAAAGGCTTCAACAAGCAAGATTAGAACCCAAAATTTTGCATTCTCTGACAGAAATTCTCTTCTGGTAGGGAATTAAGCTCCAAATCAAAGTGTGACCTGAACGTAAATCATCATAAACTTGCGATTCTGAAACTGTAAACAGGCTACTCACCTCTGTGTGTACTAACTGAGAAAGTTAGTAATGATGTATCAATAATGGGTGCTTATTGATAATCATGTTGTGATGGGAAAAACAACAAATACCCCCCAACCTACCTGTCTAACACATCTATCCCACACAGCTACTCCCAAATTGCCATTCCTTTCGAATCACTGTATATGAGAATAGAGAAAATTAATTCAATATCCTAAATGGTTTTCTCTGGACAACAGACATCAAATTAATTACTTGTTGTACTTACACTCATTAAAAATGAAAACTGCCAGAGTTTGTGGATAACGTGACTGGAAGAATCTGAAGAGGAGAGAGGCAGCAGGAGCCTGTGAGAGGGTTGGAGAAGCGACATTTAGGGTATACATATATTTTTGATCTTTTTATATATTACTAATAAAGGTTAAAGCAAAGCATCAATAAAGTTAAGATGAATTCTTATGGTCCAGAGTAAAACATTCAAAAAGCCATCAAAGAGAAGTCATAATGGGAGAAGTGCCAAAAAAAAAAAAAAAGGATTAAAAAAATTGCTAAATATTAGCAGCTAAAAAGGTACACTGACTAGAAAGGCTGAGCATGCTTACTTTACACCCCGTGCCTCTCAAGTCTTGAGTGTGAGGAGTATGCAAAATACAAAGCAGTGAGAGTTTGGATGCTGGCCTTCAACCCATACCATTAGACATTTTCTTACAAGACAACAGGAAAAAATGAATTGTCCAGTCTGTAGTCTCTTCTCCATCGTCTCTGTTTCTACATCCAAGTTCATCAGTTTCTCATGCATGTGTTCATGGGGTGTTTGACCCAGACTTTTTCTTCTCTCCGTCTCAATCTTGTCCTTGTCCCAGTTCCTCTCATGAATTTCAAGAGACTGCAAAGCACAGGAAGTGCTAAAGGTTCAGTGAAATGGGTGCTCAATTAATCTAATCTATGTGAAGCAGCTGAGCTGATGTGGCTGGAGTAATAAAAAATTGAGTAAATTAAAGGAGCATGAAGCATTTGAACCCAAATGATTGAAGTCTGACAACATTAGAAGCAATTCAAAATGTATGACGTGGCCTCTAATGCATACAGTCTTCCTCTCATGGAAAAATTAATACAAACACACATACGTGCACACATACATGCATATACATATGTATATATGAAAGCAGGTCACTAAATTATATTTAAAGTTGGGGGTAGATGTTGGTTTTTAGGCTCTCTTTCAAATGATTCACCTCTGTACTGCTTTTGTAAAAAGTCCTTAACATTATTCTATTGGATTCTCCTACAACAAAAAGGAAGGTATTTTTAGAAAGCTTATTTTGCTTTTCCTTGAACTGCAGGCCTTTTTTTTTTCAATAGTAACTCAGCCTTTTGGGTTTCTTTCACCCCTTTCACCCCCTCTGTTGCTATTCCTTGAGAACTGTGGGTGGCCGATGAAGCAGTGAGCATCACATGATGTCACTTAGCAACCTGATGCTCATAAATAGCAACAATCATTTTTCGAATGGCTATTTTTTTTTGCTTAGACCCAGTCTGTTCTGACAGTGCCAAATTCTTCCTCTGACCTTCCAGCGTATTTATTGCTTATGCTTCTCTTTTTGGGAGTCCGATTTCAAATGACAGCATCATGGATGCTCTTGGAATGCTTCTAATATATTTCTGAGCTTACTGGTAACATATAATGACAATAATTGCTAGCGCCTTTGAAGCTCTTCAGGAACAAGCTCCTCTCCCTTTCCCCAAATGTCTGCATTCCATAAATCTCAGATGACCTCAACATACTGTTGGTGAGATGAAATCAGAAGGATCATCCACAAATGACTTTTTTTTTTAAAATGCCTTTGGGGAATACTCAGGAAGCTCAGAAATTTTTCAGTTCTTTCAGAAAGAGCCTGGCAGGATTTTTGTTTGTCCTCGTAATATTAGTATAGTCCTTTAAAATATTGGCTGTGCTGTGAAGGACTGCCTTTGTTAAATGACGGATTTTTGCCAATAGCATACCTTTGCAAGAGTTATTAAGACAGAAATCAAAAGATAGGATTATAAACTAAGAAAATTGGAATTGTGCAAACCTTGCAAAAAAAATTGCTTCAGAAATATAGCAAAATTGTGCAACTACTTAAGCCCAGCCTGTCCCCAAGGAGATCTCTGTCTGAGAGCACAGAAGAAAAACCAAATCCTGTCTATGCAGCACCAGTTCCCCTCTCCCTAACCATATGGCTGCTCCTCAAAGGGCTGGGGGCTCTGTAACTGAGAAGAGGGAGTAATGTGGGTGAAACCAAGACACTGTCATCATGCGTGCATGACAGCTTCCGCAAATCCTCCAGCTACTCTGTAAATACTCTTCTCCCTCTCACTATTTGCATTGCTAATTTGTACACCAAGTAACTAGTGGCTAAACTACACAGATAGGGAAAAACATCCGGATTTCTTGCTACCTTTATTGTTTTTTTTTATTTGATTTTTTAAAAATCAGGTATACTGTGGAACAGAGAGGTAAGCAAGACTCAACTTCCTTTTTTATTTCCAAGACATCTTTTGTCATGTATACCTTCCTTCTGTGGAGGTGCCTTTCATTGCTATAAAACTGGAGGGAAAAAAATCTACGTGAGAAACATTTAGCCCACAGAGCTCTGTACAGCTCTCACATAGCTGCACCATCTTGTATCAGCAAACTGGTGGTATCTGAGCCACTTCAGGGACACAGGCTTGTGTCCGGAGGGTGACAGCAGTAAAACCGCTAGGAGCAGTCTCAAAATTTCAAGTTCAGTGCATCTGGTGGAAGCCAGAGGAATAGGAACTGTGAAATACACCGCTTCCTCTTGTTTGAGGGAAGTAAGGACAGCGGTACTTAATCAACAGCTCTCAAATAGTCTGCTAAAACCTTTAAAATCAGCTTAACAGGAGAGGCAGATACAGCGATGCCTGTAATATATCACTTTCTACTGTTTCTTCCCACAAGCAAGCAAAGTTAAGACTACTGTTGGGAAAGATGAATTCATCCAAGCTGCGATTTGGTGTAGATTATGCAGACTGAGAAAATGAACGAGAGATTATGGCCTCTGCAAATGCATATTTTACTCCCTGCCAATGCAAGATTTGTTTTTAATTCACATTTTTATTACTATATACATGATGTGATTACTCATAGAAATCATCACGTTCAGGACATGTGCTAGCTGGAGACATAGGAAGAGCAAGGCCTGAGCCTGATTACTTCCCAACATATTTTATTTGCCTCATAGTCCTTTTACATGTTATAGTGTGAATTAGATTTGGAAGACCTAGCTAAATGAAAGACAGATTGTGGGGTGTAACAAAACTAAAATCACAAACAGTTATGAGCTGCAATGAAGATGATTTAGAACGGAAGAAGATTTCATGCTCTTTGTATGTCAGAAGATGGTGCTTTGTATACTATCTACATACACAACATATGTACACAGAGTGGTTTTATAGACAATGATTATTATGTAGCCTTCCCTTAGTGGAATGGAAAGGACTCCTGGGGAGAAAACGTATACTAAATTCAAATTATTTATTATTTTAGTTAACTTAAAAATATACTTTTTGTCCCTTATTTTTTTTCTAGCTCCTCTTTCTGTTCACGTGTGTTCTTAGAGGATTTTTGCTTCAGTAGATCTTCTGGCTGCTGCACCAGCATATAAGATAGTAAATAAAACCAAACCAGTAAATAAGTTTGCTTCACAACTTAACTGATTTTCGTTGTAACGCCATACACACAGCTACATATAGCTCCGTATGTAGATCCATTTAGGTCTTTACCCAAGAATCATACTCCTTTATAGCCTTTCAGACCCCTCATTTTAGCAATAAACTTACTTTTAATACATTTTGTGTTAGCTCTTGATGCTGATCTTCACAAATTATCATTCAACTTATTTGTTCCCATCATTAGGTGACACCTATACACGTTAGTATTATTTGATTCTCTTGTAACAGCTTTTGCTCATCCTTGTTTTATTTTTTACAATATAAACATCCATTCAAATACCAGACTACCTAGAAAATTTCCAATCGTAAATACAAATGAAAAAATAAGTAGTGTTGAGACATGGCTGTACCTTGAGGTATGCTCTTTCCTACTGGCTTTACTAAGATGAAGAGTTCAGCATCTTGCACAACAGGAAGCTCTTTGTCTGGGAACAGTTACAAATCACAGCATGTGCAAAGTATACAAGTTGTCAATGGCCCACTCAAGTCCCACAGTGTCAACAGAAAAGCTCCTTTACTCTAAGACAAATGGAGTACATCATATGGGCACCCAAGGATCTTTACACCACTCCTTTCTCACACAGGGTTGGTGCTCCTTGCTGTCTTTCTAAACATAAAGATAAAATAAGGTAGCTGAAAAAGTATTTTTAGATCGAAAAAAATGGTTATAATTTGTGATTCCACTGAGACACTTCTGCGTTTCCAGAAGAAAAATATGGTGGACAGAAGGGAGGAATCAGAATAACATTCTGGAGCAGAGTTTCCAGGTAAGTTTTCAGTTCTGTCAGCCTTCTTGCAGAAAAATTAATGGAGGTGCTCAAATCTTCAGCTAGGTTTTGCATGCTACCTGCTGTAATGCATGCCATGATGTATGTGCCCAGCCTATACTCTGTAAAATATGAAGAGACTTAGATGTCGAAGGGTGAGGTTCGTAAGACTGAGTGATCTGAACAGGAGAGAGCTTGGTTATCCAGTAGAACACATCAAGGGGCGGACAAGGGTCTAGGTGTCACTGTTCTTCTAAGTAATGGTCAAATTATTTTTTTAATAGGTAAGAGAGTAGGAGGTGGTACACTTCAACTCATTATTCCAGCGTTTTGGGTATTGTGGGAGATCCAAATTCAGACCTCTACTGTGTAGCCAACAGGCTGAGGCTTTCTCAGGCAAACCCTCTTCTTGAAGATCATCAGTTATGCATAAATTGATTTCACAGAGAAATTTCTAGAACCGAGCCCTCCCCTGGCCAGCTGCATGCCTTGAAAATGGGCTCTTCGGTTAAAGCAAATATGTGTTTTATAGAAAGCAAACCCCACTAAAGAAATTTGTCAGAGCACCTGTTGGATGGAGCAATCACCTAGGATCAATCACCCCAGCACTGACAGGGACCAAGCCTGGGGCCCACAGCCCAACAGGTTACTTGGACAGGCTGAACTACTGGGACCACTTCGTATGACCATCTTACCAGACAATTTATATTCCAGATTTAGGTAGTAAATCAAGAATCATGGATAAAAGAGGGCGAGGAACCTCTGTTTTGTGACTCCTGGCAGAGCTCCGGAGCTGCCCAGCAGCTAGCTGTTTGATGTCATTGCAACTTGATGCACCTCTATGTCTGTCTATCCAACACATAATATAGCTTCACGCATGAAATGTTAGGTATTGAGTGACTTTAGGTGCCTTTCTGTGCTGAGTAGGTAAGGCAACTGAATGTGTCTCTAAGTGCCTACAGAGATACCTGAGGAAAAAAACATCCTTGCTCTGAATTTAGCCCCCAATCCCTACGAGACTCAGTTGGCTGTCCATGAAATGGGAATACTATAGCAGCCTTACTGCCTGGCAGGACTGGTAAGACTGAGAAGTGCAGAGGCAGGACAGCTGTACAGAAAGGGAGGGAGGTTAATGTGTCTGTTAGAGTAAGACATTTTATTGAGATATAGATTTCAGGAGGAGAAAATATATTTTCATCCCAAAATATTAAATAGGTTTTTCCTAGATACTACAAGTGTAGTAAACATTTACAAAGAAATGACCAACTCCAGAATCAAAAGGAAGATTAACAGCTTTAGTTTTATATGTTAGCAGCCAAAGTCTTTTCTCACTTTGTGGAATTCATCCAGGCTCCTACTCTCCAACTTTAGTGAGTTACTCCAGATTCAAACCAGTGTAAGCAAGGGCAAGTTAAAAACACTTGTGCCACAGTTGGCCTTGGAAAATACATTTCTCCATGATAGACGTGAAACTGACTGCTGAGGCAGACAGCATGTCTTGCCCATAATAATTTTGTATTTGCTTCTTTTCCTCAGGCCTTAAAATGAGTTCATGACTTCATGACTCTAAGAGTAAATACATTATATAATGAGTACACTTTTTATTCAATGTTTGGAGGAATCAAAGTAAATGTTGTATGTAATAATACTGCATGGAAAGAGCAATGATAATTATCTGATGAGAGAGTTAATATGTGGGGCACTCAGTTAATCCTGTGGTCTGAGGTAAATGGCAGACAATCAAGTGAACCTAATTAACATCATAAACAAAGACAAACACCATTAGCCCACCAGCTCTTGGCTAATCTATTATTTGCTTCAAAACACCATTGCATGAAATGGTTAGGGTGTATATACTTAAATAAACCCAACTCCATAACTCAATTATCTCATTGCACTACTGAAAAAAAAATCAGTACAGACCTTTTGTTCCATTTATAGAATGTTGCTTACATGGATTTCCCTCTCATTTGGAATAAGAAAGGGTTTTTTTTGTTTGTTTGGTTTTAAATGAAGCTATCATGCTTTAGCCAAATTGGACCCAGACTTTCAATCTGCACTCTTGCAAGCAAGTCCTTACACATGCAGATAGACCTTTGGAAACGAATTTTGCCTGATGGCGTTTCCTCCCAATTATTCTGGTAGATGAGTGTTGGACAGGGAGAGAGGGATTAGCGTAAAAAGAGAGAAACCACACAACCATTTCAATAATAATGATATCATATTTCAGTACAAACAGTTAAATGAGAGTAACTTTGCTGCTTTAAGTGCACTTCATCCTGAGTGCGATCACCGGGCATGTGAAGGACAACCAGAGGATCAGGCCCAGCCAGCATGGGTTCATGAAAGGCAAGTCCTGCTTGACCAATCTGATCTCCTTCTATGACCAGGTGACCCACCTAGTGGATGAAGGAAAGGCTGTGGACGTCATCTACCTGGACTTTAGTAAGGCCTTCAGTACTGTTTCCCGCAGCATTCTCCTGGAGAAACTGGCTGCCCATCGTGTGGATGGGAGTACTCTTCGCTGGATAAAGAACTGGCCGAGCGTAGAGAGTGGTAGTGAATGGAGTTAAATCCAGCTGGCAGCCGGTTCAGTTTTGGGGCCAGTCTTGTTTAATATCTTTATCAATGATCTGGATGAGGGGATTGAGCGCTCCCTCAGGAAGTTTGCAGATGACACCAAGCTGGGCAGGAGTGTCCATCTGCTTGTGAGGGTAGGAAGGCTCTGCAGAGGGGTCTGGACAGACTGGATCAATGGGCCGAAGTCAACTGTGTGAGGTTCAACAAGGCCAAATGCCGGGACCTGCACTTTGGTCACAACAACCCCATGCAACGCTACAGGCTCGGGGAGGAGTGGCTGGAAAGCTGCCTGGTGGTAAAGGACCTTGGGGTGTTCGTTGACAACCAGCTGAACATGAGCCAGCAGTGTGCCCAGGTGGCCAAGAAGGCCAATGGCATCCTGGCTTGTAGCAGGAATAATGTGGCCAGCAGGAGTAGGGAGGGGATCGTGCCCCTGTACTCGGCACTGGTGAGGCTGCAGCTGGAGTACTGTGTTCAGTTTTGGGCCCCTCACTACAAGAAAGACATTGAGATGCTGGAGTGTGTCCAGAGAAGGACAACGAGGCTGGTGAGGGGTCTAGAGAACAAGTCCTGGGAGAAGCGGCTGAGGGAGCTGGGGCTGTTAAGTCTGGAGAAGAGGAGGCTGAGGGGAGACCTTCTTGCTCTCTACAACCACCTGAAAGGAGGTTGTAGTGAGGCAGGTGTTGGTCACTTCTCCCACGTAACTAGTGATAGGACTAGTGATGGCCTCAAGTTACGTCAGGGGAGGTTTAGATTGGCTATTAGGAAAAATTTCTTTAATGAAAGAGTGGTCAGACATTGGAATAGGCTGCCCAGGGAGGTTTAGATTGGCTATTAGGAAAAATTTCTTTAATGAAAGAGTGGTCAGACATTGGAATAGGCTGCCCAGGGAGGTGGTGGAGTCCCCATCCCTGGAGGTGATTAAAAAATATGTAGATGTGGCAGTTTAGGATATGGTTTAGTAGGAATGGTGGTGTTGGTTGGATGGTTGGACCTGATGATCTTAGAGGTCTTTTCCAACCTATGATTCACCATTTGCATCAGTAAGCATTGAAGGTGAAGCAAGTGCTGGGAAAAGCTCCTGAAAACCAGTATATTTTTTGTGGATTGTATTTTTGGTTGGTGGGAAGGATTTGTGACATTTTCTTTGGGGTTTTATAAAGCAAATATACATAATGTACCATTAAATTTTAATTCTTGTCATCCTATTGGTTCTTTCTGCTTTTCTTTAAAACCTGGAGGACTCTATGCCACTTGTAGATATTCTTTCCATCCGTGTAGCACTGTGGATAAATATTATGAGATGTACTTTGGACGTGACAAGGGTCATTTCTTCATAGATTTATACACAGAGACTTGGACAGAATATCAGAGGTTGGACAATACAAAACATTTTTAAAGCTGCCTGTTTTCCCAAATTTACATAGACTTGAGTGAATAAGACTCAGAAGGGTATTTGAAAAGTGAGTATTTCTTTTCCTCTACACAAGCCATCTGAGGTGAACAGAGTTTCATCTCTCTGATGAGGAGGACTACCAGACAAAAACAGCTGCCAGTATGACGAACTAGCATGCCTTTCCTGGGCAAAAGGGTAACAGAGTATTTTTATTTTTTTTTCTGTTCATACAGTACATATATGCTGTTTAAGAATGAGAAGTTCAGTTATTTCATTATGTTGATTGCTAAAGGGCAAAAGGAGTAAAACAGGGTGCCAGCTCTGAACCCTGGTCCCTCTTCAGTCCTGATGTGGCAGGAGGCCTTTCCCAGGGAGAGTCAGGGGGATATCGCCACGTGTATTGGGAATGACTGGGAAGGCACACAGAGTGGCAGTTGTCCATCTGATGGAAGTCTCTGGTGCATTGCTCTGTAAAAATTTTGCCTAGGTTTCTTCATCTACAAAAGGAAGAGGGAGATGGAAGACGACTGGAGTAGAGAACAGTTTTTCTACTTTAAACCCAGGATTTGTGCAAAATATTTGGTGCTTTGACCATAAATTAATGAAATTCAATGAGCATTAGCTATTAATTTCAGAATTTTATTTTGTTTCGCATAGATGTGACCATGATGAACTTTGATTAACCTTTCTATGCATTTTGCATTGTCATACTTTGTTAACGATATTCCCCTTTTCCTGTTTAATGCTTCATGTGGTTTTTTTTTTTCTTCTCATGACAAAGCATTGTCTAGTTAGGTTTATACAAAAACTTATCCAACTATTAGGCTTTATTGGAAACTAATAGAGTAAAGAACTCACTATTAAGAATTAAGGCAATTTAAGAGGGATACGTGCATGTAGTAAAGGTGGCACGGAATGACAGGAAAAGGGCAGCAGCTTTAAATTAAGAAGGGAAAATGATGTAATAATGAGTAAACCACAAAACAGAACTCCAACACAGTGAATGAGCAATGAAAATAAGGTAATAAAAAGGAGTACTGAACTAGCTCATGAAACATGTTATTACAGTGAACGTTATGCTAGCACTGTTTATTTTGCTTAGCATTATGGCCACCTTCAAGGTTGCTATGACAAATGTGTGTGAGCGTTTAACGGAAAGTGAACTTTTTTTTTAGCTAAGAAGGCATCCACCAGCTCTCTGCCTACTCAATTTCCTAAATTACGTGCCACATAAATGTAACTTTGTTGGCACTAGACAAATGGTAACGTTAACCACTTACAAGTTAAAACAATTTTGGAAATATTCAGTGTGTTTCTCCGTTGACATTCTTCGACCCATACACTGAAATCTATGCAGTTTTGCTTGAGAAAAGTATTCACTCAAAATGCATAGCACAGTAACAGTACCTAAATAAGAAGTTCTACTAGCTAAAGGGCTGATCCAGAGAGAAAATGAATATATACAGCTTCTACTGGATTTAAGAGAACTTAAAGTTGTTTTCATAACTGGCCTTCCAAAGACATTTTTTTTCATGGCACTGAAAGAGTCTTATTCATGTGTGACTAAGTGACACTAAAATTTATTCAAGCTTCTTAACAGCAGAGGGAGTAAAGGAGGAAAAGCACAACAGGGTTTCTCCATGCAACTTAGAAAAACATTGTCAATGGGGTTCATTCATTGAGCAGTGACAAACCCAGAGGCCCATTACCAGTGGGAATGGATGTGCTGGACCAAAGAAAGAGGGAATGTGGAATTGGGACAACAACAGTATGAAACTGAGCTAAAAATAGAGCAATACAAGGCCATTGGAACACAACACACAGGAGAGTCACACGTCGACAGTGCTGCTTCCCAGGCTGTTACATAGCGATCTGATTTATAAAGATTAAACTAGGTATTTGGGAGCTTTGGTGGCATAGGAAGCAGGTGAGGGGTTCCCACCTGGGCTAGCAGGACATGCAGGGGGTGCGATAGAAGGCTAGAGTAGCCTTGCACCATTTGAAGCTGTGTAGATAGTGCTTAATAACGTTCTTAAGTAATGAAAACACTAAATCGCAATAGAGTGGGGTCACAATGGAAGTTCTGAGGCAAGAAGAAAAGCTGGTGTAAAAAAAGAATATGAGATCAGGGAGCCCACCTAATCAGACCTCATCATTTCAAAAGGAATGGATCCATTCCCTCTGCTGGGACCTCAAGCTGAAAGTACACTGCCCTCTAACCCGATAATTAAAGGATTTTGTGATATTGTTGTTGGAAACCTTGACATATGCTTTCTCTTTCCTGAAACAGTGTTTAGCAGATCCTTTTTTTGCAAGCTTTTTCTCTTTTTTCCTAGAGGATGATTGGTGGAAAACTCTGTCATGGTCTGTACATCTCAGCACGAGATTGCACTTCTGTTGTTGGGGTGCCTGGTGAAATGTAACGCTGCCACTGCCAGACGAGCAAAAACATTGGGAGGCTTCAAGTCACACCATGGGAACCTGTGAGACTACAAGTGATATCAACCACGTTCTTGTCTGATGTTTGTTGTCAAAGATCCATGCTCATAACAGATCTCCTAAAGAGATGGCCATGACCCTGCCAAAAGGACTCTAAAGCACTGTGTGTATAGAGGAGATCCTTCTACAAACATTCCCAAAGTTGATGTCCTTCTAATGCTGCCGGTGGCAAATAGCAGAAGAGCCTACCCATGTACATTTGCTGCTCAGGGAACACTGTATGTAAGCAAACAAGTGACTGAGATCAAGATAAAAACCAAGAAACACTTTTCTGGGATGTACTTGGTGATGGGAGAGGAGCAGAAGCACCTGGCTGTGGAGAGTTTTCTCGAGACATCCCATTCTGTTTCGACATGGGAATGGACATTTTTTGCTCTTTGTGGGGACACGCTGTGGTTCACTAAGCTCTGTCCCACTGAAAAGAAACTTTTCATGCCATGTCTATGCAGAGTGCTGCGGGAGATATTTGTGTTGGTAGAACAGCTAGAATGGCTGCGATCAAGTTGAATGCAAGAGCAGAGCTAACGCAGGGGTTGAGCAAGGTTGAATACCAAGCCGCCAAGGTAAACCCCCATCTCAGCTTTCTCATTCTAGTCCCTTCATGGCTTAAAAAAATGGAAGCAACCTCATACAGCTGATGTTTAGCATCAGCCCTCAATAACTTGTCAGGAGCTATTTCACCTGGAGAAGACTGTCAATAAGCCATTTTAAGACATTGTCTACTGTGTTATTTGGCTGACTGATAAACTGCTGCTTGCTAACTCACATAGCTACAGGATGTAAAACTTTTAGCAAGTTAAAGTTTTTGGAAGAAACCAAGACTGTGAACTCAGCAATTCTTTGTGTTCGCCCCATTGTATATGAGCCCAGTCAACTTTTTAAGCGATTTCACATTCCAAATGCCTATTATCTATGACCACTACAAGTTGCTGTATTCCAACATATAATTCACTTGGAGGATGCTACCAAAAAAAACCCATTTGGAAACAATCTTCGCTTCAGTCCTGATTTGACAGCACAAAATTACTGTCAACTGTCACCTAACAGTCAGTTAAACAGTCATAAACACAGAAAGGTAAGACACTAATTTTTCAGGTATTGTGGAGACACACGATGACATGGCAGGCTTTTGAATACTTCTGTGTTCTAACTATGTCCACTGACAATAAGAAGCACCTGTTGACACCCACCTCCTCTTGACTAGCTTTCTCCACTTTTGTAAAAAATCAAGAGTGAACCGACAATCTTCCATGATCTTCTTTAAACTGTCAATAGCACATCTATAGTAACAAGCTACTTCCTGTCCAAAAAAGGAAACAAGAACTTACTGAAAAATTATATTAGCATGTTGTTACCAGCCACAGTTCAGAAGTTGTTTAAAGTCTGGTAAGTGACTATCCAAACATGTCAGCAGCTGCTGAGATTACTGCAAGCAGAGTTCATCTTGCAAGTCAGAGGTGTAGTTAAGCCCAAACTACACCATGTAGTGGAAACAGAAAAAAAAGTTCATTGCAAGATGGACTGCAGCTGATGAGGTGCCATCTGATCACCCACGTAAATGCGCAAACTGAAATTCCCCTTGGGCTGCATCACAGATGTCAAAATTCCACCAAGTCCTGGCAACGCGTTCACCAGATGCTCTGACAGCCAAGACTTTCATCTCAAGTGATGTTGTGATAGTATGTCAGTTGCTCTGTTTTTGCAGACATGAATCACTCATGATATCAACCTTTCCTAAATGACCTTGCAACACATGGGAGCAGTTTCATTTCAATGTTCTTATGTCCAGTTACCACACACACAGTGTTGAACTGGGCATGCTTAACGATCTTTTCTACAATATAGTCATTAATTACACAAAGTGAGATTTTTCACACATGCAAAATTTTCAGAAGGCACAAAACCCCAGAAGAGGTCCACACACGTAGCAGGATCTAGTTTGACCATTTACAAGTCTGTATCACTTTGATATCTCGCAAAGGACAGTTCTGTAACCAACAGCCTGATACCTCCATTTGTTAAAGGATCATTTGTGGATAAATGATGGCAATGCAAACCATCACTGATATAGAACATGTACTTGTGAATTGAAGAGCAAGCCCATAAGTTTTTCTGTCCAGGTCTACAAAAAGACTCCACTGTATTACCTAAAGATTGCCTGCTCCATGGCGGGGAAGGCTTCTATATCATCCTCAGAAGATAAAAAGTAGATTTTTCAAGTGCAGGTGCTTAGGAAGAGAGTGAAAAAAAATACAAATCAAGGGATCAGGGACTTGGAAAAAAGTAGTTGTCAAGTGCAGTTAGCTTTGCACTTGAGATGTAACTGAAGTCTAAACCCTAGGCGTATGTTGAAGGTAACTTCTAGGTGATGCTTCAGCAGATATATAGCCAATTAGAAATGCTTCACTGGACAAAGAACACTGTAAGGGTTAGTTTGGAAGATCTGAAACTACTCTAAGTCATCTAGAAATATAAAGCTCAACTGGTTGAGCCTGTTTTCTAAATTCTTCTAAATAATAGTACCTGTCCTAACATATTGTTACAATATAAATCTGCTAGCATTTTCACCCTACTTCTCCCTTGAAATCTAAACGTCTATGTTAAAGAAATTGAAAGGTAGAAACAGAGAAGCTGAAGAGAGAACGGAGATAACTGTTGCAGTGAAGCAGTTTCAGTAGATGCCTATGGGCCACACATTCATGGTGTGAAGTCAGAGCGAGTCTCGCATGGTGTGAAGTCAGAGCGAGCTGGCAATGGTAACTCTGGTGCCTGCGAGACCTTTCCTCCTGCCCAGAGGTACGCTGCTGCGAGATCAGGGAGTGATAGCGTGAAAGAGTACAACCAACACACAACACTCCCACCTCCCCCCAGCTTACTTCCCACATTGCTGGAAGGACAGACTGAGATTCTTTACATGTTTTTTTAGTTGGTCTTGGTGCAAAAATCTTCTACTTTACTTACACTACTGTAAGGCCTCAAGGCAGTGTTTACCAAGAAATGAGATCTGCGATTAATAAATACGGGAATACACTACTGTCAGTGGTCAGAACTGCTGCCACAGTCATAAATGTTTGAGTCAGTTCAGAGGCATCAGGCTGAACAAAGGAGGACAGAGAGGAAAGCAAAGAGGTGACAGGTCTAAAGGGAAGAGATATTTCAGCAAAGAAGTAAGCATTTTTTGGAAAGACTGGTAGATCAATGGCGAGAAAAGCTACAGAAAGCATGAAGTCATCAAGGGTAGTGCAGGAAGGACTTGAGTCATGATCAGAGTGTTACTGAGTAAGTGGATGAGCCAGAGTTACCACTTCAGAACTGGCTGGAGGTAAGCTAGCACGCATCCATAGACAACCAGATAGCTGACAAGCAAACGATGCAGTTCAGGTACTTTCAAATTCTCTAAAAACAGAAAGAGGGCCAAGGTTTTTAGAATGTTTCATTATTCTAAACTTTGTAAGAGAGAAACATGATTAAGAAATGTGAATTGAGGACGAGGAAAGGCTGAGAGAGTTGGGGTTGTTCAGCCTGGAGAAGAGAAGACTGCAGGGAGACCTTACAGCAGCCTTTCAGTACCTGAAGGGAGCCTATAGGAAAGCTAAGGAAAAACTTTTTAGCAAGGCCTGTTGTGGTAGGACAAGGAGTAATGGCTTTAAACTAAGGGAGGGTAGATTTAGACTGGATATAAGGAAGAAATTTTTACAACGAGGGTGGTGAAACACTGGAACGGCTTGCCCAGAGAGGTAGTGGAGGCCCCATCCCTGGAAAAATTCAAGGCCAGGTTGAACAGTAGGGACATCTTCAACTAGACCAGGTTGCTCACTGCAGGGGGCTTGGGCTAGATGACCTCTAACAGTCCCTTCCAACCCAAAGCATTCTATGATTCAGCAATTATATAGTTAAAGTGTATTCTAGTAACCACTTGAGACAAATGACTGTCTAAAAACGGGATGGATGTTTGGTGCAGTAACATTACTTTGATTTTTTAGGAGAGGCATGAAGGGGAATGACTCAATCTTCTCAACTCCCCACCCATCCTTTGGCTCCGGCTGCTGAGCACAGCATAAATTTGGTAGCAGGTACAGGGTCGCAGAGCCACAGTCGTTCCTAGCACCCATGCCCAGTCTCGCCCTGCTGCTGATGCTTCAGTCTGAGCACGCGCATGCGCCTTTCAAGTATACTCTGCTCAGGCATTTTTGCCTGACTCCACTCAGGAAACTTGCCTCAGATTCCAGCCAGGTTTTAGAGATGCTTTTAAGCTAGATTAGTAGCCTGGAAAAAGTTTTGCAGGGCCTGATTTATTTATTTATTTATTTATACTAAACTATTTTAAAGTTAGTTAGCAACTCTGGGAAAACATTTTATGTGCCAAAAGAGCATGTGAAGCAGCTGTTCAGTGCTTTTGCAAACACCTGTGCATATTTTTAAGCTTACTAACAGTTGGAATAGCTTTCCCCTCACCTCAATACTATGCTAATACCTATTACTTATATTGAAGCCTTTGTTCATGAAATATATTCCTATTTTAATAACTCTGTCAGTGAAAAATATTGAGGTATAACGATGACATGACTAAAATGACAGTCTTTCTATGGTACTTGAAATATTCAAACATTAACAGTAGGATTTGCTTCCAAATCAGAGACCAGATTTATCAGGCACAAAATCGCATCACTTTCTGAGACTGCTCTCTTGCTTCTCCAAAATCTTCATTTTCTTGCAAAACGAGCCACAGAATCACTGATGCTGTACGTGACTCCTGTAAACTGCCTAGTCCAGCCCCTGCTCAAAGCAGGGTCAGTTTGTTTGAGCAGGTTACTGAGGGACCTGCCTAGGTGAGTTATGAATGTCTCCAAGGATGGAGACTCGTCCACCTCTCCAGGCAACCAGCTCCAAATGCATTAAAGCCTTCTGGATACCCCTTCACAACCATGACTTTAGAAATGTAAGTTTACTTTACTAACATGGCTAACACAGAGATGTCTGTGCAAGCCTGCCACAAGCTAAAATTATTCCGAAGTCTGAACACCGCCACCACTTTAGAACAGGGTGTTAATTGAAATGTCTGGAGAGCAGTCAACCTGCAGTATTGATCAATTAGCTATTCACCTGTGCAAGTCCCAGACAAGCACTGCTTACGAAGAGAAGTGCTCTGCACTGTGACTTGGTGGATTTCAGAGACAGTGCCTATTCTGGAAGATCCAGGACCCAGACTGTAACAGACTTTACACATTTATTCAGGTACACAATGAGGCCCTGGGGAAGTCAGAAGCTGCATAGCTGTATTCAGAAAATTTGAAATCTCTTGTGAATACTGTATTGCTTGTCAACCCATCCTGAAGAAGTTAATTTTGTGAATAGGGCCCAGGTGATGCTCCTCTTCCTCCGCTCTCCCGCTCCATTCCCATTAGTCCACACGCACAATTTTTAGCTTCTGTACCACACTGTACCTCTTCAGCTCAGGGATTGCCATTCTCGCATCTCACACCTCCACCAGTTTCCGGGCTTCTAAGAACTCACTGAAGACCACCAAGCCCAAGGAAGAGCGCTCTCCTACATAAAGCAACATTTTTAACGTGTAGCTGTAACGTCATGGAAAACAAGAACACTGGATCCTGCACAGCTGGTGACTAAACAGCATTTCTAGTACTATTGAAAGCCAGCAGTGACAACCCTCCCAAACTAATTTGTTCCACCATGTTGGTTTCAACATAGTTTCAACAACTGTTAAAATTATTTAACTATTACTGATGTGATTGTTAGGGCAAGAAAGCAAAACAAGAGTTGTTTAGAGCTTTGGGGTTTGGTTTCCCCTCTCCCCTTGGAAAGTGTTGCACAATAATGTACTGGAGAGGTCATCCCATTACCCATCTTATAGACAGTTATATGCAAATAGGGAAGAGACAAATGAAAATTTGAATAAAGACCTATTGGACTCGGAAACCAATTATTTGGATTGGTCAGCCTGTGGCTGGATGCCTGCATAACAGAGAAAACTTCTCAGCGTTACCATATTCAAGAGAGATGCAGTATTTCACACTCTTTTGGCCCTTGCAATACAACTTTTAAAAACTATTTATAATGGGCACTCAGTAATTGGCAGCTATAGTCATCAGATGCACACACAGCCTGTAAAAACTCTGTATGCTGGCAGAGGAAGCTGAAGAAGATGTCAGACAACATCAAAGGAAAAAGGAACGAATTATGGAAAAAAACATAGCAAAGTGCAAGCCACCGTAACACTTCCCTCATAGGCAATGTAAAGCAACAACAGAAAAGCACCCAAGCACATTGGCAGGTACGAAGGAACAGTCAGCTCCGGCAAAAGGACAGTGATAGCTGCCAACAGCAGTAACATGCTTTCAAAACCCCTTTTACTCCAGAAATAACAAAAAGAGTCTCATATCCTCAGTTTGAAAGTAAGCATTCACGACACTACTTGCTGTTTACATGGGATACCGAACGGTAAGTTACCTGTGCTGGGGGCTAGGAGGTCTTTAATACATCTAAATAGGTTTGTTTTCTACAAATGTAGTGGAAGGAGAGAGCCCACACAGGAATGGTTTGGCAGGTTGCAATGTTGGACAAGGGGAGAGTAGCCCATAATTGAAGGCCAGTTTTGCATGCAACAGGATGTTTAATCAGCATCTTAACAGGCTTTCTTACAGCTAATTGTAGCCTTAACTGGAGAAACAGACTTGATCGATCAATACTGGGTCTGTGGTTAAAAGGATAATTCCTTCTCTTTCAAACATTTATTGTTGATCCCACTAAACACGATTCTACCATCATGACACCCCCAGTGTTTTCCATTGTTAGCAAGCTCATGAACATCTACACATTGTCCTTCATCGTGAAATCAGAACTCTCACTTAGTAAGGTTGCTCATTATCCTGGAAAGCAGCTAAATCTGTCTTTCTAGAAAGTCTCCATTTTTAGACAGCAGGTTATACTGCAACAGCTTTCATCTAGGAGTTGTTTCATTATCTACCACATAGACCTGTGTAGGAACTAAAAAGACCTGTCCTGGTCATGAGAGTTTTTTCTGCTCCACCCATCATCCCACTGAACACTGAGATTTTTGGTCAGCCTACCTTACTCTGGTGCATATTACTCAAAATGAGAATGCAGAAGTTTTTTTGCTGGTGGTTTTTAAAAAAAATAAATACAAAAAGCAGTATATGCCAAACATGAAATAATTGTTCCTGTGCATTACTTCAAACTGACATAAATAACCATGCATTGCTAAAGACACATTGGATGTTATTTGGTGGGTACCAAGAAATGCCTGGAGTCTGCCAAATCACCACTTAGCTGAAGTCACAATTCATCCGAGAGGCTTATTCTGTCAGTGAAAGTCATTATCTCCTCAAATATTCCCAAATTTCTCAAGTCAGGGCATAGATATCTAGAGCTACAAGCTCCTTGAAGAACGGACTTACCTCTTTCTTTCTTTTCCTTCAGGTGAAAACAAACATTGCCAGTCATTCACATTATACAATACTCAAAGGTACTCAAAGCCTAATTTGGTCAGATCCCATTGTGTGTGCATGCACATGCTGACCAACCTCCAGTCAAAGGCGTGAAATCTGGGATTATTTTTGACTCTCATCCATTTACTTGTTATGTCCATTTCCAAGCTCTTAAATTACATTATATAGCTCAGTGTTCCGAAATGATAGAAGTGATGCTTTAACCCTACAGACCGAATGAAGTCTTCCTCTTCTGGTACAGGAGCGCAGTGATCCATGACAGGAAGCCAAAAGGTTCAAGAATCAGTGATACAAAACTCTGAGTATTAATTGCTATATGGCAAGGACTAATTGGGATATTTTTATGAACTCTCTTTAGAAACTGGCCACCAGGTCTGTGGTCTATAGACTATAGTCTTGATTTAATTTATAAGCGCCCAGCAACTGAGTTTGACTTACCTGTCAAAAAGAAAAAAAAGGGGGGGG
>Ga0065711_1033500_pt1 | contig 25384 bp, 9 predicted proteins | sample Hoacrofraction12_FD_59098 | JGI IMG/M metagenome (GOLD analysis project Ga0065711, IMG submission 59098) | Hoatzin crop microbial communities from Cojedes, Venezuela - Epithelial fraction 12 v2 (version 2) | ecosystem: Host-associated > Birds > Digestive system > Esophagus > Crop | place...
CTGACGCCAGCGCCGCGGCTGCCGGGCTCCGGGCTCTCGGCTCGGGACCAGGCTCGCCAAACCCGACTTCGACAGGGCGTAGAAAGAACGTGGCTGTCAGGACTCGGCTAACGCATCTCCCGGGGAGTCCTTCCGCAGGTTCTCCTGCGAGTCGGTTACGCGCAGGGGCTGACCTGCGGCCGAGGGTGAAGCCGTCCAACGAGCACGCGCCCTGCGGCCAGCCCCTCCGCTCGAACGCAGTTCATTTTTTTTAAATGAGCTTCCATAAGAAGTTCGCTTCTAATATTTTGAAAGGATCAATATTTACCCAAAGAGCAAAAGTTTTCCGGGGAGGTATTGTTAGCCTTGGCTAACAGTATTCACTAAGCACGAATCAAGACGTTCATTCCAGTACCAGGAGCAAGACATGACGCAACAACCACTGGCAGAATTCACAAGCAAGCTAGCTGCACTACATTGCAAGGGAAGTTACAGAGAAAGATTTTTCAGTGAGCAAGAACTACAGATGCCTGCGGTTCAAAGAGGAAACAGATGTTTTTACGATGATAAAGGGATTTTAATGCTATATGACTGTCTTCCAAACAGCCGCATCTGAGAACCTATCATACAAATGCATTTATTAAAGATTACTGAACTATCATATGAATGAGCATTGTTTTCCCATTTTCAGGTCAATTGAATGTATATAAATAAATAAGTTCCCGGACAAACAACACAATATCATAGGGGGAAAATACGTCTTCATTATTTCCTGCAAGTCAGGCTAAGAAAGAAATGGGAAGAAGTGTTCCTGTGATACAGGAAGACAATACGTCTCCCTGCTTGAAAGGCTTTTATCATGTAAGAAAACATGACCATAACAATACCATTTTTATGATTTGCCTGTTTTGTAAATGCAAAGGAGTGCCAACCTCATGTTACTTCATCACTGCTATCTCTGTAAGGTTTTCATTTTTCTCATAGCCCGGTTAGTGCTCATTTGACAATTATGCAGGGAAAAACATAGCATCTGGTAGCTGCCACAGTATTTTGCAAACAATCATTTCAAGTTTAACAATCTGTAATGTGTATTAACTACTCACCATATCCATGAATGCCTCCTAAAGGGGAAATTATTCACATGCATCATGTTCACAGGTCTTCCAACATCAGTGTCTTCCTTGTCAGACAGATTTATCTGGTTTTGTATTCATAGATGCATTCCAGAAGAACTGCATGAGCAGTTAACAGCAGGGCTTATTGCAAGAATTACTGTAATCCACAAAAATACAAATTCCCAGGGTCCGAAGAAAGACTTCTCAAGGGGTTTTCTAGGTACACGTCCATCCATTTATGCATCACTTGCTACTTAAAAAACATGAAACTAATCAGTGTACAGTAACTGCTATGACAATGCCAACAGTTTGCCTTGATAAAAAATCCAAGTGCTTTGACTATGAATTAAAGCATCTTCATATGCAGCATTTTGGACAGTTGGAAAAGGTTAGTCAAAAGATAGTTTCTTGTCACCCATGCAAAATCAGTGGTTAGGGGGAGATGTGCAACTTCAGATAGCTTTGCCATGTTCAGAAATGAATATTGCTTTTTCTTCTTTCTTAGACACATATTCATCAGAGATCACTTTAATGCAGTTTTCCTTTTTTAGAAGCCGAGGGAAGAGGATGATGTTTAACAGCCATGCACAACAAACCCAAACTTGTTTCCGAATTTGATACTGCGGGTTTATTTCTTCAGCTAAGAAAGAAGGAACTATGCCTTTCCGGCCCCATAGGACAGGACCACAGTCAGATACCACCAGATGCGATCACATTATGATCAAATTCATTTTTGCTGTCTAACCCCAAAGTAGGGCTGCCTGCTCCCTTTAAGCAAAATGACTAAGCTGTCGGCTCTTCCACTGCAGAACCGAGTTCTGTTCTGATGTTGCACTCTATATAAAGCCACGTGCATCAATTCGTCCGACGCAAAATGAAAGCCAAGCTTTAAGTCCCGCGTTACCTAAGCATTCTTTCCCTGCCGTCCTTTTCCCCCGGCCCAGCTCCCGGACAGCAGTCACCGCTCCCGACGCGCTGGTAAATATCCCCGGGAAGGTTCCTGCGCCCAAGCCGAAGAGGCGGCGTGTGCTTTGAAGCGACGCAAGCAAACGGCTGCCGCTCCCCCCTCCGCGGACCGCCAGCCTCCCCCCTCGGGCTCCTCGGACCCTCGCCCGGCGGCGGCGGCGGCGGCTCCGGACGCCGGAGGGCTCGGCGGCACTCGCCCTGCAGCAGGCTGGGCTCGGCTGCGGCCGCGCTGGCGTCAGGGGGGCCCCTCTAGGTGGGTTCTCCCGCCGCGGCGCGCCCGGCCCGGCCCTGGCTCTGGCCCTGCCCTGGCCCGGCCCTCTCCCACCCGGCCCTGCCCTGCCCTGCCCTGCCCTGGCCCGGCCCTACCCTGGCCTGGCCTGCCCTGGCCCTGCCCTACGCTGGCTCTGGCTCTGGCCCTGCCCTACCTGGCCCTGCCCTGGCCCTGCCCCGCCCTGGCCCCGCCATACCCTGGCCCGGCCCCACCCTGCCCTGCCCCACCCGGCCCTGGCCCTGCCCTACCTTGCCTGGCCCTGCCCAGCCCTACCCGGCCCTGTCCTGCCCTACCTGGCCCAGCCCTGCCCTGGCCCTGCCTTACCCAGCCCTACCCTGGCCCTGCCCTGCTCTGCCCTGCCCTGCCCTACCTGACCCCGCCACGTCTGTCCGCGGAGGGGAGTGGAGGGCAGGATGGCGTCCTCGAAGAAAGGCAAAACAAGAGAGCCTTCCGTCAACCAACCTCTCGCTCTTTCTCTGAAAGCAAAGAAAATTTGGCAGGGAGGCGCAAAAAAATCTCTAGGGAAAAGACACATGGAGGAAAAGGAGTTCACGGTGTTGATCTGCTGAGATGTGGAAGGTTTCTGGACAAGCGTTTGGGCTTCAGCGTGCCCAGGCTGTGCATCGTTTGATTGCCATTCTTTTCAAATGGTTTACGCTGCGCTGTGACTTTCTAAACTTCAGACGACCCCTTGCCCTTTTGGACAGGAAATCCTGCAGTATGGAAGCCAGCTGCAACTTCAACGGCATCAAAACGTGGTAAGACTATGCATTTGATTAGGGTGTGGGTGGATTTGGGAGTAGCACGATAAGATACTGCACTGCAAATTTTTATAGATCCTATTTCCTTACACTCAGTTCTGTTGCTGTCACAGCTCTATTCTACAATATCCCAAATTAGCCCTAGTACAGTTGATGCCATTCTAAAGGAAGAATAAAATATTAAACTACTTGAATGTCACAATGTGTTGACAGTGAAATAGTATTTATTTCAATTCACTGACAAAAAGGGAGCCGGGACTGCTGCACACGTTTGTGTATTGCTGTACTGTGAAGTCTTGGAGCACCAAAATACAACAGATTCCAAAATTCGAATGGGCTCTAGCATCACATATATCCTCCTGCTCTGTGCAAAGGGTTGGCTTTTCTTTTTTCCTACAAATACAACCATGATAGAAAGCAGACATTGAGAATTACAAGTACTGAGAATGAAAATTAGCCTTTTCTAACTAAGAAAGTACAAATCAAAGTATATAATCATGTTCAGTAAAGAGAAATACTCAGTATACTTTTAAAAGGACCAGTTAAGCCGTTATGATATGTTCATGCTTTATATAAAAAGCACTGCCTCCCCCCCTCTCCCCCCCTTTACTTTGGGAATTTATACCAGAGACATTTGAAAAGAATGTGAATAAAACTGTGAAAACTGCAAGGCTGTGTGATTAATCTGAATATGAAAAAACATCACGTCTAACTAATCCAGTTGTCTATTGCTTTCCCTAGACTAGATCCACTTACTATGAAATATTAACTACACCAAATGCTACACAAATCTGCACCAGCATTATTATTTCATATTGCACTTTCCTGACTGCATACTTGCCCGATCATCCATGGGCACTGACATTTTCAGCACTAGACCTACTTAATGCTTTGTACTATCTTGAGAAAGAGCTTCTCAACACTGACCTGGCATCCAACACAGCTGAAATCCACAAACGAGTCTATTCGGTGTCTATATGCCAATTTATCTGTATTTTTCTGGTATTAAGTTCAGCATCGCACCCATTGACTCAACTAATTTCGTTCAGAAGCAGAGTTGCAGGAGGAGAGTGGGTGTATGTGAAGTTACTATGTAGCTTTACAAACCAGTTAAAGAACTCACCAACAAAGTGGAATGCACAATATATGGGCTTTCCAGAGCAGGGATAAATTAAAGCCAGAGACTTTGAGCAGTAAAGAATTTTTGTTACATTTCCAGTATAGGCTGACTTACGAAATTCTTTCAGTTCAAGCCTGTAATAATTCGCTAAGCAGCTCACCTTGAAAGAAAACCCCACAACAGCTAAAACACCTAGTGACATTAACTTCAGTGGCATTATTTTTTTTGACCCGATAAGCATTACTATTCAGGTTCACCAAGTTCTTTGAAAAGGTAGTTCAAGCACAATTTCAGTTCAAGAAAAAACAAAGATAAAAAAGAAAAAAAACAATTAAAAGCAGATTATGCTTTGATTCCTTGGTTCTGCTACCAGAACAGTATTCTGACCACAGAATTTAGGCCATAGGAAGGTCTAGTGCACCTTCCCCATTTGTGCACAATCTAAGCTAGGCATAGAGAAGCTGCAGGGAGAAAGACAGAGACACAAACAGGAGTCTGCAAGTGGTAACAGCTCTTCCTTGAGGTGGAGGAATCCCAGATTCCAGTCTCTTCTACAAGGTCTTCTTGAGAATTTTGCACTAAAATTAATTAGATAATGGACAAAGAATGTTTGTAGCAGGAACCAGACTATCTGGAAGCACTTCTCACTTCCAGATAAATAATCACATTGGCCTGCAGAGTGAGGATCTATCCTATTTCTCTCTCTTACCAGTCTCAGGAATCTTGCATTTCTGAATGCCCAGTGAAACATCTAAACAGGGAGGAGTGAAGACTGTGTCCTATAAACCTTGGTTTTAATCGGCCTATTAACAGTGCAAAATTGTGAACACCTTTCCATTCTGTTCTTTCGGGGGAGGAGAACCAAAGAGAGGATTATTTGCATCTCCATTCCTTAATTTCGACATGGTCTTGCTCCCACAGCACTCAGCTTTTCAATTACTAGAGATATTAGAAAATTCACTTAATTTACTAAGGTCTGTGTCTGTTAAACTGAAGTCCTGTATTTTCTTTGCTTCTTCTCATACCTGCAAATGCACTAGCAGGCATGGAAGGAAGAGCTTACTTTGTGACATTTCTGGTCGTGATCATAGAATCACAGAATGGCTTGAGTTGGAAGGGACCTTTCAAGGTCATCTAGTCCATCCCCTCTGCAATGAGCAGGGACATCTTCAACTAGATCAAGTTGCTCAGAGCCCTACCCAACCTGACCTGGAATGTTTCCAGGGATGAGACATCTACCAATCTCTGGGCAACCTGTTCCAGTGTTTCACCACCCTCATTTCTTCCTTGCATCTAGTCCAAATCTACCCTCCCTTAGTTCAAAGCCATTACCCCTTGTCCTGTCACTACAGGCCCTACTAAATGATGAAAGTGCTAAGAGAGGTAAGAACTGCTGTTCTACCAGTGTCAGATTTTCAATGAAAAAATCAGCAAAACCAATCAAAATACATAATACAAGCCATACAGGTCATGAGAAACAAACTGCACCAAGGGCATGTAGAACTACCATTTGTATGCTAAGAATTAGTACAAATTTTCTGAAGAGATCAGTTTAACTTACTGTATCTTCCAATTTTTACAAAAATGGGCCAAAAAAAGTCATTGAATCAAATATTTTGGTGACAATACAATAACATACAGGGCAAACATGTATCTAGGAAGGTAAAACATGTTAAAGAAATGCTGCAGAGCCAGCTCTTAATAAAAGCACACAGAATTTCATCAGTCTCACAGCTAAACAATGACACTGACCAATGGTAGCATGTTTGAGCTGGTGACTTCAATCAGTAGATTCTGGGCAAGTGTCAACAAAAAAAAAGCTTATCAAACTTGGTAAGGTTATAAAAAGTCTCAGAATGTCCTCCAAGAAATGAATAGTTGTGGAGCCTGAGATATTCTATCAGTGACAAGGAACATTCTTTGAGACTAAGTATGAGGTACGTGATATAGGCTAATGAAAGAAACATGTTTCTAACATAAACATTGTGCAGACAGGTAATTTCAACCTTCAGGAAAAAGGTTGAAATAGAAATTCTTTTAAAGAAATAAAAAAGCATGACACAGCATTTTTGCATGCAGTTTTTTAAAACCAGTAAAGAGTTTAACCAAAACAGAAGGAAAGAACTGAAAAAAAATTAAGTCACTTAAATGTTAATATTGACTCATCTACAATATTAAGAAAATATAACACATGGATGTGACAATTCCCCGTACCTGGGATTCGTTTCTATCTTTTGAGTGTTAGGATCCCTTTATTATTTGTAAATTCTCCATGAAAACCATATAGATTAAAAAATAACTCCGTTAATGAAGTGGTAAGAAATGCATCCCACTGCATACAGTTGAAGGATATCATCCAAGTGATAGGTCTTTAGTGATACAACTTTTTAGGTTCACAGAAGCTATCTTCAACAACAAAAACACAGGAAGTAAAGGCACAAATTTGTGTCCTCAGAATCCTCAACAGAGCAAGCAGATAAGCCTAGTAAGCTCCTTACCACATTTTAGACTGCTTTACTCACAGACAGGTGTTATATGAGTGCATGTCAAGCCAAGTAACTTAGCTTTTTGTCCTGTCTGCTTCCTCTACCATCCACCCTGCATGGAAATTAGGTCACCATTGGACCCCCTTCTGGAGTAAGTATACTATTCTTTCGGAGAGAAAAAACTGTGCAACTTTAGAAGCATTTTGCTGCAAACAGTCCAGACAACAGTAGGGTTTTTTGTCTTTATTCTTCCTACACAGTCTTGTTGCATCCCTACAGGCCTTTCACCCTCAGACATCTTCATGACGAATCACAAGGCAAGCCACGTGCATTTTGGTGTCATGTTCTAGAAACACCATTCCAATGGGCTCTGATAGATCATCACATGATTTCAGACATTTTCAACTGAAAAATGACAGAGAAAAATTGTTTCTCTGTACCCAGAAAAGATCTAAATTAGTGCTATCCAGTGTGGATATAACCAACTCCACATAACTTGCCCTCAGGGCTGGAGAACTTAGAGCCATAATTATGTAGTTGAAATTAATACTAAAAGAGAAAACTTCAAAAAACATATAGCTCACTTTTGAATAACAATCATGAATTAGGTAATGTTGCTAAGAGCTTGTGGCTATCCCTTAAGAAGAAAAAGAGCTTAGTTATCAAGTATATTTTTGGTCTGAAAATGATGTACTCAACTCTAAATGTAATTTGAGCAGAACATTCTCCATCCAAGTCCTAGCCCTTTAAGTCCAAAGAATCTTCAGGTCAAGAACTTTGAAAAATTAATATTTTATGTGTCTTCTATTAACTTCTTAGCTTGTTCTGTCTCTCTCTCTTTTTTCCCTTCAATTAGAGCAAGAGATGGTTTCATGTAACCTCATTCTAAAAGGTAAGATCTGCTCAGGTGCATCAAAAATAATTACTGTTCCTCATCTCACTTGGTAAACGTCAGTTTTCACTATACTTTTCCTGTGCCATTTGTTTCTTATAGTTGATGTAAAAAGATCCTTAGAGTTGCATAGATTTAAACTGGAAAAGATGGAGTGGTTTGGAAAGAAATGCCAGTACATCTCAGTGAGATTAACCTACCTTTGTGTCTCATTTGAAGAGAAATAGTCCTGCTCTCCTTGATACTACTGATTGGTGATGCCTGAAGAAAAATAACTGTCCTGCATATCAACCCATCTTCCTGGATTAGGCAACACTGGTTATGCTCAGAGAGTCATCTCTTCCCTATTGTGTAAGATAGGGTTCAGATACCTTAAAGATCACTCCACAAATATAAACTATAAATGTATGCGAAAGAACTGTAAACAGGAAAGGCAGATAATTGTTCTCTCTTTTCCCATTTGACCCCTTTCCCGGCCCACCTACTGACCCACAAATCTCCTTTTCCTTAGGGAAAGTAGGAAGAAGAAAAGCAACCAGTCTAGTTTCCCGACAGAATAGAGATTTAACATATTAAAATTGGGATTAGTTTGAGCTCGTATTTATTGAGTCATTTTGCCTCCCATGTCCTAGCCATCTCATTTATGGTCAGAAGCAGAGCTTGAGCTCTCTGTGAGGAGTCCTGTTATTCAGCTCATTGCTGTGGAGTACGTGGCTGGCACCACATTAGCGGTGTGGATGTGTACATGCTCTGAAACAGGAAGTGACTTCCGGTAACCACAAGTCCTAAAATATTACCTCAGTGAAAATGCTAGGTACAGCTGAAATTCCCAGCAACTGTTTGGCAGAAGTTGTTTAAGAGAACCAGTTCTCTGTTTTCACAACTGTACAACTGAAACATTGAGAAAACGGTGAGAGTTTTTTGTTTATACAGTGGCAACAAACTGAAGTCAGATTAAATACACTTCCAGTGAATAGTCATGACCTATTCTGTAGTGTGGACATTATTATGTCTGATTTTTAGTCATACTTTATTTCAAATAGAACATAGTTCAGAGTACTTGAATCTTATATGACAAAATGGAATGAAATTTTACTTGTTCTTATTGGAAAAAAAGAAGAGAATTTCAATTTATTCCAGTAAATATTAGTTACTGTAATATTATACAATATTATATTCATACTGGAGGAAGAAGCTTAAAGTGAAACAAAGCATATGATTTAAGATAATTCTATTTATTTAAGTACTTCATCTTCTGTTTAATAAGTGATGCTAAAAAAGAGATTATTTATTTTGCTCACAAACTTATCTGATAAAACTGGTTTCTATTTTCAGTTCTTTTTCCCAAACCTGGGTACATTAACAATGTTATGAAGATGGCATATGAGCCTACAAGATGGAGTTAATAGGACGGTGCTTGCTAGCAGCCCATACTTAGGTTAATCGAAAGAGAGATATCGATGACTTCTGGAAAGACTTCTGCTCTTTCCTTTATAAGATGATGTTGACATGAATATTCAGAAGTAGCTGAGAATCTTACATGAGAAAACATAGACTTTTTCGGAAACTGAAAAATATCAACATGAAAGAGCAGAAGTATTCACTAGGAATTACCTTTTTTTTTAAATCACAAAGCATGCCTTTACTATGCACACTGGAAACTCAGGTATACTCCATTCATATGAGCTTTACCTTCTCTACGGGGCTGTGGAGAAAAGGGAGCCAACAACACATTTGGAGTTTTCCTAGAATACAAAAAACCCCTTCTGCCCCACCCCTCCCCCCATCTGGTAATGTTTGCAATTCACTTGCTAATAATTTGCGTATTAGCCTAGTGAAGATGATCTCTTTCAATATTGCCAAGCATCATACGTGTTCTGAACACAACTATATTTTGTAAAAAGAACGATAACTACCTGAATTGAACAATGCAGAAATTATTTACAACAGGAAATAGAGAAAAAGAATGCTTCATTGACAATTCTTATGGAATCCTATTTAGACATAGTTTTTTTTCACATTTTCCTGTCTAGGTGTCATCTTTTCTTGGATGGGGAAGGGGAGGTGTAGAATGGGAGACTTGGAAAATAAGGGACAATGCTTTGAGACTTTTTTTTCATTTCTGTTAATTTATCTTATTTTTCTATCAAGTATACTTTTCTGATGTCCTCAAATCAATCAAATAAATTTGAATTTCTGATAGTTTAGAACATTTAAATTATCCTTTTAATCATCTCATAAAAACTTCCTAAATCTTTGAGTTGTAGATCACCCTATCAGAATCATTAATGAGCAGATTTCTGTTTTGTCTGGAGTTGCTTATTCATGGGAAATATTTCTTGTTACTTTTGAGATAGTAATAGACATACTGCAATTCTTTTGCTTCTGAAAAAATTCAAAGAAGAGGAAATTTAGACTATTTTCTATGTGAGGATTCCTGAAACTTCTCCAGACACCTTAATGAATTTTGCAAGAACATATTTTCGTATTATACAATTTAGACCCTCCAGCTTTCTGTCAAATTGGAACCTTTGATATAGCTTTTCTGAGGAAAAAAAAAACCTGAACCACATTAGAATCAAACAATCAAACAATGGTTTGGGTTGGAAGGGACCTTTAGAGGCCATCTAGTCCAACCCCCCTGCCATGAGCAGGGACGTCTTCCACTGGATCAGGCTGCTCAGAGCCCTGTCCAACCTGACCTGGAATGTTTCCAGGGATGGGGCTTCTACCACCTCTTTGGGCAACCTGTTCCAGTGTTTCACAATCCTCATTGTAAAAAATTTCTTCCTTATCTCCAGCCTAATTCTTCCCTCCCTTAGTTGAAAACTAAACTCCTTGTCCTGTCACAACAGGCCTTGCGAAGTAGATTGTCCGCATATAGTATTAGTATAATATTAGTATAATTTCTTTCTGAAATCAGAATATGCACTCAGATATTTGAGAGGTAGTGCACACTAATGAATGAAAATCTTTTTTATTTGCCATGATTTTCCTTGGTTTTGTTCGTTTTAATTTTATTTATGAGTAAGGATTTTCTGTCTGTTTGTAACTTAGTCATCAATAAATGTAGTATTTTAAAAACCTTCCGGGCCTGCAAAATCAAATTATTTCAATATTTGGATAATGTCATAAAAAGCGTTAGCAATTATGAAAATAATATAAGTGGTGTTGAGTCACTGAACTTGTCTTTCCTTGTGGTCAGTCTATCTTCATTAGCATCAACAGACTTTCTATTTTCTTCAACAGTTTCGAAAAGTTTCAGAACTGAAAACTTCTAAGCATTACATTCCCTCCTGCTGAATTACTCCACTATCCTGTTATCTGATTCTTTTCTATAGTAATAACTTCCTAACACTGAGTCATATGAAAGTGTCACTAGTGCACTCCTACAGCCTACTATTTTTAAGAAAACCATCAATAAAATACTTAGTGAAATCCTAGAACTCTAGTAGCATTTTACTTGGGAAATAATACCTTCTGAGAGTCTTTTGTTGCCTATCTTACTAGCTCCTTATCTTCCTTAAAATTATTTTACTGATACCCATGTTTTCCATTTTAAATAGTAATTTCCCAAGTGGCATTATAACAAAGGTCATCTACATGAGTCTACCTACTACTTTGTCTGGAAAATAATATTAAGCTTGCTGAAAGCAACTTAATTTAGTAAGCACATATGATTTTATCCCACTTTCTATTTGTTTTGATGGCTAGTAATTCCAGTCTTCAGTTTTTGGGGTTTTTGTTTTTTGGCACTGGTAACTGTCTAGATCACTTCCACTCTCTTTAAATACAAGTAACACATTTACTATTATACTGTTCCTGATTTTATAATCTTATTAACAATCCCTAATACAAGACTGAGATTTCCCGTACCAGTTCTTTCAAAGCTCTTGAACAAAGATCAGCCAGTTCCCACAGCTTAAGAGCATTAATGCCTGAGGTCCGCTTCCATATCAATTGCAGCAATTTAGATTTATGTACCTTTGTTCCTATTATCTATCGTGCCTGTCGTGATGCTTAAAATAATTTTCCTAGTTAAAAATAAGGCAAAGATATTCCTCCTTTTCCTGTAATTCCAAAATCAACCCTAGAGCACAAGTCTGTGCTGCTGCTTCTCTTTATTTACATTGCTTTTACAGTATATGACCTATTGTTTTGTGTTGGTTTCATTGAGTATTTGACATAGAAATCATCAGATTTATCTTGTCAGACTATCCAGTCCTTAACATAGTTTACATCTTTTTTGCAACACAAACATGGGAAGTTTAAGCTTCTCGTAGTATCTTAACTCCTGGTTTTTAATAAAGTTGGGATGTTTCTATCCAAATCCAAGCACTGTTGCAGAAGAGCCGCTGCTACCAGGTAACATTTACCCAGAACAATTCTTTTGCATCTATGTAATACCTTCCTTTTAATTTCCGGTATTATTTTTTTCAATTCACAGAACTGTAATTCCCCTCCCCCTACCAGGGTACGTGCAGATCCCATAGAGCTAAATTCTGCAAACTGACGTTGAAGTTATTTACTAATTGGCTTTCACAGATGCATTTGGAAGCAGTCCACCAGTGCCCAGGAGTCTGCAGAGCGCATGTATGATGCACAAGCACAAACTGCACAATGTTGTCCTCCTACTTTTACACACATATTCTTATGAATACTATTATATTATTTGGTAGGACAGGAATTATGATGGTAATTACCTGTTATACATAAATACTTTTTTTTTTTTCCTGTCAGATGTGCACAATGCACAGATGTGAATGCGTAATTTAGTATATTGCTGTCTGGCACTTTCTAGCATGAAGTGACAACTTGTATTCTAACAAAAATACATAGATTTGTAACTTGGATTACAGTACAGGAACTAAAACTCGTCATTAAAAAGACATTGCAGCCAGTGTCTGCTTCTTAAGTAAAAAGTGGTTAAGAAACAACCCCTAAACTTCAGTTTTCTCAGAATTTAAGGAAACCACATAATTTAAATTGCAGAGTGCCCAAACAAAAGCTAATTCAGATAGCAGGTCTGTCTCCCAGCTGCAGATGGTAGGAAAAAAATAGACCTTTTATAGTATTAAGGGATTCTCACTGTCCCAGGAATAGTATACAGGTGTTGCTCTAATACATACTGCTGGATGAAAATTTTGCTGTTTGTGCATATGTAGCTGGAATGTGCATGGACAAGTACTCAGCGATAAGTACATAGTATTTTATAGCAACATAGAACCACAGATGCATAGGGTAACTAAGGAACATAAAAGAGATCTTTATCTCAAATGGTTTACAGTCCTATATTAAGTAGAAAACAGTAGGAAATTATTATTCATTACCTAGAGAAGTAGATTAAAATGTTCTTAACAGAAGCAGAATAATAAGCTTGTTATAAAGTACTTAATGAGATTTATTAAATGAATACTGGCCAATATTGCCTGTATACAAAGCCATTGTTGGTTTCTTTTTCATTTATTATTTAGAGGAGTATGATAAAGAGCAAAAGTGACAATCTAAGTAGTAAACCTCTCTGATCTGCAGATTGAAGTACAAATTTGCATGAAGTTTCCAGCAGCTTTTTCTAAAGACTGAAGTCCAAATCCTGCAGCATTTACATCACTGAAAATACTAAGCAACCCAATGCCATCCATGGTGTAACCACTAACAGTGTGATTGTGAACAAACTGAGAAGTCCTGAGAAGCCTCACTGATTATTTCCTCAAATATATATAATGTAAGTAATTCAAGTCTTCCCCCACAACATATCTCAGACTGTGAAAAGTATAATGCTTAGAAACTGGAGAATCAGCTTTTATGAAACAGGTAAAACATAAAAGCACACCTTTTTTCCCTGTATGCTCCGAAGGTTTTTGAAGAAGAGACTCCTAAACTGGGTATCTCTGAGTCAGGCAACAGCTTTAGCTGCTTTAGGCAGCTCTACTACAGACTGGTCTCCTGTCAGGCTACTGAAATATTCTTCAGAGAATTCCCTCCATTTGGCAAATTATTTGAGCAAGATGACAAGGTGAGACACAATGGGACTCGTACACTTTAGGTAAGACATATATTTGATGTTTTTGCAGGATCAGTTGAATCTATGCCTAATTCCCCATTATCCCTGGAGACTGATAGCAACGTGCTGCACTATATTGTAAACTTACATGCTAAATGTTAGATCTAGTCAGGGAAAGTGAGAACTTCTTCACTTCCTAGCTCTATTAAAATATTCCTGCAAACATGAGACACCTGTGTGACATTAAAAAAAACCAAATTAGATCTTTTTCTGGTATTTGATTGTTGAAAATGGGACCATATAACTGGCAAAAAGGCAGGCATCTACAGGTCCAGTTAGAAGTTCAGATCTCTAAAGTCAAGCTCTCTGGTGACTAGCTACTAACACTTGAGAAATTTGGAAAGCTGTCATGACATTATTTGGTCTTACTTTGTTTTGCCAGCATAACCCCTGAGAAACAAGGAAACTTTTTAGCACTACAGCAAGACAAGGCAGCACTATTTGAAGTAGAAAACACTTACTTGGCATGCTGTGTCTGGGCCATAGTGACTGCACTGCTCTTGCTATTTATGAAAAACTACATATGTTAGAAGAGACTATTTGCAATGCCTCAGTGATAACTATCAAGTGCAATGTAGACAAAATCTAAGAAGGCTTATTAGAAAGATTAATCAAGAAAATGGATAAATTTGAAAGTTATTTTCCTGTAAATGTTCATTTTTCAGATTTCTTCTTTTAACTAAAGCTATTAGAATACTATTATTTCCTGATAGTCTGATAAGTAGCCATAGTTCGTCTAAAAACAAGTTTTGAAAGCTCTTACTTCTGTGTGCCTTCATGGGAAATTCTCCAAAGTTGCATATGATATAAATTAGCTAAAATAAAGGAGAAAGAGAGTATGTTTTCAAAGTCTGTTTTGCTGATGTTACCTATTTTCAAAATTGTGCAGGTAATTTTTGATAATTAATGGAAACAAAAATGTCTATCTGCATAAATCCCAAATATTTTTTTCCTTAGAAAATGATCCCCAGAATGTGTATTTCCTAGAGTCTTCTGAGAATATTCTGATTTTTTTCACTCTAAAGTGTGTGTGTATGAAGAAACAGAACAGATATTTATGAGTAGTCGTAGGCCACACATTGATTTTTGAGTAAATGACATTGTCCTTAAAGGAGGATAGCAGCCTTGATATGTTTACATTCTGGAATATTCTTTCTTAGTTAGTGTAGATCACTGGGGACAGAACAATCTCACTACTCCCCACAGAATGATGGTAAAGCTATACAGATAATTTCTTACTGCCCTCGTGATTTGTATTTTAAAATAATGAAATGCTGGTCTGTGCCCAAGGTTTATCTTGTGTGGACTAGGTAGATAACTCATTGTGGAAATTATCTTTATCTTTACGTTAAATATATGACAGAATTACAGTAAAGGTGACTTACAGCTTCCTATTGCAATACTAAGTTAAAACTGAGGAGCTACTGAATGGCTTCTTCACAAAATGATGTTTTAGGTTGCTAACTAAATAAACCTGCTATCAAAATGCAATACATCATTACAAATAAAGCCTGATGCTAACATCTGACTACCTTCTATCTTCTCACAATGGCTCAGTGTATTTTTTCCGGTATTAACTTTACACCTGTTCCAATACTGGATTAAATAGAAAATTGTTGCTGGACCATTTTCTACTGTTTGTTGTTATACTTTACTGCCACTTCGTCTAGAAGACTCTCACTGTCTAGAAAATATTCTGCTGAGGAAAGAATGCATGAATTTCTTGGTAATGAAATGATTCATCTTACATTTGAAACAGGTCAACCAAAACCCTTCTATATTATTTTACTGCTCTTTGTTATGAGGAACACAAGTTTACTACTTACAAGAAGGCTCAGAAAAATTCCAATTTTCTCAAGTGATGTTGGGTTGCAAAAAGACTGGGAAAAACAGTTCTAAAGACTCATGGTAGGAACAAAACCAACACTGTTGCTTTACATATTCTGTATATATACTCATAGTTTTGACAAATACACTCTATGCCTGTAACACTGAAATACAGATTTATTACAATTGGGCCAATGCCACTCTAAGTTAGTGCAGAAATCATACCCAACATAAAATTGCCAATTACTACTTAGAGAAGGAGGTGGCTGTTGTGTATTACAAGTGTGAGTAATGGCCCATCTGGGCAGAAGCCATGACATCTGTATGGAACGGAATCCTACGTAAATCCAAGATCACCTGCTCCCCCTGCCAGTCTAGTGCTTAGAAAACAAATGGATATGAAGCTCCCAGTTCCATTATTTGAGCGGTAAGTACCTCTTATTTGCTCATTCTTTAGAGACATAATAACTGAATCTGCTTTTATTTTATACCTCATATGGAACAAAATTTGAAAAAGAAACCCTGAAAACATCTGTAGGTATATGAGCAATAAAGTTCATATTTTGCAGTAATTAATCTAGCAATAACTATTTACAATAACTATTCATGCATTTATAGCATAAACATATTGCATAAAATACATGTTTTTCACAGCTGGCAAGAAGTTATGTTCACTGGTTGAAAAAGAAAAGTTCCAAACTGAGAGGAGGTGCACTGTAAGAGACATAGATAAAATTATTACACACAAAAATATTTTTCCTTTAATGTCACCAGATCCAAATGGAATTTTTGATGTTAAATCAAGTAACATGAAATCTTGGCATGTAGGTTTTCTGTAATTAATTCAGGATGTTTAAAATTTCAACTTGCAGCCACTAGTGCAGCTCATCTTGACACAATCAAAGCATGTTTCAGATAATTTTACATAAATTTATTAAAAGGTAACAGGCAGAAATTGAAGTGCATTGAATCATCGTGTCATAATGCCTCCACTGGTTGAACTATTCTTACACATTCTATTCTGGGATGTTTCATAGGCTTATGAATATCTTTTGAATCTCTTAGTTATGGTGTTTTTCATTCAATCTTTATATAATTCTCTGTGTTAATATTTCAACAGTATACAGCTGTTTCATAGAGAAATGAGAAAATTCTCACATAGAGAAATATACTCCATGATGAACCATTAATAAAGGCCTTTACAAAAAGTTACACATAAGCTCTGTCTAAAAGGATACCAGAAAAGTTTTCAATATACAGGTTTTTTACTTTAGTATAGTACAATACATGATCTATGCCACACAAAAAATCACTCCAGGAGAAAACATTTTCAATCTTATTGAAATCTCTTACATGATTTTGCAAAGATTAATTATTCTTTATGAAGTGCTTTAAAGATGTAAAGCTAACCATGAATACCAAATATAATTATTATAGTTAAAGCAATAAAACAACAGTGTACATCGAACTACTCCATAATAAATTCCTTTGTGATACTTAGATACGAGTTTGAGGGCCAACTGCAATTAATCTTTAGTGTACTATTTTTAAAACATGATATGTCTCCTGGAAGATCATTTAATGACTCTTTATGAATTTTCTAATGAAGATATATGTAATACCAAAAACAGAACTAATATATTTGAATGGGATAAGAAATAATGCTTAAAGAGTGTCTCACCAATAACTAAACCCTTAATATGCAATCATCAAGATTTTCACGTAAAACATACATGGAAATAATTACAGAAAATATTTTTAAGTTATCAGTTCTTAGTGTATTTCTCAATAGAGCTGAAGACTGAACAGAATGGCATTTCTTTATTTTCAAAAAGTAGTCATGGAACTGGCATCTCACATGAATATAGAATGAAGACCCTGTGACAGTTGGTGCTTTATATTATCCATGCAGTGAATACTACACACCTCAAATTTAAGTCAGGTTGAAGACTCATTTGATAAAATTCTTTAAACACTTTTGGACAGTAAAGTTTTCTGGGAGCAAGCTTCTTCATCTGCTCTAAATTTCTTGTGATGTTTTACATGTTATTTATGGAATACCATTACACTGACCCAGATGAAGCATTTGAACAGGCCCTCCTTTCTTATAACAATGAAAAGACAGCTGTGTGTCCTGAAAGGGAGTTGATGGAAGTTGCACTGCAAACCCATACATTTGATTTCAATCTGTTTTCTACAACTGCATTCAAGATTTTTTTTTTAAGCATCAAAATATATATATTTCTTAAACAATATGTTTCTAGGCACTTTCTTGTTTTGGATCAATTTAACAATTTAATTTGTTAATTTAAGTAATAATTTAATTGTTAATATTTCAAGTTTTATATGTTGCCAAGGTTTTAACTGAAGAGTAGTACAACAGTGGAAAGCTTTGACAAATGGTAAGGAACCATGCACCTAAAATGTCTGGCTGTAGACAATAATCAGAGTCACATGACTGGTGGAATTAATTATAATTCCCAACAACAGCCTCATCAAAAGTACAGGCACAGTATGACACGAGATTGGTGCCCTTAGATCAGAATGTGAGGCCTGAGGTTCATTCTAACACTGACATTTTATGCATCCTGAAGGCAAAGAAAATTACTGTTATCACAAACAGTGCTTAGTGAAACACTGCATTTTGGTATAGTAACCTAAAATTTTCAAACTGCTGTAAGACACAGAGTGCCTTAAACACTGATGTTTTAGCTATGGGGTTGGTGGCAGTATTGAAATCAGATGGTATCCAACCATATGTAAAAATCACATGTCATCATGCAAATACTCATTATAAAACAGATCAAAACATAAGATTTTTTAAAAGTCTAAAAATGTAAACAAATCTCATAAAATTTGAGGCATGTTCTTAAGCAGTGCTTAAGGATATTCCCTTACTTGTTCATGTGCAGTTTAAATGAATGTACAGCTCAGATTTGAATCATTTTACTAGGAAAGATACTTTTTCCATAGGAATCTGTCATTTTATTATTGTTCATAAAAGCTATATTTGCATACAATTCAATTTAATTCAGATATGAATACAAAAAATATAAGCAGAACACCCCCCTCTTCCAGCACTAAATCTCTCGTTTTTAACTGATAAACTCTCAAAAGGTGCCGTGCCAGAAAACAGACTCTCTCCTTTTGAGTTTTAGATGGGTTCATATGACAACTATTTTACAAATGAATAACAACATATTTCAAAATATGTATAGCCAAACTGTACATGTGTGCTAAAAGTTGTGTAACTTTCAGGGCCTGTAGGCAATTTATAGGCACACACGTATGCAGCAACAGCCGAAGCTACTACAGCACAGCTGTGTTCAGTACTATGCCCGGAGTGTCTCATAACAGGCACACCAGCAAATTGAAAAGAAAGCTGTTCAATAATGACAGCATTACTCCAGAAAAGCAATGGTCTGAAACAGCCGGTGTTTATAAGAAATTGTAAATACCTGGACTACCAAAAGTAGGAGCCCTTATCCATGATATGGAAAAGGTTCTGAGACAATTGAACAAAGAATGCAACAATGCACTGTAAGGGTATGCTGCAGCTTGTGGCGTATTTGGAAAAATGGAAAATATAAATTGGCTGTCTTTCCTTTTGCAAGAAAAATATATAAATCCTTGGGAAGATCAGCCAGTTCTGGTTTATTGGGTTTTTTTGTTTGGTTTTGAAGTAGGTTTTGTGTGTGTGTGTATGTTTGGTTGTTTGTTTTTTAATGCACAGAGACAAGCAATGCTTTGCTGATCAACATTTGTACTGAGCTGAAGGTCAGACTGGCAGCATTTCTGCAAGCCCATACTTCTGAATTAATAATTGCCTCTCAGGTGCTGGTGCACTACAGAATCATTGCAATGCCATTTAGAATCACAGAAGCATAAAACAGCCCAGGTTGGAAGGGACCTTGAAAGATTGTCTGGTCCAATGTTTCATGGGAAAGGGAGCCTCGATTTGGTTAAAACAAAACCAAAAACAACAAAAAAACCTGCTAACTTTATGCAGTGATGGAATATTGTCAGAGTTTTCCCTGCCAGGTTATATACATATATATACATATACAGGCATACATGCATTAAGTATTTTAGCTCTGTATAGCCTCCTGTAGTCTTCCCATAGCTAATATCCAGTAATTATTTTAATAATTACCCTATAATATCTTTCGTGGGCAGAGTGTGATTTTTCCCAATAATGTCTGCTCAAAGATTATGTGCAGGCCATTTGTAGTATATGCTATTCTGTTTGGTAATTAATTCAAACCCGAGCAACAAAAAAACTCCGAAGAACAAGATGCATCTCTGTTACAAAGGTTTATCAATAAAAATATTTGAGTAGAAATAACTTACTTGTTTCAAATATTAAGCCCTTGCTATTTATTCCTTTCATAATTCAGTGGCCTGTCCTATAGCAGTCCTATAGATGCCATGAAAATATTCTCCAGACTTCCATGTCATTCTTCTTTGGAACATCAGTGGTATTGCATTTTTTCAAGTAATAGTATCAAGAACTGGACAATCTTCCAGTTGTGGTTGCACCACCATCTTGAACAAAAAAATACCCCCACTTATAATTCCCTTTTTGCATTTGTAATGACTAACATTAGTTCTCCTCATTGCATCATTGCTCTGGAAAGTGTACGCTTGTATTTCTGCTCTGATCTACCCTCTCCTTCCATTCTACTTTCCAGAACAGATTCTCATGTCAGATGACACACGTGCTGGCTTTGGTCTTACATTTGACTGTACTGAATACTGATTTAGTTCTCACATCCCAAGCAAACAAGACCAGTAGCAGTGATTCATCTGTAGTACGATTTCTTCATCACCCATTTTCTGGGTCTTACAGGTTTCAGAAAGAATTTCCTGTTACACATTTTTTCACACATCTTCACTCATAATTACTTTTAGCACATTCTGCCTTCTATAATACACTAACTGTGTTCATACATATTGATATTCAAATAAGTAAAAAATCAGATTTAATTTTTATTTTCAAAAGAAATATAGCAAGGCATGAGTATGTGTATATATTAAGTGATGCTACTTTCTATTTAGCAATGAAATAATCTTTCTAATTCATGATAGTCCTCACCTGAAGACAAGTACTATTTTAGAATTAAGTATTATTTTGGAATTTTTTTTTTTTCAAACTTCAGGAAAATTTAAGACTAGAACTTAAGGTTGCCAACTTAATGATCCTGATATAAATTTAAAATATTTTTTCTATCTGCTATTGAATGTAGTAATTTTTATTATTCCTAGTATCTGAGGTAACTAAATACATTCCCTTTACCAATCATTACAGGCTTTATCCTTCACAAAAATTCCTACTTTTCCTTCCATCACAATCAAGCTGAAAAGAAATCTAACATTGTGCACCAAATGATGTAGCCCACTAGATAGACAGATATGTATGTGAATAAAAACAGATTATCAATGGCACTTGTTTTCAACTGAAGTTGCAATAAAACACAGCATATTTGTAAGGGTTATCTAACTAAAGCCATTGCCAGGGAAGCTTGTGACATGATCACATAACAAAGTGGGAAAAACAAGAATGAAAGACACGCGTATGAGAGATTCATCATGTAATTAACGATCTGCAGTGATTATTATCCAAATACTTCTAATTTGGCTCTAAATAAGTAGATTACATCAAAATATCTGCAACATTTCTCCATATTTAATGAAACTAAATTTTGCTATAAAACACTGCTAAGTGTGAGGTAGGGCTTAATCAGTTGCAGCAATTCTGATCTTACGCATCTACATGCATACAGGACTTTTTAGTCTGGTAAAACAAAGCAGATTGCTTTTATTACCACAGAATGACAGAATTGTTTGGGTTGGAAGGGACCTTTAGAGGCCATCTAGTCCAAACCCCCTGCCATGAGCAGGGACATCTTCCACTAGATCAGGTTGCTCAGAGCCCCGTCCAACCTGACCTGGAATGTTTCCAGGGATGGGGCATCTACAGTCTCTCTGGGAAACCTGTTCCAGTGTTTCACCACACCCATAGTAAAAAATTTCTTTCTTCTATCTAGTCTAAATCTACTGTCTTTTAGTTTAAAACCATTACCCCTTGTCCTATCGCAACAGGCCCTGCTAAAATGTTTGTCCCCATCTTTCTTACAAACCCCCCTAAGCTAATAGAAGGCCACAATAAGGTCTCCCTGCAGCCTTCTCTCTTCCAGGCTGAACAGCCCCACTATATACCTTTCCATACTTACTCATGGATGACATTTAAATTTAAGTTTTCATTTGTCATCAGACATATGTCAAAACACCTGTGACTTCACTGAGACCAAACATCCAACTTCACTGTGACTAAACATCCAAGATTTTCAAAAGTACTTATTTAATTTTATTTCAGAACAAAATGCCAGTAATGTAGTGTTTATAATCACTACCATTATAACAATGTATTGCAGATTAAAAACAAAAGAAAAATAGTTTGGGAACACAAATGGTTACTAGTTTCTTGCTTTCAAGAAGTGAGTATGTCTGAAAATACTTTCAAATCAAAAGCCCTGAAAGTATTATTTCAAAGCAAGTTACAGAGTTGTACCATTTGTACTAAAAATAATTAAATGTTTTAAAGAAAAGTAAGTAATAGCTGCTTTAAACTTTAAAATGTACTCTAAAAATGAGCACATTAGGTTGAGTGTGATGTATTGAAATGAACAACTCATCATATCTATGACGAAATTTTTTTTTAGCATTTACTGTGCTATCAGATAAGAACAAGATAAATTTAACCTATATTTGGAAGCGCAAAGTCTGCATTAGGATGACCAAAATATACGCCCAGTATTTTTAATGCGGGACATTTAACTGATATACAGGGAAGAGGCTGAATGGTTTGCAGTTGTGCTCAGTTATGTAAAGAAAAATATTCTTTTTCAGCTACTGTGGCCAGTACTGAATCAGTTTCTGAAAATGCCTCTGAATTCCAAGAAAGAACCAAATAACTTCAGATGAAAAGACTCAAATCATGAGGTTGTCTGCCTCCACAGACTAGGCAGCCCACACACTCCAAGCCGCTTTTGATCAAAACACACATAGGAGGAAGACTTGAAATTCCTTACCTACCGAGAGCGTTGCTACCTGCGGCACCGCCAGCCTCAGCATGGGCTGCGCCCACAATGTAGAGCAACAGCCGGCCCAGGGTCCTCCAGGCTCTGCAGCCATAGTGTCCCCTTGGCTCTTCTTCAGACCACTCCAACTAGCTCTTTCCAAGATAAAACCAGGATAGGGTTCTGAAGCTGTTTACCCCGAAGATGTCTCCCAGCAGGTGATACGGACCAGACGACATCAAGTGTGGTTTCCTTTGACCTACACAATCCCCCAGTGCTATCCTAGAGTTTTTGATCCCCAAACATCAGTAAATGCCCTCATGTGACGTTTTCAGACATGCAGTGTAAAAACGACAGTGCAGTGGGCTGCATTACAGCCTGTGTTACCATTTATTATTTAAAACACTTTTAACTGAACAAACATATAAAAATTAATACTTATCTTTCTGTCACAGCAGCATGATATAGGCCCCAGAGGGAATTCAGAGCCACTTTCTGTGCAAAGACAACACATGCCATCTGGTCTAGAGTCCTGAGCAACTTGGGCCACTCTGCATCATTTAATTTATGGGTTAAGCATCACAGCCAGGAATTGATGCGTTTTGCAGGATAGTGGAGTGACTTCTTCGGTCTTTCTAAAATTCATGCCAGAAGGACAGTCTGAGCAGAAAGCTCGGAAATGGGCTAAGGTCTGGATCCAAAACACACTCAGGAAATCAGAAGTTCCTGATAACTTAGGATAAAGGTTCTTCAACCACAGAAGACTAGCTCCTCTAATTTTGTTGGACAGATTTAAACAAATCATTTAAATATCCAAAATTAATTATTATTTAAATTAGCAAATGGAAATAAATATTTAAATAATTGATTTAAATTTTGGTTTGCGTTTGCATTTTTCAGGTTGTTACCAAAAGAAATGTTCATCCCCTTTAAAGTTCACACTTGTACTACTAATCAAGATACATTACACCTACATGTATTTTAACTAATTACATAGTTCAGTAGACATTTAATAAGTTTCTTAGGGTTTTTTGCTATTTTATGACGTTAAAATATTAAATATCACATTTTTTAATTTTGATTATGGCTTCTTTTATTCAAGGTTTCTGGAAAGCTGCATTTCACTGGAAACTAAAATTCAATTGCAATACAGAAATCAGCACTTTACTGTGTTTGCTGTTATTAGAGTTGGTATTTATAGAAAAGAACTACTATGCGATAAATATTTAAAGATAAATAGTCGTAGGCATGGATTTCAACTGGCATCCAAATAATTGAAACTACAGCAAGAGACTTCTTTGTATCTTTCTTGACTTTAGGACAGAGATTCAGCCTAGGGGAGTTTTGGGGACTTGGGGTTGTTCTTCCTTTTGCTAAAATGATTAGGAGACAGAAAGTAGTAGCTCGCAAAGCAGGAAAACTTTTCAGCTTTTCTCTTTCATTATTGACAAAAGCAATCTGAATAAAAGAAACTTTTTTTTTATTTGCCTTGGGCTGTGAAGAATAACCTACTGCTTCTTACAGCCAGTGTGACTTTTCAGCACCTTGGTTTAAAGTGCTTGGTCAGGAATTAGGATAACAGTTTAACTTTCTGCAAAGCTTTGACAGTAAACAGACAAAATGGTCTATTTAAAAAAACAAACAAACAAACAAAAAAAACCCCACCAAAACAGCCCAAATCAAAACCAAACCAGCTTGCTTTATTTTGCTAATTATTCATTTTCTACTCATTAAGTTATACTTATGAAATAGAATGGGAGAAACCCATTCATCTATTGTATGCTTCACAAACAGAAGTCTGATTCACAGAAGTAACTACTAGACACAAAAATGAAAGGTATAAAATAAATTAAAAAGTGTTTGAAACCTAATCTAGTAGTCTAGATTGGACTACATGAGATTAGATCACACCATGTCACATCCTGGAAGCAAAGTAAAAAATATCTGGTGTTATCTTCAACTACAAACAGATAGAACACGACTTGTTAAACTGTTGAATATTCATTCAATAATTTAATGTGCCTGAAAGGTTTCCTTTTCATAAATATGTAATTTAGAGGGTTATCACTTACTTTTAGCACAAACCCTATACTTATCCAGAATCAAGATGATGTTTTGTTCTTGAAGTTATAAAATGCAGCATAATTATATAAGCAGTATATATATAACTTAAGGAATGTTCTCGGTGTTCAGCCAGAGCTGGCCATATTATTCTTCTGGGAAGAAACTAATGAGCGTAATTCCCAATATTTAGCAGTGATTTCATAGTGGATCTAAAAAGCAGAATAGGAGAGTATTCTACTTAAATAAACTAACAGTTTAAGTATTTATTTACTTGATTATACTACTTAAATAAACTAGTAGATTTAATGAAGCTGAACAATGAAGTGCAAAACCAATACTATATTTATCTATTATATACAAATTTATAATTATATACTATGTCTAATTATGGATAATGCATGTGTCTCTATTCCAGAACAGTGATGAATACATTTCAGTGTTCTTAGTCTGGTCATTTATTAACTTCTTCTATAACACAATACTTTTCCAGGGTAGTAATAAACGTTAATCAGCACCAATAATGTTTACTACTTTGTTAAAATACTTCTTTAAAAAAGGGGATCAATTCAATATGATAGCATATGACATATTCAGTCAGTACTGGGCCCAGTCTTGTTTAACTTATTCATCAACGACCTGGATGAAGAGTCAGAATGTACCCTCAGCAAGTTTGCTGATGACACCAAACTGGGAGGAGTGGTAGATACACCGGAAGGCTGTGCTGCCATTCAGCGTGACCTGGACAGGCTGGAAAGTTGGG
>Ga0065711_1006551_pt1 | contig 25382 bp, 15 predicted proteins | sample Hoacrofraction12_FD_59098 | JGI IMG/M metagenome (GOLD analysis project Ga0065711, IMG submission 59098) | Hoatzin crop microbial communities from Cojedes, Venezuela - Epithelial fraction 12 v2 (version 2) | ecosystem: Host-associated > Birds > Digestive system > Esophagus > Crop | place...
GGTCCTGCGGGCACTGCCTGTCCCGCGGCGGGATGAGGCGGGCGGGCGGGTTCAGCGCCCCGTCTCCCCCATGGGCTCCTGTCGCAGGCGGCGGTTTCACTCACGGCCCGACTCCGCCGCCATATTCTTCTTCTTCCTCCTCCTCCTCCTCCTCCTCTTCCCGGTGCTGCGGCGGCTCAGTCTCGGCTCCTTAGCGCGCCCTACGACGTGGCTGCGCTCCAGGCACTCCGCAGCCCAGCCGGCAGAGAGGCGCTCCGCCCGTCGGGGGGGACCAGCGGCGACGGCGCGGGGCGGCCCGTCCAGCCCAGCTCCCACCGGCTCCGTCTCCGCCTCGGTCACTGCGCGGCCGCCATCTTGGTTTCACCTCTCACTGGAGGCGCGGGGTCTCCCGGCCAGCGGCGGCACGGGCCGCCCGCCAGGATTTAAAGGGCCAGCGGCCCCCGGCGAGCGGCGTTGCGGGGTGTCTGGCGTGCGTGAGGGCGGCGGGGCCGGCCCGGCCGTCAAGGCGGGTTTCTCCTTCCTTCGTTTATTTTTGCTTGCTGTCACGCGTCGCTGGCGATGCCGAAGCTGCGGGGCCGAGCGGCGGGCGGGCCTCCGCGGGCGGGGACAGGACCGAAGCTGCCGAGTGCCCGCTCCCGCCGCCGGCCTCCGAGCCGACGTGTGCGGGATTCCCCTGAAATGCGCAGAAACGCCGGTGCGTGTGGGAGCCCGCAGGCGCGCCGCTGCGGGAGAGAGCCCGTGGCAGAGCGTGTTCTAGCCGTGCTGCGTACACGGGAGCTCACTGCCATTTGTGCGCTCAGTTAAATCGATTTATTTTGGGTTTATACTTTCAAACAAGTTATGATCTTTTTTTTTTTATTATCAAAAAGTGAGTTCTGCTGGGGCTGGTTTGAGCCAAAGCCACAGGCGACGAGCCGTCACTCCCGAATTAATTACGCGTCACGGGGAAGCACGAGCCAAGCGCTGTTCTCCCTGCTCCGTCTGCTGTCTCGCTGGCCCCGTGGGAAGGACGGTGTCCGGCTCCAGAACCGGCCCCGTGTGTGCCCGCACGAAGCCTCCGGCCCGCGCCTGCAGGCCCTCGCTGGTGCCGAGGGACGGGCGGAGCGCGCAGACGCCTGCCCAGCGCACGGCCGGGGCGCCCGCAGCGTGGCCGGAGGCTCGCTGTGCCCGGTGGTTCCCGGCACGGTGCCCTTGGCTAACGCCAGCGGGAGGTTGGGGAAGGTTCGGTTGCCTGAGGTGATGGGCGCTGGAGAAGGGAAGCCCCAAAAGGTGCTCGCCGCCTTCCCCAGGCCACCGGCGCAGCCCCCGAGGGGACGCATCTGGGGGGCGCGGGGCCAGGATCGCCCTTAGGCGCTTCTGGAGGTGGATTTCTGTCACTTCAGGGAAGATTGGTGTCACTTGGAGAAAGCTCGGTGGGACCGCTGTACTCATCTACATTTTACAAATTGTACCCTCTTGTGGCCATCAGATTAAGCATAGGCCGCTGTTCACTGCGGTTCTGATTCTTTCAGGGGTTTTTGTGACTGGAAACAAGAAGTTCAATCGGATTTCAGTTTGCGTAGTTTGCTTTGTGAAAATTTTGGGTTCAGCTTTCTTTCATTGGCCTCGTGTTATTTTGATACCGTTCTGAGCAATGCTCAGCCCAGCAATAGTGCCCACCTCTCAGGTTTTACCCCGATTCTCATTACGTTTGCCATGCACTTTTATTTCTTTTACATGTTTCCACCCCAGTGATTCCAAAAGAAAGGCTGGGCACTGAAGGCAACTTCCCACGCTGTAAAGCAGATGTGAAAGAAAAAAAACCATTAGTTTCTTTTCCTTAAAAGTCATGAGTTAGAAGGCAAAAGCGTGTCAGGTCACATCTCGATTCCTTCTCTCCACTTCCAAAGGTTTGATGGACTGTGTCCAGAAGGAAATATCTTCAGGGATGGTGAGAGGCCATTCCTGACTGAGCTAAAAGGTTATGCTCCCTTAATTCCTGTAGCTAATAAAGGACTTTGCCCTGACAGAGGTTTTGGCTCACCAGGAATTGAGTGATAAATGAGGAAATGGAGTATTGAATACAGTTTTGAGCTTCTCGTATTGATAGGAAAGTAACTGCATTTGGATCAGTGTTATAGGAATAAGTTAAACTGGGTTTACCACTGCGGGCCTCTTGCATAGCTGTCAAGACTAAAGAACTTTCAATATCTGCTCATAATTCTGGGAAAGAAAATTACATTGTTGTTATGAGGAACTTGAGATCAGACACAGAATTGGAGCTAGGCACTAAAGCGTTTATTAGAGTTGCTACAAGTCCTCACTAATTATTTTCTGCTACATTCAGTATGTGCAAACAAGGCCTGTACCGTATACACGCACACGGACATTGGTTAAGTCTTCTTGTTCCCAAGATGTGTTATGACTTGTTCCCAAGAAGCTGTGGAAAATGAACGACTGAGTGAAAAGAAGAATTACAGAGAAATACTGAATCAAAGTAGGGGGAGTCTATAAGGAAGAAGACACCCATAAAGAATTCAGGATATTGTGATCAAGAAAAAGGGGAGATTCAGAAAAATATTGTTATAGTTTAGTGGGGAAGTGAACACAGTGGTTTGAAATAAATACATACAAGAAGTAGAAAAAGGGCAAACCTCATGATCATTACAAGCTATAAAGCGCAGGAAAATGGATGAGAACACCAAGGAATATGCATAGTTGGTAGTTTTAGGAACAGCTCAAGTTTTCTAAATCTTAACACTATTACAGGCCTATTATATCTAGATTTAAAAAAAATATATTGATACAAAAATGTAGAACTGTTTAATTAATAAATTTGTTCTATACTTGAAAGAATGTGTGATATATTTATATCGTATGGTGATGACTATGTGCCTTCCTGGTCATTATTAAGAAGGATATTGAGCAATTTTTCTTAGAGAGAAACATTTTAAAGTGCACAGGTCCTAAAGAACTTGAATTTGAGAGTCTAAAGGAGTTTGTGTGTTTGATCTCAGGAAGCCTGAAATCGTATTTTTAATAAAACTTAAATTATTGCAGAAATTCTGCAAGACATGAAGACTGACTGTAAAGTATTCAAACATGACAAGTGAGAACACAGGTAATAATAGATGGATTTATCTGACATCAATCACAGGCAATATATGCTGATACAGGATGCAATAAGAAATTACTAGATGGGAATATAGCAGCAGCAGCTCATGTGGCTTTGTGGAAAAAAATTGCTTAATTTCTTGTTAAATTACAAAGTTGCTTGTAATGGTGCAGGTACAATACAGTTGGATAGTTCTCAGGTGTTTTTCTGGAAAGTCAACATTGTATTCTATGGAGAAATCTCACACTGCATGCATCAGGTATGAGGGGATCAGCATAGCTCAGAAGGAGTTATTGATCAGTGGAGATGATTCTAGATGATTGTGCAGAAATGAAGAGTAGGACTGACGCTGTTTAGGATTTGTAGTAATTATTAGAAAGTCAATGTAAAATCTCCGTGAATAAAAACTGTATATGACTCAGCCAGCCTGGAAGAATTATATGTACAGCGGAGGACAGAGTGGTCAGAAACAGACGGGTTCATGTATGGAAAGGCTCTGATGGAGGAGAGGGAATGGCTTAGCCTGGGACAGCTGGGAAGGTTGCTGGCAGCTGCTTCTGGCTTATCCCAGCTTCACAAACGTCTATGAGCTCAGAAGCCCCTCCCAGTGACCATGGCATTTTTAAGGCAAACAATGACACTTTAACTTAAAATTCTGAGCTGTGAAGAGTGCTGATTCAAGAGCTGATGGATGAGCAGCCAGGGTGGGGGACACCATGGTCAGCAAGCGATGACCTGGTCGTGCTCTGACTTACACCTCCTAAATGGCAGCACTCAGATACAGCCAAATACAAGGTCACGCCTGTGGGAGTAAATAGTAAGGTGCCTCTGAAAGAAGCTAGGCTGCATAGCAAGCAAGCAACCCAACACAAACTTCTGATACCATGCTGTGTCTGTAAGATCTAATACCTTTTGGGTGTATTGTAACCTGGGAAGCTGTGGAAGAATGTAATGTCAGGGCTAAAAGTAGCTTTACTGCCATGTTCTAGAATTCTGGCGTCCTCACTGTTAACAGATTTTAAGAAATTGAGAAGGGTCAGAAAGGACTGCTCTAAAGATCTTTACTTTCCTTGCAGATCCATTTGCTGCACTTCAACATCTCGGATTCCTGCAGCACGCGCTGTTTTGCAGCACGCCCTGTGAATCACGTCTCAGACGCCGCTGCTCAGTTTTCACATCCTGCCACGGATACCCTAGCAGCAGTAGCCCTGCACTTGTACTCGAACCACAAACCTGAGCCTGTGTTCGTCAGCAGTTAAAAATTGGTGACTCTTCCTCCTGCATCTTGTGTATACGAACCCCTTCAACAGAAATGTCGTCTCTTTTCTTTCAACCCATATCATCACCTTAAATTGCACAGTGCCGGAAAGGCCCTAGTCTTCCACGCAGAGCTTCCTTTGAAGAATTCTGTGTGACAGCGTAGTCATGCAAAGGCTGTATTTGTTTTGAATTCCTGTATGCCTCTCTGGAAGTGCTACACTTTATCGAAATATGTAGGCCTTGACAGCAAAGACTGAAGGATTTGAAAGCACCGCTGAGGCTGTTGGATGCGGAGAACACGTCTGGGTCATTTATTCATCTGATAGTGAAAATTCCCCTTTTTCTGAGAGGGGAGCTCTGACATATCTGAATTATGCTAACTGTCCCTATGCAATGAATATTTCTATTTTTACATTTATTATTGTGCATGTTGACTGTGTTTCTAAACCTTGTTAGTAGGATGTTATTGAGTAGTTTTTTTCCTTTTTCTATGGATGACTTCCTGTTGCTAACTTTTGGTCCCACGTATCCCTTTTTTTTTTTGTACAAGATTTCCAGTACTTTATCTGTAACTCAGACTGCAACAGGCTTCCCTTAGACCTGTATGGTTGGTGCTCTGAGAAAATGAAGGATAGAGAGGCAGGAAGTATGAGCTCCAAGTCATAACCTTGTTTCCAAGAAACTTTGGAAGTCCACAGAAATCCAGAAGAGAAAAAAACTAGCCCCTTTTTCCTATTATTTATCTACCTAATCACCTAAAAAATTACTAACCCATGCAGTATTCTCATTAAGATAAATTCCTCATTACCTTAGGTGCATCCCAGGGTGGGTGTGGGAACAGTTAAAGCTGTTTACAGTTTATCTAAATAAGAGATACATACATGGAAAAGGAAGAAAGACCAAAAGGGGAGGAGAATGGACACTGTCAGAGCCAGAGCAAGGCAGCGGCACATTGGCACAGGCAGACAGTCACTCATCCAGACACACTCGCATACAGAGTCTCAATGGGTTGATACTTTAATTAGAGCAGCCATCTGGGATGACTGGACCGGACCCGTGTAAATTTAGGATCAGTAACAATATTTCTGTACATAGTAAAATGTAATAAATGTAAAAAAAAGCAGAAACATGAAAAAATGTTGGGGAAAAAAGGAAGAAGATGAGTTTTTGAAGGAAGTGTTTTAGAATCTGCCATTTCACTGACAGCAACTCAAATGGAGGCTTATTTTTTTCTGTTTTAAAAGTTACAAGTCACTTCAGTGTTCATGACAATGATGGCCTTAAAAATGCAAATAATTTGAGACTTGCATAGAGCAGGAATGATTGCGGTACAAGTTGCAACAGGGTAATATTCATAGCAGGCAGATTGGGAGCACATCCAACTACTAGAGAGATTACTTTACTAATTATCTAAGTCTGCTCTAGTGTCTTACCTTTTGCATATGAAGCTACCGGGCAGAGCTGAGAACCTGACACCCAGGCGCTGTAGCCCATGCATGAGCTCTGCACTAACAGGCTGGGCATTTAGGGAGGGGAATGTGCACTGTTCTCACGCTGCATCTCTTCTCTAGCCAAAAGTGAAGCTAAGTAGACTAAATGCAAACTGGAGTTTTTGCCCTTCTTGTCACCTAGAAATAACAACATAAATTGTTTTGGAACGGGTGCGCCTCAATAGTCACACTGAAGTTCTCCTGATTCTGCATTCACAGCCTAGTCCCCTGATTTTCCGTAACTGTTGGCTCCTTTCTGGCTCATGCCAGGGATAGGATGTGGCAGACATCTGTAACATCTTGAAAGGCATGAAGAAGGTCAGCAAGGGTCAGCTGTTTAATGTCTTCTCCAATACAAGAACTGAGGATCAAGAAGCCCAGCGAGTGGGTGGGATGGTTGAAACAAGAAGAGGAGGTCTGTGTTCACACCTCATTGAAGAAAGCGATGGAATGCTCTGCAGCGAGGCGACATGGATGCTGAAATCCAGTGTACTGGTCCAATGTGCTGATCTACTACCAGGCCCACTTGCAGAGTATATGGCGAGTCTCAAAGCAGAGCTCTCAAGTCAGAGACTTCCTGTGACTAACGGGCAAAGGCATTGGTGGCACGCGGGCATTATCAGCGGGTGTGCAGGAGGAAGAAGGTCGGGAGCGGTGTGCGTGCCAGCGAGGTCCATCGCGGTGCGGCACAAAGCAGGTGTGGCAGCTTCCATACCGCAGTGCCTTGAAGTGTAGTGTGGCTGCAGCCACGCGTGCTGCAGGGCCCTGTGGCCTCGGCTGTGCGGCGGTCAGGTGCACATCAACAGGGCAAAATACACAGGGCTAGTACGCAGTCCTAAATAAGTACGACAAAGAGCATGCTTGGACACGGCTACCAAACACAGTGCAAGTGCCCACCATTTCATTAATCATCACTACAGCTTGTCACTATGTAGAAATTACTTAATAGTTATTAAATATTAACTCACAATTGTCTAAACTAATTAGCATGCAGGATTTCTTTCTGAGGTTTACAGTTTTCATTGATGATGGAAGCTGAGAAAATAATCATGAGAGAATCTGTAAGAATATATCTCTGTTCTGCGTATTTGTATTCAATATTGACTAAAACAGTACAGTGAGCAGAGAATTCTTTACATTTTCTGAAAACTTATGCATAAAAATCTTGTAAACCCATACATTCTGGAGATTTCAAAAACAACTTGGAAATGATAACTCAAATTCTAAATGAGAAGTTACATATGTAAAAATAAAAATCTCAGAAGATTAGAAATATATTATCAAATCAGGAACTACCTTTAATGTAAAGCATCTGTAAGAGGTTCAATAAACTTGCAGGGGAAGAAATATTTTATCTTTTGCCTGCCTTCTTGTAAGTAATTTGAAAACACTGCTCCTCCACTTAGGTAGAAGTAGGAGATGCAGTATTTGAAGTTTTCAATGGCGATCCTTTGTTGTTCCCCCTAAATTTATGTTTCTTTGTTCTTTATGATTTCATCATAATTTGGTTTCAGAGATGCTGCAAAGATAATGCCCACTAGTAATGCAATTGCTAATATCCAAATAAAATGTTTTTCAGAAAAGGTCACAGCATCATAAGCATAAATCTGAAACAGAAAACATTTTAAATATCTATTATTCAATTATTACTAAAATTCTGTATCAGAGTTTTAATGCATTGAATTCATAATTTTTAATACAAAACCTAAATTGTTCTCAGCACAAAGGTAGTGGAGTATGGTCTTTTTCTCTTAGATGCAAACAATCTGGGAGCTCAACAGAAATTTCGTCCTGCTTCAGGATTTCAGAATAAAATCACTAGGTTGCAAGGTGGAAGGTGGGTGGTGACCTCTGGAAAGCACTTTCAGTGATGGAATATCAGAAAAGATGGCTTTACATAGTAGGTATCAGTTGTGTCATGGCACCATGGTATTTGGTAAATAAAAAGCTGAGCTAGAATTATACAAATTTCATTAGTTCCTTATTCCACCTTTTCTGTATTTTCTCTGACTGCAGGTATTTTTGGCTAAGGCCTGTATCTACATCTATTTTTGTATAAAACATTGCATCATGAAGCCCCAAACCCCACTATGGCTCTTTGTGTTTTATCATTTTCCCACTGAAAACCAAAGATAATGATAACGACCTTTTAAAAACACTTTCTGGCTGTGTTCTATCAATAAACAACATCCTAACAAATAAGATATACTGATGAAGGCCCTCTGTGTGCAAACCTCCATGGGGTCACAAGGGTCACAGGCCACCAGTACCTTTTAGTGGAAACTTCTCTGCAGGTAGGCAGAAGGCTGGAGACTGAGCGGGATTTGAGGTGCAATCCTTGGCCTGATTGTGTCCCCTTAGAGATGCACACCATAGGTCAAGAGCCATGACAGGTCCCAGGGAGAAGACCAGAGCTGCAGGGGTTCCGGAGCTCTGCATAACTGGCAGACACAGTCTAGATGACATTTGAATTTGACCAAAATGCATTCAACTTACCATGTTTGGAAAGCTCTAACACAGCATTTGAGGGAAACTGATTCTGCAAATGGCCAAATGTGTGATGAAGACACTCACTATACAACAAAAGAGTTGAGGTTGGACTTGCACATGGGAAGCTTTTGATCTAACTCATTTGTTTTTCATATGAAATGGTATGATTGTTATTTTTAAATAACACTCAATTATAGTGACACAATGACATATAGTGACTACAAATTACATAAATTATAGTCTATTTATGGTACCTGAAATTTGTCAGACAGTTGACAATGGGAAAGTGCAGGAATAGTTGGTACTTTGAAATAGAAAATCCCAGATCCCCTTTACAGAAATCATCATCGTCATTAATGGATTCTTTGTTTTGCAGAAAAAAACCAAAACAAAACGTAGGCTTTGCTGAGCAGAAACATTTAACACCATTTTCAAGCAGTTCCACAAGAATTGCTGAATTTTGAATATAAAATCGAGCAGAAGTAAGGCTAGGAAGGAACATACCTATGCTGCTTTTAAAAGCAATCAAGCAATTTAAATAAGAATCTTCAGTTGACTAACAATTTTGTCTATTTTTTGCGTTCTGGTGCTCACAAAAGGTCTGCTATCAAACATACCAAAAGCTGGCTCTTTTCTTTACATATTTTGTTTCTTATTGATCCATAGGAAAGGCTTCCTTAAGAGTCAGATCAAAATAAAAGTGCAGTTTCCTAGCTAGAGCATGAGGTCCACATTTCGCTGCGGGAGTTGTAGTCTCGTCATCACAGCCCAGCTCGAAATGGGTGATGTGGGCTCAGACTGTAACTCCCATAAGGCAGTGCATTAGGAGAAGACAGCTTCCGTAGACGTGTTCAGGGGGTTTGAAATCAACTACTATCATTCAATTCATTCAAATAAGGAATATTTATTCTTTTAAAATCTATGTCGATATAATCACACAGATTAACAAGTCGTCTTTCTAAAGCAAAAAATCTTGGTGACAGTGTAGCATAAAATGGTTAGTTAAAAAAGGCAAGATTTTTAACAAGAGGTCTACAACAACTTCTTCCAAAGGTTCATACACAAAACACTCATCAAAAGTTTCCTTCATTGTCTCTGAGACTACCACCTTAAAAGATTACATGACGCAGAAAAGATAAAGCCCGATTTATCCCATCTAGATACGGGCCCAAATTATAAATGTGTTGTTGAAAAGATATTTCAATTCATATCAAAACTGCCTCAAAGGTAAATGGTGTTTAGCTCTGGAACTGTGGTTTATACCCATTTCTGGTCATAATATTAATTTTAATTTGAAATTATAATACTTACAGATATGTTGAAGAACATAGACTCTGGATTATATAAAATAGTCAGGACCATTTTTCCTGGATAGTCTTTTGTTTTTAACATTCCTGGTGCTTCATCGATATCTATAAAATTTAAAAAAAAAAAACACACTTAAAAATATTTTCAATTTTTTATTTTCCCCAGATGTATTAAATACATTTAATGTGGCTTTCAGTTTTGCAGACAGATAGGGAAAGAAAATTAGTCAATTTCTATCTTTGTTCAAATTTTTCCCCTAACTGATTTCTGAGAGGCACTGAGCACTGTCTCCTGTTAGGTGACAGATTACACTCACCACTGACAGAGGAGCTTGGGATTGTTTGGAATCCTGTCTCTAGCACAATGCTCAAGCATCAGTAGAGCAAGCTACTGGCTGTGAGAGATTGTCCAAATACACAAAGTGAAGCTTCACAAGAAGGAGAATAAAAACCCAGCGCATCATGCAGGGTCCATACCTGAGTCGTCATCCATAGGCTCCAACTCAATCTGATCGAGCGCCGTCAGTGCTGGACAGTCTTGAGACTCACTGTAAAACAAGCCCAAACTCCTTGCAGGCAGCTGTAGGTGCTGTTCACACTGCCTGAGACGTTTCAGTAGAGGTGGACTTGTGTCTTTGTTCAGCAGCTGCCTCAGGATGTTATGAAAGCTGCGTGGGGTCGTGCTCTAGGGAGTCCAGTACCGGAGGGTAAGCTGGATAAACGCTCTAAGCCCCCTCTCCTTTGGCGAACGTAGCGTATAAACAGCAGCAGGAGGTGTCAGATGCATTCTTCACATTCTTGCAGCTGTGCATGGGAAATATGTGGGCCTGATTTTTTCCTCAGTTGCCTTTTATTGCCTGTTAGACTTTGGGGTTTTCTTATTCTTATTAGCCTCCATAAGTGTTTGAGGCTCACTGATTTAAAGACATTCTCTAGTATTTCAAATATATGGTACCGTAGCCATCCAATTTAATGCATCTGTATGGGGACAACAGGATTGCCAGCTGCCAATAGGCATTTGCTGAGGTCCCGACACTGCCACCCTAGAGCCCTGAGCACCTGAAGATCTCATAGTGCTTTGCAGGCATGAATGAATTCTAGGACAACTAGAGATAAAGGAAAACAAGACTAATTCCAGTCAGCAAAGCTGCAGCCCTGATCCCTTCCTGCTTTCCTCCGTGTTTCTCACTTCTCATAATCCCAAATCGTTGGGATTATGATTTATGCTTTCCTGTTGCCTTTTACATATCACATGGACCAGCACATATCATATTTATGCTTTCCTGTTGCCTTTTACATATCACATGGACCAGACATCCTTTCTCTGACCTTCTCACCTAGGAAACCATGGATCCAGTCATGCTCATCTGCCTCCTTCACTCATGCAGCTGTCCTCTTTCCATCTTTACTGCATTTCTCCTGATTCCTTTCAGCACACCCAAAAGATTTGTGATTCACTTGCCATTCTGCTCATACCCATCACTAGTTTGAAATCTCTGCTTTACCATGTCCCCTGCTATAGGACTAATCTCTGTGCTTGCAAGGTCCTACACAACTTGGTTCCCTCCTCAAGTCAAATATATTCTCAGTGTTTTTTACTATCCTTCTCCTTCCTGTTTTATGCTGCCTTGAAAGCCGTCCCCTATCAATCAGCCTGTATCAGTTTATGCCATGTATAGTGCCCTTTCTTCTTCACATTGCAAATGCTGTTCTCACTGTTCCCAGGAAGTGACTTTTTGGGGATTCCTGCACACAGCGTTGTCATTTAGTTCAGTCTATCCTCTTTGTAGGCATAAGGAACGGCAAAGGGAAAAAGATTCTCAATGATATTGCAGAATAAATGTATAGAGAATCCACTGTAACCACAAACTATGTTGAAGGCACAGGCATGAGAAAAGTAATAGTATGGGGGAAAAGTCATGCTTTTCTTGGAATAATACTCAGCAAGACTTTTGGCTTCTGTTATTATGCAATGACCTTCACAGATCACGATTCTTGGTTTCACTGAAATTACTGGGGTTTACCATGGACTCATTGGGGTCAAAATTATTCTATAGTTTCAAATTTCATATTATCCTTACCTTTGACTTCACGGCCTGTCCTTTGGTTGACTTCAGTAACTGTGGCAAAATAAGGAAATGACAGATTTCTAATGGATATGAAATGCTTAAGCTGGAAGCATTGTAACTGGATTCTTCATTCTTAGAACCTGAAATGAAGTTGTCTAGTGTTATATGGCTACATTTAAAGGAAAAACTGTTCTGGTTATTTCAGTCATTCATTAAGCCTTTCAAGCCTTGGTGGTGGTTTGGAATGTCTCCTTTATAGTCCAATTTGAGTACAATTTTCCTTGAGCAGTTCTCACTCTAATACTGGTTGGGTGTCTGCCCAAGTACCAGAATTTAGCTTAGATACAATAATTTTGATACTTCTGCTTTATTTCTCACCTTCTCTGTACAGTCTGAGAAAGCTGAAAGTGAAGATATTTTCCCAGCCAAGGTGCAGTTGCATTCAGCTCCAGATGACTCGTTAGCACACTTTTTATACAGTTCAGGAATCTGTGGAAAGGCCATGAAAACTGATTCTATCTCAGTTTCTTGACTAAATCCTGAATACAAGATTTTACAAAAGAAGCTATGAGCAAATCAAATGCAACTATCCCTATATGCTGTGGGTGATTTCACAATAATGATATTTGCTGCAAGTCAGATACCAGCAAATATCAGACCAAAAATTTTATTTCATTTCGAATCAGGAAAAATATTGAAATCTTAGGATTCTTCAAAGAATCTGAAAATAGAACAAAAAAAGTTTTCCAGACTTACGAAATGCTCTTATTAAGATTTAAAAATTTCATCTGTACTTTATTGTTTCCACTAATACGACTACATACAAGAATTCTGACCTTTTAAGATTTCGGTAATTTTCTGTCAAAATGTTGGCGGTATTCTCTGTTTTGATGAGACAGGATTTTCCAGCAGGAAATTGTTCTCTTAGGAAACAATTGTATTTGAATTGTATTTTAAATTCCTAAAAGACTCTATGGAAACCAAAAAGACCAACACTGGATGGATCCAGGTCCCCCTGCCCAAACCAAGGAGAAGAAGGGAAGGCAAGGGGAGAGATGAACCTCTGTCTTCCTACTTTTCCTTGCTGGAGACAATACCCCTACCGGCACGGGCCGTTCCCTTCAGTAGCATGGAAGCAGGAATAAAAGCAGATATATCCTGGGGCCAAGGACATATGGAGTGAGTCCAGAGCCAACTAGTACTAAGGGAGCTCTTTGGGGAGGATGATTTTGGGGAAGTTCCTCTGCTGCCCCTGTGAATTTCTGGCCTAAGCAACTGCTTTCTGTCCTTATGCCTAAGGCCAAACCTGCCTGAATGACTGAGCTGCTCATCTGAGATTTCCTTTAGTCAGGCCCGGGTTATCTCATTGACAAAGGTTCTGTTTCTTGAGACTCACAGTATGGTGACAAGCCATCTAGTGGGCCTCTCCCTTTCCTGGGACAAACAGAAAGTGAACCTGTGCTTTAGTTGTTAGGAAGTGTCTATAAAGAGAAGATCTTTGAAGTTTAGAAACCTTTTGTAGTGTAGGAAAAAGGCAGGAACATAGAGAGGCAGGTATGTGTTAAAAAAAGCCCTGTGAGCACATTCCACAGGACATTTTCACAGAGGAACCACAAAAATTCTACTACTTCTTGCTATGGTGACAACTCTGTGTTAACTTTTTAGGTTTATTAATGCACAAAATGAAGATCTGTTTAAAAGCCTCAATTTGAAAATTTTCATCAAAAAGGTGGTTTTTTTTTCCCATATGTCTTACAATTTCAGAACTATTATGACTGGCACACTATGCAAGTTGTTTCAACAACAGTGCTTTGGGAGGTAAAGTGCTAGGTTTACAGATATCCTCTCCTGTCTTTCTATTTTAACTCATGACATCTTATCAGTACCTCTGCCAGTGATGATGAGAAGATTTGAAGTGGAAATTCTGGGACAGGTCTTTTCCTCATTAACGGCTATGATCTAAACATTTACACTGAAGTTACCTGATTTTATGTTTCAGTTCCTGTTCTGTCCCACCATCTATCCTCTCTGTTAATGTAATAATGATAATTTTGCATCATCACATCCTTCACAGCCTGATATAAAAATATGTATCTTCCAATAGTGTGTAATCAATTGGTCTCAATTCAAAGAAAATAAGCTGCAGTAAGCAAACCTCTGAACTGTCCTGTTTGTACAGTCTGCTTTTCGGAATGCTGATTATTAAAGTACATAGTAGAAAAACACAGATCACTGTGTATGACATAAATGATGGTATAATAATTTAAGATATATTCAGCAACCACAAAATTATTAGAAAAGACTTACTTTTGAATCCTTATGATAATTTCTCTTTCTTAGTTTGCTGGGTTCTGTATTATAAATGTTTTCACCAAGTGGAATATCTGTTTTCTGTTCAGATTCGGACCTGCAGTTTACCTGTATATAAATACACCATAAGACATAGGGATGTAGATTAAGTATACATTTATTGTGTGGAAAGGATGATAAAAAGTTATTCTTAATGTCAGGATAATAAACAGAAGAAATGGTATGGTATTAATCTCCAAGGTACACAAAACAAAGCAAGTCATTCATCTATATCAAATATTTCAGTTCCCAGGAAGTCCTTCAGAGGAAAAGAATAATTTTTTTTTTCTTCATTCTTAGCCATCACCTCAGCAGTGACAACTGAGCCAACAGGTGCTTACTACTAATATGAATTATGTGATTTAATATATAGCCATAATTTCTTGACTGTGTCCTTCACACTCAGGTTCTTCAGGTAATCTCTCACCTCTACCCAACGCTGCTCAGAAACCATGTTCAGAAGACATCAGATGTTTTCAGTCTGCTGTGACTAAACTCTAGAGATCTTTTGTGTGTATTTTACTTTTACAGGCTTGTCTTAAGTTTAAATCAAAGAGATTAACAGAGTATATATCTTATTTAGGCAACAAAATCAGAAACACAAGTTTGGTATGAGACACAAGTTCTGTTAATCAGTTACATTTTAAACACAGGACATATGCAGTTTTATAATATTTTAAACTCAAGACCATACAATTCACAAAATGAAATAAAAATCTGTTAGTAAAAGAAATCTTCAGCCGTTTAAACCAGTTATGCTTATGGAATGACAATTAAATGGTACTTTTCTAATAGCAGTACGGTGAATGGTATCGTAATTGGGAACTGTGCAGTTTCTTGCCTCCAGCTATCTCAGTTCAGCTCTTTCATAGCAGAAGAACTTAGGGATCCTAAGGGAAATTTCTTTTTTTTTTTTGAAGCACTGTACTGAAAATAAAAGCCCTGAGAGGTCATGGGGTTACACGGAAAGTGGCAGTTCAATTTATTCAACCTAAATAGAAAAAGGCATATTTTAGCATACATTAAAAATAGACTCATTTTATGCACTTTCTCAACCTAGTGTCTGATTTTGTGTGTTAATTTATTTCTGCACAATGCATTCTCGGTACAGAAATTGGTAGACTGTTGTTGACAATTTCATCAGATAAACATGCAGAGAATAATACACATGCTCCTGGTTCTTTTGTGAAAATGAATGCACAAGGTAGGAAGTCCTTCCCTGTTTATACCAATTCCTAGGCACCACCTGATGGCTGCTTAGTTTTCTTGCTGGCAGTTCTTTTTGGAAAGGAAAACCATTTTCATCTCTTGGAGCTTTCTGTAGCCACAGCTCAGCAGTCACTGGAACTTGAGAAATGTTATGAATCAATTTCCCGCATACACTGCCACTCTTCAGTGTTATAATGTATGCTACCGTTATCACAAATACACGACGCTTCTGGGATAATCGCAGCTATTGTAGATTTACTCTATAGGTAGTTATGTTGTGAAAAGAGATAAGCACTCCCACAACAAAAGCAGCCATTTAAAAGAATGTATTAAAGCCCATGTTTGCACTGGCAGATAGATCTGCATTGAGAAGTTTGCTCCTCCTGCCTACTAACCTAGCACGAGGGTATAAAGGGACTGGTTTTATTCTGTTTATCTTGGAATCACTCATTTAAAAACTGGCTTTCTCCCTTTGCAGTGCTCCTACAGTAACGATCAGAAGACCATTTAATTGACCCCTCTTTTTTTTAGGAATGGCCTCATAGCATAATGTGCTTAGTGACGTGTTTTTGATTGAAGAATTCATAGTTCCACTTTTAATGCAAGAAAACCTGATTTTGTTAGTTTTCAGTGTATGTGGCAATGCCATGCTTTTACCAGAGTACTTAGGGGAAGCAGTTGCCAATTATGAATTGGTAAAACTGGTAACAGAAATGATGTGGACAAGCAGACCACTGCCACACATGATTGGTGCTGATGTTATTTATGGGGTTGTGTATTTTTAGTTGCTGGCAATGCCTGCCACAGTAGAGAGGGGTGGTAGATACAAACGGAAAGAACACTTTGAAAAGGGTGTTATTTTTATACTGAACTTCTCACATTGCCTAACTGATGTTGCCTCAGCATGACACTGAAACCAGTCAAAGAAAAAGTGTCTGTCACAAGACTGTAAGAACTGCCACACTGGTCAGACCAAAGGTCCATCTGTTTCAGCATTCTGTACAGCGACCGGTTGTGACTGTTCATGGAAAGAGAGTAAGAAACAGGATAATACAAAGTGGTCCCTATTCCTGACAATCAGTTTTTAAAGCATTTTGGGCCACTGAATTCAACAGCAAGCAAAGGAGATATCCTCCATATATTTGTCTAATTGCCTTTTAAACCTATCTGTACTTTTGTTTTCAAAAGCATCCTCTAGCAATGAGTTCAGCAATTCAATTAAGCGACATGCAAAAAAAAAAGCGTTTCCTTTTGTTTGCTTCAGATTACCATGGAGCCTTTGCACTTCTGAGAAACAATGAATGAACATCTTTATACCACTGATTTTATGCCCTATCCACGTTTAGTCATTTCTTTTCCATGAAGGAATGTCCTGTTTACCTTCTCTGGGCCTTATCCAGTGCTACTACATTGGTCTTTGAGAGGAATGCCCAGAAGAGAATGTATTTGAGATTTAAAGTTGGTACAATGATGTTGTGATGTTTTCCTGTTTTGTTATCTATTTACTTCATACAGAAATAATTGCAATATTCAGTTTGTCTTTTCTTGCCACAGAGCATGGCACTGCCTATCCAAATAACTCCCAAATCCCTTTCACAAGCAGTAACAGCTAAGAGCTCTCTGTTTTGTGCTTTCCTTTCAATTAATTACATTTGTTTGAATTTGTTAAGCATGCATTATAGCAGAGGTTTTACTGTCTGGCTGCTCAGCACTGGTTAAAACTTTCTTCAATTCCTTGCTGTCTGCTTTAGTTATGACTGTGCTGCACAATTTTTTATCTTCTGCAAACTTCTCTGCTTCAGTATATGCCTTTTCATTGTCTTTTGTGAATAGCTTGTACAGCAGGATCTGGACCTCTGTAAATCCGCTGGTACCTCACTGGCAATTTTCTTTATTACTTGTGAAAAATGATCGTTTATTTGGATCTCCCATCCACTTGCTAGCCCGTGGATGATCTTCGCTCCTGCTCCATGACAGCTTAGCTTGTTCAAGAGTTTTTATAAGGTACCTTTCGCAAAGAAGCATTTTACAAATCCAAATACGCAAGAATCAGTAGCTGTGCCTCATGCTTGCTACATCTGCTACACAATTTCCTTTCTCAAAATCCCTGTTGATTTTTCCCTCATATTTTAATTTGTTCAAATTTCTACTAGTTCTATTTTACCATAATTTCCATCAGTTTGCCAACCATGAAAGGCAGACTTTGGGTATTGTAGTTCCTCAGATCACCCCTGAAGTAGTTTTAGAAAACTGGTGGTGTCTGTCATCTTCTGCTCTCCTGACTGATTGAAATGATAAGTTACACACCACAATTTTCAAGTGAGTAATTTCATGTTCAGAATTCTTGAATGACCATTCTATGCCCTGGCAGTTATTTACTATTTCTTTAACTGATTTGTTCTACAATGTTTTCTAGTGACATGTCAGTGTGAGAGAATTCTCAGATTATTTTCCGGTTCTTGAAATCTCCCATTACCCATCTAAGATTTTCTTGCTATACCAAGGTTGTTCCATTCCATCAGAAGACAGTCTTACAAAGACTGATCTCACCCAATGCTTGTAGTTTGATCTCATGTAATCTTTCTGAACTACATCTCATGTGATATTTATAATTAAATGCATACGTCTACGTAATTAAATAGGAAAAAGTCTCCAAATTGAGAAAGTTCAAAAAGAAACTGTCTGTTTAGAAGGAACTGCAAGAAGAAATAATAAAGAAACAACAGTGAACAGAAAACAGAAGAAGAGGGATACCACTACCTGAAGTTTCATATATTATCAAATTTTTTTGAATGATGATGTTCATTGTGTAGCGGAATGTTTAATGTTCTATCCAAGGACTGAGAACAGTTGATCAGGAAATTTCAGTAATATTTTACGTAACTATTTTTTACACTACATAAATAAAACCTTACTTTTCGGTCTCAACCTAAAGATAACTCCCCCATTTACCAAAATTATCAAGATAAAATAATGCTGTATTTGAATAACCATTCAGAATAAAACAATGGTGGAAGCACAACTATTGCTCAGAATGAATTATCTTCCCTCTTACTGGCTTGTAACGTTTGCTGCAAACAGAGAATTCCAGAGTGTAACTATCCATTTCATCCCAGTCCACTTTTGCATTCACTTCCAGTAGTGATGGATTGCCAATGACAAGGTTTATTAATTGCATTTGAAACACTGGATGGGGTCTGAAATTGAGCAAGAAAGTGAAGATACATATGCAGTATTCTGTTCTCTGTAGCTGAAGAAAATCCCAAGGAAAGGAAAAAAATTTAATTCAATCTCTAGAATTTACTTCCATTCAAAGCTATGTGAATGGAATACGGAAAATTTCTTCATCATAACTCTATGTTTACTCCCTGCACAATATCAGTATCTGCTTCTTTGCCAGTTGGCAGAATGGCTAACTAGTCCTTTATTGTACTGTAGCCAAGGACAATGAAACTAACTGTGGAAGCATATTTAACTTTTTTGTCTGTAGCCTTTGCTTCTCCACTTATTTCAGAATTTAAAATCTCCACAAAGTATTGATTGAAAAATTCTCTTTCTGACTTCCACTGCTTTGAGCTCTCCAGCCCTTGGGTTTAATTCTTTCTTACAAGCCAACTCCCTCCCTCTTTTTCTTGAATTCTTTAACACACCCACACCCACCCACACCCACACCATACAGTGCACACACACACTTCTTTTTAAGTTTATCCATGTCAGTGCATGAAAGAAAATACATACAAATGTAAGGGAAGTTCTCTTCACAGCTGGTTTTCTTTGCTTTGATCTCAGTGAGACCTTGGGTACTTAAAATAGGATTTATCTGAGTTTGAAGCACCAAAAGCTGAGCCTGAAGCCAGAGTTCGTCTTTTGGCTTGGCCTTCAAATTCTGTGTTCACAGAATAACAGGACAGTTGAGGTTGGAAGGGACTTCTGGAGAATGCCTAGTGTAAATCCCCTGAACAAAACAGAATCCACTAGAAAGGGCTGCTCTGAATCTCATCTATTCAGATTTTGAATATCTCTAAGTATGTAGAGTCCACAGGTGATGTTTTAATGCCCTCATAGTAAACTATTTTTTTCTTATGTTTCAATGGAATTTCCTGCGTTTCCTTCTGTGACCAGTGCCTTTTCGTTGTGTTCTTTCAACACTGCTTCTGAGCATTACCAGGTTGCTCTGGCCTATGCAAGTAATCACCCAGCTCTCACAGAAATTAATAAGGATTCAAATGTAAGTGGAGTGTCACATCAATTTCATAAGGAGGTATGTTGGGTTAGCACATTAAGTCTGGTTAAAAGGAATCTTAAGTGCCACTCTTCAGTTTTAAAATGTATGCATAGCTACTTAAATTTTCCAAAACTAACTGTGCTAGGCGTGCTGATCATTGGCAGCACAGTCTACTATTCAGGGCACTCACCCAGAAAGTACAAGTCCTCTGTTTAACTCCCTCCACAGCCAGAGGCCAAATCCTTTTCTCAAGACAGCATCCTGACTGTTAGCTTATAAAGCTGGGTGAGCACATTGCAGTCTCCATCTTTCCTGTTGCTGAAATACTTGCTGTTAGCCATGCACACAGGGAAACGAAGCCAGAAACACCGCACGCATGGGGGAGCATGATGGTTCAACCTGATAGCACTGTAGGGGAAGGGAGAGTTCTAAGTTCCTGGCTGATGGCTGGAACTGGTTTTGAGTTCTTACTCCAGTGACTAACAACAATAGTCTTAAGATCAGAGACCAGAGTTCAGCCATTCAGCTGCAAAGTCATTGTGCAGTGAGTGAGAACCCAGAATGAAGTGCTTACATGCAGAGGAGGTACTTATTTGGCAGCAATTCAGGCCACAGCAATCAAAGCAAGACTGTCAGTACCTCTGCAGTGTACACAAGCATCAGAGGCAGCAGCACAGTTGCTTTTTCCTTTAAGAGGCAGAAGGGTCAGACAGGTACCACTGAAACTAATAACTGGGCCTGAAACTAATAAATTGACTATCAAGATTTTAGCATTCCTGAAGGGTGTGCATACTCCTTCCATGAAAGAATTTCCTTATGGAACTATGTAGGCATCTTGACAGGTCACCTACTCCCAGCACAATCAGCTATAAATCCTGATATTACTCTCTGATATCAGCAGGGTGCTTGCTCAGCATAGGATAAAGTACTGTGGTGTCAAGAATACCTTGAATTCCTTCCTGCCTCCTCAGATGCGTTAGGTGTAGCTCACACTGTATCGGATGCACAGGACAAGACTTCGTCTTCTCTCGAAAGGGGGGAGTGGGGATTTCTAAATGTGCCTTGGGGATCTAAGAGCATAAATCTCTCTAATTTCCCGGAGGGACCTGCACTCATAAATGCTGTAATCTTTACAAAATAGGTCTCTAAAGTGTTTTGTCCTCCTGATATAGAATGTTAAATTCCCATCTAGACGCTCTTTTCCTTAGTGATTTGAACACCACTAATAACACTACCATGTGCTTACATTTTCAACAAATGGCCAGTCAGAGTGAACTCCAACTTCAACTAGTCAGCACCAGTTACAGTACAATTACCCTTCTGAAGTCTGGGTGAGAGGTGTTTATCTTAGTGATTACAATATGCTCCTCCTAGACAACTTTACCATGCAAACTTTTACCAGTAGAAATAATTTGCTCTACAAGACAAATCTCACCAAAATCCACAATATTTTTCACACAATTAAAATAATTCTACATACATTCATTTCATATACAAGTGGGCACATCATCAAGAATCATAGTAAATCAGTAAAAAAAAATGTATAAACATGCTCTAAAACTCCCTACTGTTAATTTTTTCATGTGCTCTTTCTGAATTTTACATATATAAAAGTCAAACTACATACATTGTTTTGTTAGATTAAGATTCTGTTTAAGCACTGATCTCTGTTACTTACCTTCTCTTTGCTTCTATTATATAAATTTGACTTATTCAATGATCTGCTAAGGAGCAACTATTTAAGTACTTGTGTATGTGATTCGAGGGCAGTAACTATGTCCATACGCAATAGAAAATGCATAAATACTTAAAAACCAAGTAATTTGGCTTTACTTTAAATGTGTTCAAATATGTTTATTTATACGGTTTTCATTTCAAATTGTCAAAAGCCATTTTTCTTTGATGAAAACAAAGGGTCATATGTATAGCCCAATTAAATCAATGGAATGGTGCCCACTTCTCAAATTAACTTTGAGACATTGAATCAAAATTACTGATGAACCTATAGACTTCACATTTACAGCTAGCTTAAGACTAAATTAGGCCAGCACTAAGGTATGTGACAAAAGATAACACATGTATGGACATTGACAAATTGAAAGAGACTTAAAAGATTTCATAACAGCCAAAGTAAAGTGCTTTTATTTCTCAGCAGAGAAGACAAGAGAGACAAAATCTGGTAAGATTCACTTTTGGCTGAACATAAGCCGTTAGAATACATTTCCCAGGTGATAATGTTTGAACATAAGGAAGAAATATTTTAGTAGACACACCTAAAGCTTACATTTGCTGAGATTATTGGGCTCTGCAAAGTCACACAAACTAGATAACGGCCATTTCATGTATTGTACACAAACTATATGCTTGAAAAAGGACTAAATGCTAAGTCTCTTACCTGTATATTGAGGGACTGGTCTGAATCTGAAAGTGTAGGCTGTGTTCAGATCCAAGTATTTAATACTATTCTTTGCTGTATTATTATAGTCTTGCATCAAATATCTGCACCCTTGTAACTTCAGGTCCCATTTTTTTCCATTTATAGTACCAAAGTCATGCAAGAACCATTGCTTGGATGCAAAGCTCCTGTCGAAAGGCATGGTGGGCTTTGCTGTAGTAGTTTTACTGTCCAGAATTCTTGTGATTGGGAAGATACCGCTCACTGGTATCACTACTGTCTTTTCCACATCAGTGCCTCTAAATTCATTTTTAACCTAAGGAAAGCAAAGCAAAGAGTTAAAGTTTACTTGTTAATTTTTAGTGTTGTGGTTCTGTGGCCAAATCATGACCTTCATTTTGAATAATTCTTTATGCCTGCTATTTGAAAGACCACAAAGCAACACAATCTGCCCTATAGCTTCAGTTTAAAATGTTCATAAACAAGCTTTCTGAGTAAAATTCCTTGTTGCTTAACAAATTCATGTTAGTTACAGCAATCTCACCTTTAGAGGTAGAATCCATGGTATGATCAGCAGTTCCATTTTAACACAATGTCTGAAGTTATGTGATAACAGCATATATCCCATAATTTATTTAAAAACATTAATGAAAATCGCCTTCCCTCAAAGCACCAACCCAATGCCATTACTATAGCTGGAGATGGGATAGAAGAAAAGTCCTCTAGCTAATCAGAATTTTATTTTCAGTTATGCTTGCTTTCTGACCAACACACAGGCAAGAAAGTACATAGAAACACCTTTCTGGGCCTGTCCCATTGCTAGTAAAGTGACTTCTAACTCTGCTTTGTGCACTGCAGCACGAGTCAAGTCTGGGTCTCTGAACTTTTGTGTTTCACTTTTGATTTCAATAGCTACACCAAAAAGAAATTTAGAAGTAGCATAAAACTTGCTGCTAAGTGAACCATGCAGAATCACCTTACCTATACTTGAAATAAAATTTAAGAATAACGTAGCTGCTTTTGTCTTAGAAAATTAATCCAGTTTGAGCTTTTAAAAATAAACAATTCTAAAATATCACTGTATAAAATTTAACTAAAGATCAGTATTTTTAATTAGCCAAAGTTTAGGAATGGGAGAAAAGCAAAGGACAATTCAGGCTTAGAGTATATTGGCTTTTCAAAGATATTGATTGCGTTTTCCCATTCTGGGAAGAAAGAATCAGGAACTATGTGAACAGCTCAGATCTCAGAAGGTTCTTCTTGATCAGAAGGCTTTTGCTGACTAGCTTCTCCTTTTCTACATTTCAAATTATCTTTCTTAGCTCTTCACAACCCACCTAGCTTTACATGTCTTTTTCTACTTTCATGGTGCGTTTTCTAGACACTATTGGAATGTGACATTAAATACTAACAATTTGCATTATAATTTTCAACAGTGAGGAAATTAAAATTGTTTAAAAGGTTATTAAAATATCGTTTGGGTTAGGTTAAGTCCTTTTGAAACTGACAGGTGTAGCAGCTGCCCTTCATAAATTATTAAAGAAATGATTAAATACTGACCGAAGTCCATTTAATTCTAGAGAACTGAAACAATAGCAACCTACACCCAGAACCTGCAGAGATTCCAAAGTCTTATGCTGGGCATGTTTAAGCAAGGGTAACATAGATTACCTGCACCTAATTTCAGTGTGTACTCCTAATCTGTGAAGGCACATCTAGATGGGCATGGGTTTAGAAATACACTAGCACATGCATGCCCACTGTACCCTACTGTAGGCTCAGCTACTGTATAGCCTCCCAACATCTAGCTACTCTCACTCAGTGCTCAAGGGGATGTCATCTATGCTCCATCCATTATGAAAAAAGCATCCCTAAATTAGCTCATATTTATTTCAGGATAAAACTGTGCACGTGAACAACAGTTGTCATGAAGCAGTTTTTTCAGGATTTCACTAGAAATAGTTCTGGAATAGTCTCAGGAGAAGAATCATGAAGACTCAGGCTATGGGTATGTTGGGGAAATCAACCAGTTTGTAGTGGAAATGCTCTCCTTTGACAGGGTAGAAATCTTCAGAGTGGTTACCTGATGCAGTATCTTTTAATTTAAATTTTAAAAAAAGGATTAATTAAGTTCAGTTTTACGAATTTTCTCGGGAGTTTTATGAAATTTCTCAGGAGTTTTGGCTTCAAACTTTCTTGATGCTCAGAAGCAAAAGGTATCCCTGGAACTGTGCTGGGTGTTTCCAACAAACAACAGATAGCGCAAGGGAACTGCAGTGGCTTAATGTTAACCAACAAATTTAGTAACTGCTGCATAGATAAGAAAGGGAGGTGAGAAAGGAAGCTTTTGGAATTTCTTTTAGATTTGTCCAGTGCAAGGTCACACCTGAAAATGAACAAAACCAGAGATTTTCTGGTTAGCAACCAGTTAACAAAGACATAGGTAGTCATCTGGCACAAGACTGAACTTTGTGAGAAGCTGATCTTCTATCGTTCACCTCAACATTTCCCAGTAACAGGGAAAAGATCTTACAAGCTACTGAGAAAATTCAGATCAAATTAGAGCTTTCTATCAGGCAGATAATGATATCGCCTTTGGGTACAATTACAAAGTAATTAGGCAAAAAGAGGCATTTGGGAGGCAGTATTCTCTCTTCAGAACACTGTAGTGAGACCTGTTTGGATGCAGTAAGAAAAAAATGGAGAAAAAAATTGACCAAAGTAGGTATCAATTCACCGCACTGGGTCTGCGAAAAGAAGGTTTGAGCTTGTGTCACTATATCAAAACTGCTCATTACACCTCAGGAATCACACAACCTGTGTCAAGTGATGCGGAGCATCTGTGTTAGTTAAGGAATGTTCACAGTGATAAGACTGTTTTACAGATACAAAGCCTTTGCCCGGTAATGCCATGTGAGAAAGTAAACAGTTAATGTGCCAGTGATGTTCTTAGGCCTCTGCCTGTGGGGAAATGGGAATCATTCCTGAGGGCCTTGCTAAAAGAAACTGCTCTCTGGCAGCTGAACAAAAACCGGAAAGCAAAGAGAGATCTCCATGAAGATTTCAATCCAAATATATGGTTTCAATCTGGTGATGTGAATATAACCCAAAAGAAAAAAAAAAGTGGAAATAAACAAACAAACATAAATATAGTTAAGACTAGAATGTTCAATTAGACAATTGTTGCCTTGCTGGAAAGAGTTGTTTACAATTCTGTTCTTTTAAACCTCATCAGGACCATGAATTGAAAGAAGATGAAGATGTTATGAATTTACTAGGCTTGTGGTACTGGTAGGTATAGAGACCACTTTTCATTAGGAGCAATGTAAAAAGAGTCTGAGCTTCTTTATGAAAGAGGTCATAAAGAGGTCCCCCCCAGGGGTCAGTACTGGGCCCAGTCTTGTTTAACTTCTTCATCAATGACCTGGATGAAGAGTTAGAGTGTACCCTCAGCAAGTTTGCTGATGACACCAAACTGGGAGGTGTGGTAGATA
>Ga0065711_1033501_pt1 | contig 25381 bp, 15 predicted proteins | sample Hoacrofraction12_FD_59098 | JGI IMG/M metagenome (GOLD analysis project Ga0065711, IMG submission 59098) | Hoatzin crop microbial communities from Cojedes, Venezuela - Epithelial fraction 12 v2 (version 2) | ecosystem: Host-associated > Birds > Digestive system > Esophagus > Crop | place...
CCCCCCCCCCCCCTTTTTTTTTCTCTGTGCCGAAGGGTACACCATTAAGTCGGGCTGATTTAAGGGCTGTCAACATCAACCTCTGCGACATGTGCGTTATCCTGTCAGCCAATCAGAATAATATTGATGATGCTTCGCTGCAGGACAAGGAATGCATCTTGGCGTCACTCAACATCAAATCTATGCAGTTTGATGACAGCATTGGGGTCTTGCAGGCTAATTCCCAAGGTAAGGACTGCCCTATAATACTTCTCTGCAGTGCCTACAGGGGACAGGATGTGGCAGGAAGAATATCCCTCACTCAGTAATTCAAAGAGCCCTACATCAGCTTGCTTGACAGTTAAACCTGCTGATTGGTATGATGGCTTTTAAAGGGATAGTCACGTAGTTTCTCTGCTACGTCGCAAAGCACATCTTGCAGAGGAAAAATGAATGAATGTGCAACTAGCATTTTTTCTCATTTTTAAATTTTTCAAGAAAACATAAAATTGTTGCTTGCTCACCCTGCCCTGCTCTGTGGCTTTCTTACCAGGATAGTTGCTGTTATATAGCCATGGCTGACTCATACTCACTTTGGAATACCTGAAGCTTCTGTCTAACAAGATTTCTTTTATATATAAAGCATGTTGCAGCCACAGAGAAAAAGATCTGAGTAACAGAAGCCAAAACCTAAAATAAAAAGAACACGATTTTAAAGTTAAGTGTCTCTACAGTTGCTGTGCCTCCTTGCTCAAAAAGCTACTTCGAATTAACTCAAAGCTGATTTCTTCCCATGGTTTGACATGTACTCATTCCGTTTAAGGACATTGAACAAAATCCTTCTGTCTCTGCTGAGAGTAGGGGACTGATTCATAGGTAGCCAAAGGCTATTTTACACCAACTGTGCCTGTGCAAAGCAGGTGCAAAGCAGTCATAAGCACCCTGGCAAAGACCATCAGTGTAAAAACAATCATCATTCCACCCCTAAAGGGTCTTGCAGCTTATGCAGCTGAAGTCCTACCTTCATATTCAGTAAATATTCCCTCTGGGTCTCTCTGGATTCCCCCTGCTATAAATGTAGGTGTAGGAAGGATACTGCTTTGGGCTGCAATTTCCCTGTGAGGCTGACCTGGAGATCGTTTTCCTTCAAGGACTGCGAGAACTAAGATTAAGTTCAGTTTTTCCTCTCTACACTCTAATCAGGAAATAAGAATTATGAGCCAAAAATCAGAGGCAGGGGTGTAACATCTTGAATATGGAAACTTCTTGAACATGGAAAACTCTTTCTTAGAATCAGCCATAAAACTGTGGAATTTAATACTGGAGTTAAATTGTATCAGGAAACTAAAAGTTTGAAATTTTCAAAGTCAGGTTGGATAGTTCTCTAGACAACAAGTAGATTTAGAGAAGAAGAGGAAGAAAGTGTTTTTTCAGTTCCATGAGTGTTTGAAGTTTCAAACGTGTGGCCTGGAAGCAACACAACCCCAAATATTTTAGAGTTCTTCCCTTAAAACTTTGTGAGACTGACTTCCACTGTGACAGCTTACAGTCATCATTAGGAAAGTCATTGTGGAAGTGGAAGACAGGTTCCTCATTTTGCTGGTTTAGACCTGGGATTTGAAATTTTGTATCTCAAAACCAGATGCGTACCTTCACTACCAGTCTTTTGGCTATTCTTTGTCAAGTGTCTCTCTCTCTCTCCTATCACACATGTGATTTTAATCATCAAAAAATACAATCTGTTTGTCTCACCCCTTTCCTCTTTTCCTTCCTGTTCTTGAGCATGGGCAGTCTTCGGAGAATTTCCTTCCTCTGCCTTTGCTCCTAGGTTAGTGATATTTCCAACACTTGGCTGTTGTATTTTACCTCTGCGAGTACACTGGATTTTAAATCATCCCTGAATGAAGATGGAAAAAACTAGCAATATAACAGTCTTGTGCACCACATGAACACCTGTCACTTATTGCTTTCCGTCATAGAATCACTAAGGTTGAAAAAGACCTCTAAGATCATCAAGTCCAACTGTCAACCCAACACCACCATGCCTACTACACCATGTCCCGAAGTGCCATGACTACACATTTTTTGAACACCTCCAGGGATGGTGACTCCATCACTTCTCTGGGCAGCCTGTTCCAATGCTTGACCACTCTTTCAGTAAAGAAATTTTTCTTTATATCCAATCTAAACCTCCCCTGATGCAACTTGAGGCCATTGGCTCTCATCCTATCGCTAGTTACTTGGGAGAAGAGACCAACACCCTCCTCACTACAACCTCCTTTCAGGAGGCGTTCTTGGAGGTGTTCAAGACCTGACTGCATAAAACCCTGAAGAACCTGATCTGACCTCGTAACTGACCCTGCTTTGATCAGGAAGACAGGCTAGAGACCCACTGATGTCCCTTCCAGCCTGAATTGTTCTATGATTCTATAATATCCAGGATGCTGCTTCAGCACAGCCCCTATAGATCAGGAGGTGTAGACTGGGCCCATGGTCCAAATCCCTTCAGCCCTGTTCAATGTTGCCGATGCAAAGAGAAGCAGAGGCATGGTAGGTTAACACATTTTTAGAAGTTTTGGACACTTCTTTGGGTAGATATCAGTCTGTATATGAAAAAAAAAAGGTAACTCTGTAGTTTTTCTGGGAAACAGGGCAGAACATAAGGCAGGTAACCCATTTTAGTTGGGAGCACCTACTAGGGAAGGGTTCTTCAAAAAGCAGTTGCTTCAGAAAATAATCATCTTCCCAGTAAATTCTCTGCTTATGGTATCCACAGCTCCTGAATTGGTTGCATTGCTCCAGTACAGTAAATTTTCTTGAAAGACCTTGAATACAATGGTTAGACTGTCAGAAGCAATTAGATCAATAGATAGCACAAACTTTACTGGAAATTCTATCCAATGTGACATTTTTGTCTATGAAATGCAGCTTTAACGTATGGTAGACACAACTATCATGACAATTATATAAACCACATGATTCAACTTTTGCTGGTCAACAAGCAGCATACTAGAACTACCTCATAGCTCCTTACTGGCAATTAAGTACCTTTGTTTACAGAGCAAGCTGACATTTTATTTTTGCTTAAATATTTGTGTATTATTTGACTTACTTATCCCTAACATGTTAGCTGGTGTATTGCCAATCTGAATTTTTCTAGATCTGAATGTATGATTTGAATTAAGACATTCCTCACCAACACCATCCCTTGAAAGAGTGTTCTGTGCTGTTCTTTTCCGTGACCCCTATTACTGATCATAGGAATCATTGACATTAGAAAATCTGGGTGCGTGGAAGAATGTCAGCTGACCTGTGACAGGGTGTTGAAAAGAGAGGAAACAAAACAAATTATGTGAACAGCCTTAGAAGCATATGGGCTGAGCTGCGAGATTTTTGATGAGGGAATTAACAGCGTAATCTTACCCTTGCTATTCTAAGTAATAAGCTAGTATTATTTTGCACTCACTAAGCAATGGAATCTCATACAAAAACCTGATACATAGTTTATGTCTATGCCTCTGAAATAGAAAAAAAGTTGCAATCATTTAATTGATAGATTATTGAATGCACAAGGATTCTTTAAGTTTGTATTTGTGATTATATCACTCCAGTGTTAGACAAATGTGAACACCAGTGCAAGAAGTGTGCCATAAAAAGCAGGATGCAAATTTATTTAACCATCAGATAAGCTGTAGTCATTGGCCAGTGCTGAAGCATAGGGGCATATCTATAACTCCTTTGTTCTAAGTTGGTAGTGGAAAAAGAACCCAGAAATTTGGGGATGTCATTCTCTTTTCCCCAAAGCCTCACCCTCATCACCTAGTTTAACACCAAAGTCACTTCCAGCCCTAGGCATGTAAACATTCATCGCTAGCTGACCTTCTGTATCCATCCAAACCCGCCCTTTGCAACCAGGATTGTAGCATTGCACCACCAACGGAGCCCAGATGCAGTCTGAGAGGACTGATTGAGAGGAAATGCCTTGTAGAAGGAATGGGAGGGTGGACATATGACAGCAAGCCTTCCTGATAGGGAAGTTGTGTAACAAGAGGGCCACCAATTCCCAATGGATAAAGTTAACTGTTGAAATACAGTCTACTGAATTAATCTGGTTTATATCGCCAAAGGATTTTCTCATTATTAGTTCAAGATGAACTTAATATACACACAGCAGTTCTCACACAGAGACAAAGACTTGCTAGTGTCTCTTTATACTGTTAGAATGTTTCCAGGCTTTTGGACTGGGTAGCATTAATTATCTGGACCTTCTCTAAGTAGTGTGACAACAATTTTATCCTCTGGTCTGCCTGCCTCGAGTCCTAATTGATCCTGCCAGAACTGCATCTTAACCAACTGGAGTGCTCTGCTTTGACCTGAAGAAGAATAAAATAGCTCAAGGCACAGAAAACAAAACATATTCTGGACTAGAGCTACGAAGGACCCTGGAGTACCCAGAGCAGATGACAGTAGACTATCTAAGTTGTCACATCTATGTTCATCATCAGCTGTCTAGCAACATGTGTCCAAACGCATGACTACACAGAACTGTAAATGGAAACAAGGTACCTTCCTTAGAAAGAGAAGCTTACTAACTGTCCTGGAAGGATTTGCTGGTCTCCTTTCCATAAAATGCATAATTCTGCTCGAAAAGAAGAAAATCTTTCAAATTGCACCTGTGTTGTTGAAAGCTTCATGTTGAAAGCATTCTCATGGCTGTCTGCATTGAATGTTTCAAAGCTGACTGGGCAACTCCTTAGACTCATTAGAGGTTAGGGGTGCAGACTCCGATGTCCTGAAATGAGGTTTTGGAAATCATCAGGGCAGTTTGTTGCCTTTGGGAGACCTAGGTTCCAAGGGCCGAAAGGCCAAAGTGTATCCCACTGAAGTCGCAGCAAACTATGACTTTCATTAAGAGAGATACTAAATGCTGTAAAGCCGGAGCTTGGCCCATCTCTTCATGAAATGCCTCATAAACTCAGTCAGATGTCTTATTAGTGACAAAGGAAGTCCTGCTTTTAGCTTCCAGTTCCTGTTGTAGATGTTGACTGATGGTCTTCATAGAAGGAAAGAGTTGTATTTGTGATGGAGAAAATAAGTCACCCTCAAATGTGAGAAATTTGTTTTTATTGTCCCTTGACCCTTCTTGATTTTCATACTGAGATTATTTTTTCAAGAAGTATTTTGGAGAGAAGACCACAGGGTATTAGATCCATGTTACACATTTGTGCTCTCTAGCCATAATATTCTTCCAAAGTACCCAGGAAGGTTGAGTCTGGGATGGGCCCTGCCTTGGCAATTATGTTGGGAGAGCTCCAGTAGTTCTCCTTTCCCTCATTCTGTTGACCTTTCCATCCTTTCTTCTTCAAGCAGCAACAGTTGACTGTTCCCATTTAGTTTTTCATGTTTCTTCTGTTTTCTTTCGGAGTCTTACATTGTGGGAATTTTGTTTGCTGTTTTACCCACCAGAAGAACAGGGCCCAACACATAGTATTTTTCTTCAGTTGTAACTAAAACTGCTATTTGGCTTTCTTCCCAAAAACCAGAAAGACAATTATACTTAAATGTTTAGAGATTTATAAATACTGTACCAGAGTAGCCTCTGGGTCGTAACTTTAGATATCCAACTCAATAATTTTCTTTTATTGGATAGTGATTTAGATCTTATTTTGAGTCCTGTGTAATAAGAGCAGTACATTTCATTAAAAAACACTTACTGAACAATAAAGAAAAGTGATCTTATGGCTCCAAGCAAGTCTAAAGTACAGAAAGGGGAGGCTGTATGGCAACATTTTTTCTATAGACATTACAAGACAGATCACAGTACAGCAGGGTAGATGTATTTCAGCATAGTAACAATTGCAGCTGTTTTCTGAATGACTTCAACTTATGAGAATTTTCCCTAGAAACACTATTTCAACACATAGAGATCTTTTTAACGCCTACATTTACAGTTCTTGTAATAGATCCTCCAGCAAGAAAGAATAAAGAGAAAAAAATAAAGAGGGGATGAACTCCTGGATAATACATCTTGTACATCATGGCAGGATTCTTCTGGAGAAAATCCTATAAAATCAGGTGAACATACTCAGAATTTCACACATGGACTTTTGAGTGTAACAGATTACACAAGCTAAAATAGCCTTGTGCAAGTTTAGTTTCATTTGATCCAGTTACTTTAAAAATCACTGATGGCTTCATCATCATTTTTTGTTGGAGCTGGCTTAAACTTTGTTTGAAAGGACAAAAGCAGTTAGCCCCTGAGTTTCATTAGGTTTATTTCACAATCTGTCAATTAATTCTTAAATTATTGCAATTTTTGATAGACTTAGTCTCGCAATCTACTGCAAGAAATTTCCTATTAAAATGAATTTGAGATCTACTTTCCATTGTAGATTCAGGTAATATATTCTTTCTCACCTCTGCCAATCAATAATTCTTGATTGTCTTATCTCTGAAATGTTAGCAAAAGAGAGAGAACAACAGTATTATCCAACTTGGAGAGAAGAGTCTTAAACAAGGGGAAAGGATAAATACTGTCTGAAATGTTTGGTTAGCAAAGGTTTTGTGTCACTTTCTGAGATAACTGTATTGTAATGCTGTTAGAGATGTTAAAGTTCAAAACGATAGTTTCGTTCCTGAAGGAGGGGGTTTTGGTGAATGTTGACTGTTATTTCTCTTATTTGTAGTCAGAAGAGAAAGTGTTTAAGTGAAGATTTCAGAATATAGGGTTTGATAATCATAGACGCAGTTACTTTTTAAGCTGTTATGGAATTCAATATTCTGTGGCAACTCCAGCATTGTTTCCTGTGTTTAATTTGCTATATTACATGAAAATGTAAAAATAAAGATCCTTACCTTCAAATACAGAAAATCAAACTCTACTCAAGCCAGCTAAATAATTTCAGAGTTTAAGGAGTTACTTGAACTCCTTAGGAAAGCATGGAAGTAAATGTAGACTATTAAATGAAGATGTAATATTAAAAATAAATAAATGAATCATGCTGGCAAAAACCAAAAGATTTGGGGTAATTTTTATAAGTGTCAGTGAGCTATGGCACTAACTTTAATCTTTTCGACAGTTAGATTCCTGTGTGTCTTTGCAAATCAATGTAGTTTAGGCTTGTTATGCTTAAAGATAGCTCATAATTTCGTAAATCACATAGATATTTTGAAAAATTTTCTTCTAGACAGTATCAATCCTACCAGTCATGTTTGCAAATATGGCAAGTGTTTTGCATTGACATCAGGGTTATTGGTTTTTCAGTATTAATAATTTAGTGTATGGGTTATACCTGATGAAGGATGTTTTTATGCTGTGTGTTTCTGAATGCTCCTTGTATTTTTGCTAGCATCAGTCGTTGTAAATGACAAAAATAATAATCCAATTAACAAAATTTTCTACTTGGTTCTTTGGCTGCTGTTTAACTAACAGTATTTTGACGTGTTTGTTGTAGTTCAGTTTCATTATTGTTATTTAGAACAAAGGCTGACTATGAAATTAATAACTGAAAAATGAGATAAGGGTATTCTAACTTCCCTGCTCATGTCCCACATCAGCATTTGCTCACAAAAAAATCCAATCTTGGAGGATTAGATCACTGTGATAAATAACTTGGTATTACCTTTTTGCAACATGCACATAATTTCTTATCCTGCTGAACTAGATAGATCAGCTGATAGCTGTTATTTATTTTGTGGTAGCACACTGGAGCTCTAGATGGGATTAAGAGCCTGTTGTCATAGTCCTGATATACACAAGAATAAAATATGGCCTTTGCCCTGGCAAGTTTACAATCTGATGCCTTGCTTGTTCCAAAACTTATGTGCTCAATGTTATACAGGTTAATAAATCTCTCTGACTTCAATGAAACTATCCACCTGTGTAAAGTTAGATTAGGTGCAAGTCTTTGCAAGATTTGGACTTAAATAAACTAAAGTGGCTGGGTGGGAGAGAGGCTGTTCACTTAACTTTGTTTCTTGTGCTCTAGAAGCCATCTATGTTAGGACCTTGCTAGCTTTCCAGCCTTCACAACAAACCCTTTGCAGAAAAGTTCCTGCCCAGCATCATTTGCATTTCTTGTATTTTCCTGGAGGCTGGACGCTAACCTTAGCTGCTGGAACTTGCACACATGGAGAACAGTCTCCCATCTCTCTCAAAGCTTTCCTTGGAAGAGAGAAAAACTATTGATAAGAGGTTCTCAGTTCTGTTGCTTATAACCTAAAAATGCTTTGGGGAATGGCTGGAGAAACGCGTTTCTTGGACACAGTTTCCCTGTACTGGAGAAATTCTGTAAGGTCCTAGCCCAAATACCTTCAAGCTTTCACAATTGCCTCTTTCTTCTCTGCCTTCAAGACACCTTCTGCCTCAGCCGGAGAAAGATAAAACTGGGCAAAGGAGGTAGATCGTACAGTACATCAAGACGTGATTTCACACTTGAACTATAAATATATTTAACCATCCCAAGACTGTTGTAAATTCATGGTGACTCTATTTCATTATTATCTGCTGTTCAACATCTTGAAAGCAAACCCCCTATTATGAAGGTGTACTATTTTGTACATTTCTGATGCTGAGGAATAAAAAACCCCCGCTCTTTTTATGAGCATTAATTATACACCAGGCAAGGAAGCAATTGCCTCAATGTTATGAAATATTAAATCAAAATGCTTCCTGTTCCCAGATGTCCCAGAGATAAATACAGCAGTATTTTGAAGCCCCACTTGGAGCTGTTTTGTCTGCAAATTTATAGTTTTGTCTCCATTTTCAGAAAACCCTGTTTTATGTGAAGTATAGCACTCCTGGTAGTTTTTAAGGAGCAAACTCCTCTGGAGTTGCCTATGTAGGCAACAACTCTTATGTAGATTGCACACAAGGGATCTGAAGTTGAAAGGCTCCTTTAAGATGACAAATGGGTTGAAAGTGTTATTGTCTTTGATTGCATGCCTTACATCATCTGTATGTAGGAATAAGAAAGCTATACTTTATCTTTAGCCATTTTATAAATATTTAAGTCCTTATAGTTGCCTAAAGATATTAAAGCATATTTTACAGTAGTTGGAATATAAATATTATATATAGCGCAAGATACCAAAGTAGTTTAATGAATTCATAATTTTCTGTTCACTTTTATTGGAATGTGTTTTATGTTCCAAAACTTCCATTTAAAGAATAAGAGACCATTCTGCTCCCTGACAAGATGGTGAACCAGTAGTGAATGTTATCAAGGTTGCTTTAAATGATGATATGGGACTTCAATTAGCAAGAAGAAAGGGAACAAGGGTATTAGAAGGTACTACACCAATCTCTGGGTTTTAACTTTAAAAAAAGTCTTTTTGAAGAAGCCATTTGGTTCTTTAAGTCCTTAAGAAACTGTAAGGCGTTTTGCTTCTCTGGGTGTTTTGCTTCTCTGTCTCTGTCTTTTTTAAAAGTTCTTAATTGCAAAAGGAGATATGTATCTAGATCCAATTATACAAGAGTAAATTTTTTTTTAATTTGAAGTTTAGTTTCTAAAATAACCAACCATAATATCTTGTGACATTAAATGTATATAAGGTCTGTATTTTGTGACCCCTTGAATACAAAAGTGTGTTGAGGTTATACTCGTGGATCTTTCAAAGTCCCATCAAATTTTTTAAAAATTATATTTTTAATATTTCAGTTTCCCTATTTCCCAGTAGGAGTCCATGCTGGGTAATGCTTGCTAATTACCCACAACAAAAGTAGACACACAATGCTGGTAAATTACCTGACCCTTTGCATTTTAATGAGGCAACAAAGATTTCCTGAAGTGATGTTGTTGCAGTGGTTAATGGTGTCAGCAATGTTGTAATTGTAGGCTGAGGCACATTAGCTGCACAACCACATGTAGGAAGGGTTTCTCTCAACAGGCCCTTTGGAGAATAGAACAGGGTATTATCATTAAGCCTATGTCATTTGCATGCTGCTAATCACTTACTTTATTATCTTGTGTATCCATTGTCTTTCTTTAATTGCTCTTTAAATGAAAATTAAAAATAGTTCCAATGCCCACGATACTTGTGATGGCATCTTGCTTATGAAGATAACTTCAAGAAAATGGAACATATAGATAATATATTACAGGATTACAAGATAGTTTGAAAGTTATGTACCATAGCAGACAGCCTCATGAGCGTAATTCTGGTGTCTTTCTTTGCTTCAGTACTTATTGTTTGTTTAATAAATGGTTATTTATATGCAAAAAGGTGGTTGTTTTTTTTAAAGGACATACATGAATTCAGAGATCAGCATCACTGGTTTTGCTTTAGTGTGGAAGAGATCCAAAGCATCAATATCCAGCAGATTCCACCAGTCTAATAACGGTACGGGAGAAAGCCAGATTTTAGTTCCTTCTTCCTTCCAGTTACACCCTAGTCTGCAATATCCGTTGTAGAACAGCAGAATCTGACACTTGCTAGTGAGCTGCAGGACTTCGATAGCTTTAGGGTAAAACTTACAAAATATTTGACATTCATTTATCAAGACAGACCTGTTGATTTTGAAATTTGACGCGGTTAAATTTGAGGCAGCCCAGACTTTCCATAATAGGCAGTCTCTAAAAACTTGGGAGCTTCTGGTTATCAAGAACCTTCCAGACCTTTCAGCATCTGCAGAGTTGAATATGCAGGCTGAACAGAGGCACAGCGTTCATTTGAGAGTCAATACTGCTGTGCTCCTAATAATGTATTTTTGCAGCTTGTCTTTTTAACATCTGAACAAACCAAGCCTGAAAAAGTAAATCTATGAATTTTTCAAATGATATGGTAGGAATTTTTGTTGAAGGAAAAAGAGAAAACTTTGTTCTTCACTAGGTATTGTGATTTATTTTTATTCCACACACTCCAATAAAATTATGGTTAATGGGAATTTTTGCACTGACTTATTTGGACACAAGATTAAGATTATATAAGATTTCTGCAATGTCATAGGAATATCTGATTTTTTGCGAATTTTCTTTCAAGATTTAAAGCAGAACCTGCAAAAGTATAATTGAGATTAGACCTTTAATAGTGATCTGAGGTTTGGTTGCTGGTTTAAACTTTATATTCGACTTTAAGTGTTAAATACTCTTAAAACCAATACAGGAACATGATTACTGGTTAGTAGGGTAAGGCAAAGTATCTCTACAGTGTAACAGCATATATATTCGTGTAAGTTTGACTTTACAGAGTTTTTCCTTAAATACATAGACAGGATTGTAGCGTGATTGGATGTCCTCATAGGACTTCCTAATTTCGGCTGAATTCGTGTCAGTCTGCTTGTTCTGTGACTTAAAAATGAGTCTCCAAGTGAGGGCAAAGATAGTCAGACATTTTTAATGCCGCCTCTAAAAAAAAAAAAAAAGAGAGATTTCACTGAAATCAGCCAGTGTCATATGGAGGCTGAGAAAACCTTGGTGGAATTGTTTCTTGTTTGTTTGAGGACAGATGGATTGGATTAATAATGCTACGGTTATAGGAGACATTCTTAAGAACAAATGTTCTATTAGTCAGAATTGTGAACTTGCTTCAAAACAGTTTATGCTGTAACTAAAATAAAATTCAGAAAAGATACTGGAACAATTTTTTTTTAGCATATTAAGCTGTTTGTTTTAGGAATTATATCTGTTGTAAATCCTCAATAATTTGTGAATTGTTCCCATTCTGACTTTTCATGTATGAAGATATCTTCCTAGAACAGTAACTTCAAACTTTTCAGAAATAAGTTCACCCATATAAAAAAAATCCCTATTGAATTGATTTATCTAATCTACTCTGGCTTGAAATCAGTGTTTGGCAAGATGCTTAATGTTTTGGTGAACTCTTGCTTAGCAGACAAATGTCAAAAAGATTTTTCCATATAATTCCAATTTAGCAACCTTGCTGTTTCCAGTTTAATAAATGTGCCTAAGCAAACAGGTAAACCTCAGATACTCTATTATATCCTGGTTGATACCATTGCCTGCTGCTTGCTACCAGATCTTCAGAGTTCGTAAGAAATGAATTTTTCCATAAAATCTTGGAAAAAGATTCCTTGAAGTATGACATTCATGGAGTTTTTAAACACAGATTTGAAGTCTTGTTTACAGCATTTTCTTAGCCAGACACGTCTCATTTACAACACTTTCTTAGCCAGACACGCGGCATGTAATGTTTCCATTCGCAGCTCCTCTTCTTTATTTTTAGTGTCTAGCACTAAATAATTTTACTAAAAACTAATGAAAATTGCAGGCTTTTTATTTTTAAATTTCCAGATGTTGATGAGCCTAGTGTTGAGACCTAACATTCATGAAAGGGAAGGAATGTCCTAATCTTTTTACTTGCCAAACAGTAGAGACCAAGTTGGTGGCTAGCAATGTGGAAAGGACCTAGAGTGTTTCTTTCCAGGTATTCACGAGAGGATGGATGGACTGGGGATTGAAGATCTCTCTGCTTTCCCTTCCTGACCAGTGAAGGGAGTCAGGGGACGGCAGTGCCTTCCTGACCTTTTCCTCCAAGATTGAAGTTCTCTTGACTCATTTCTCCATGGGACTTTCCTTGCAGGAGTCAAAGCAGGAGCTTTGATAAGTAATGGGAAATCTCTCAGGAGAAAAAGGGGAGAAAGTACTTATGCAAAGTATCTTGTGATGCATGTTTCAAAATACTTTTCCTGCAAGAGAGGGAAGTAATTCTGCTTACTTGCTCAAGAAGTGCAACTTTACCTTTTTGTCTCCCAAGTTTCTCAACATTGGAGAATTGGATTATTATTAACTCTTCAATTAAATCTGCAATTCAGTTCTTGAGTGGCAATATGAACTCTGTCTATCCGGACATATCTTCCAGTTTCAGTGAGACAGCTGTAGACTGAATTAGATAGACAAAGAGGGTGCTTCTTAAAATTTGGAACATGTCTTGATTTTTTTTATACGATGGCAATGTACATTCTGATGTCAAATGTAACCAGGCCTTATAATTTATCTGCAGATTTATATTTCAGATTGGCCCTGCTCAAAACCACAGATCCAATCTTCTTAAACTACCTCACCAGCTACAAAAATCCACTTTACAACTTGAATATTTATTCTTAGAATCCTGTCAAATAGCAAGAAATAGACTAAAGACTCTTAGAAGTATTCTAAACCACTAGTTGAAAGGACAGCTATTTCCACTGATGCTAGTGCTAATGAAATTCAAACAAGGAAGTAAATATTTTATTGTTTATCAACCCATTTAACCCTCCAGTAAATAATAATGCATAGGAAGGTTAATATGTTGTTGCAGTTATAGAGGTTATGCCATTTTAAAATCCAACAGTAGTACTTAGATGCATGAATGACAGTAAATAGTCAATATAATGCTGAAAACTAAAAAAAAGCCTTGCTTGCTGGAAGTTTTCAGTAGGACTGTACTGTGCTCTGGATACCGTGGCATATGTTTTATGGTCGCCCTTTAATTTTCACTGCTTAGAGAATACCACATTATGTTTTACTGTTATCATTGTCTTTACCAGCTTGGTTGCTAGTGTAATGGGTTTTGGATCCCATTTAAATAAATTAAATATGGAGCTGGTGTAGAGATGCTTCTTCTAGTACTTCTTTAACTATAAAAAGATAAATGAACTATGAGAGGCAGGCAAAGCCCTTAAAGATTTTAGCAAAAGTTCTAATAAAATAATATGAGTCATTGTATCATGATAATGAATTACTTTTCCTTCTAAGATTAATATCCACTAAGAGGGGAAAAACTGTGAGCCAAAATAATGCAAACTTAGCAATTGAAAGTTCATCTTTTCTTAAGAAAAGGCAGTACCTCACTGGCTTTGTGAATACTTTTCCTTTTTCCTTGATACATTTGAACAAGTTATCTGTTTTTTTTTTTACACTGGTGGCTGTATGCTTTGGATATTCTTCCCCCTAGAATGGCCATCAGAGGCATAAGTTTCTTTCTGGCTTCTTGATTCTGGATCCTGTACTGAATGAAGCAGAGGCTCCCAAACTTTATAGACTGGGCACTACCAGTAGTATCACTGCTGTTATTCAGGCAGTTGTGTCTACATAACCTTAGATATTATTAGTAGCTACTATACTGCTACTGATACATTATTGAAGAATACGCAATTAGAGAGCTACTTCAGATTCATCCTGATTCCATAACTGTGCAATTTCTATTAGATTTTTGTTTAATGTGAAAAAAGAGGAGGAGAAAGAGATCTTCATTGTCTGTTTATTTCTAGTCAGTCAAGGGTAATTGGAATAAATTAGCCAATTTTGATATTTAGTCAACCTATATTGAAAGTGGACTAGAATGTGGCATAATGTATATGTGACACATAAAACAGGGATAAGATATTGAGATGAGCAGAGTAGAAGGCTGTTTTGATGTGTTAGCCATTCCTGTGAACTTCAGTATCAGAGGGTTGACATTTCTTTTAATGGAAGTACTTTCTGGAGGTACTTACCTTCCTATTACTTTATCATGCGTGACAGGGATGGTTTTCAAACTGGCCAGTAATACTGAAAATTCTGAAGTGCAAATAATTGTGCTGATGGGATGATGTATGCAGTTTGAAAGTATACTCTAAACCCTACGATAGTGTTTCCTTATTCCTGCTTCAAATTGGGCACCATATGTTATTTGCAAGGTTCAAATTAAACTGCAGCAGGGGTGTAGTAAGCTACATTTTTGGATCACAATGATTTTGTTTGAAGGAATATACAAGTACTCCTTAGGCAATTGTCATTCCCCACAGCGGTAACTGCACCTGGATGTGAGTGATTTGTTGTACTTTCTATGGATAAGCTGGTTGAGTTAGTGCTGTGTAGAGTGGCATAGTTCAAAACAACTTGATACTCATTTTCACACATGATATCTACTAAGATGTGTTTAACAAACCTGCTACTGTGAAGATGTGTATGTTACAGAAGGCAGTATTTGAATGACAAAGAGCATGACTGATAGTTTTCCCTCCATTTATGGTGTTCGGTTTGGAGTTCTGGTAAAGTTTTTTGCTTGCAAAGAACCTTTGTAGTGATATGGTGAAACCATGAATGACAGAAGGAACTGTTGAGCCTCTCTTTTAAAAAATAGATTCACGCTTGAATACAATATCCACGTCCCTTGACTCTGAGCATTCAATCAAGCCTTGAAGTTTTTCAACTACAAATTTAATCTTTGGGAATCACTTGTGTACTGTCACTTGACTATGTGCTTTTATGACAGCCTGTCCACAAAGAAGTTGTGACAGGATTTGGTGAAATCTGGCAGGACGAGCATAATATGCTGTCTAATCAGCAGGCTTTGCCAAGAGTTGCTTTTTTACATTACGGAGTAAGATGGGAGAGGAGCTTTTAAGATACTTCTAAATAGCTTAGACAGCAGGAAATGTGCAGGAGGCCTGTGGAGCATACCTGCCAGCTGAATTAGAGGTGGTCTTGATCTGAATCCAGCCTGTCTGAGAGCTCAGCTCTGGGAATCCAGTTCAGATTTCTTTGATAAAATGAGGCCTTGGCCTTCACAGTTAAATCTTTGATCCCCAAAACAGTCTGGAATGTGGGATTTTAGTTTTGACCCAGCCTATAGAGAACTTTATGACATTTTACCAGAGATTTCCAGCTCAGTTCCAGCTTGAGTAATTTACACGTCTGTTGGCACTATTTAGCCCACACAGACCATGAAGTCGACCGTAAGTAAGTCCAAGTTGATGGAAAAACAATATTGCTAGAACAGAGTGACAGATGTTGATTATCACAAAATGTCTGTTTAAGCGTTTAATGTGGATCCATTTCCTCACTGCATACACCTGAAATTTTCACAGGAGTTACAAAGTAATGGTACTTAAAGACGTGGAATCAGCTGCTAAAGAAATTGTTGGAATACATATTGCAAAAAATGACTGCTGTGGTTATTACTGTTGCTGCTCAGGGGAGCTATTCAGATGCCTCATTTATTGGAGCTTAATAGATTAAAAGTCCAAATTGAGTCTCATGATATAAACCTAATCAAATTCTAATCTGCATAATTTTCCCATAAGCAGCAATGGGAAATTTGTTTAATTTATGTTTCAGTAGTTGCCAATCATGTGTTGGACAACATTGTTACTTTTATTTATCAAAATATTTTTATTGATTGCTTGTTATGACATCTGGCTTTGCTGTTCCCTTTTCACTAAGGAAAAATTTACTTTATTTGATATAATGTAGGATATAATGACTTAATGTAGAGTCTCTCCTCACATGCCAATATATCATTTTTAATGGTGAACTTTTCATTTTATTTGTAGTTATCAAATACCTGTCTCTCTGAACTAGGCAATACAGCTTAATTTGTTTGATAAGTTTTATTCAGCATATTTATTTATTTTTGCTTGAGGTCTGAATATGCAAGGTTGATTAATGATTAAACTGAAAAGGAATTGGCGTCATTTTATGCTAAAATCTTTTAGCTGCAAACCTGTGCTACACTTCGATGCTACCAACTTTGTGCCCTAGAAATGCCTAGTGCAGAAAACTATTAAATGGCAAATGGAGAGTAGGGACAATTCAAAAACAAAGTTTGTAATGAAAGTGGCTAAAAACCATAGGAATGATAATTTTGGATGTTATGAATTTAATTGTATTCCATAATAATTGCTGAATGAACAAATGTTACTATTTCTTCTCTCTCTTTCCAAATATTTGTATCATTCTAGTGATTCTTTCTGAACAAAGTAAGAAAAAGCAAAGGTAAAAAAAGCCTGTGAGAAGTAGCCAAACTACTGTCCAGCATCTGGACAATAGTGTTAGGAGTAGGTGCTATACCTAGAGGTACAATCCACCGGAAAGAATGAAGAGTCACTTGCCACCAAGAGATAAATTTCCACTACAATAACAATGTGAAGGAACAAAATTCTTTCCCAACAGGATTAGGCTTTGGAAAAGCAGGTTTATAATGAGAGAGAAAGGGGGGAAATAGTAGATGGAAAACAAAAGATGGTTTTACAATTACAAAACAAAACAAGAATTTAACAAATCCAAAGCACGTGGTATATTGGAAGGAGTTAAAATATTCTCAGACCAGTTTGTGAAAACATAGCATAAAATTAATGTGAACACATCCCAAGCGATAGAGTAAGTGTGAAGTAGTTTGGAAATTGTTGTCCTCAGCATTCTGGAAGTCCTTTGTATTTTACTGTGTGTTGTCCTGGGTGTTTTCAATTAGAGAATTACCCAATCACTCTTCCATTTCTGGAGATGGTTTAGAAAATAGATGCTTAAAGACAACTACGAGATGGTGCTAACTCTCAGGCAGTAAACTCCTGATGGCCTGTCCCTGCTTCTTGTTTCACACTGGAGAACCTGCAGAGTGTCTCAATTTAGTATTTAATTTCCCCTCTTGATAGGCTAAAAGCCCCAAGCAATTATCGTGGTTTGCTTGGCTGTAACCATTATGCCCATCTTCGTGGCCCTCATAGGTTTCTGTGATTTACTCTTCTCTGTGCTATACAGTGATTTAAAAAATAAGGAATCATTTTCCTAAGTTCTACACTTTTGGAATCATTTGCTTATGCACCAGAGGCTGAATAGGAAGTCACTGTACTCCTGGAAGTACATTTTATGTGCCCAAGACAGATGTGTATGAAACAAGATGGCTGCATTGCATAACAGGAGCTTTGACTTGGACATTTTCACTGTAGGTTTCAGTAATTCAACAGTATGGAGACAAATAGACGCTGGAGAAGAGCGTTTTCTTGGGAGGAGGACGGCAGCTTGTTCTCCATAGCGGCGTCTCTCAGCGTTCAGTGCTCCAGGGGTTGTTCCAATCGCAAAGCGTTGGAGGGCTGTTACAACGGAGAAAGCTATCCTTCTTCACCCTCCACTCTCTGTAGCTTCAGCTTAGCCTGTGTTTAGGCCTGGAGCATCTCTGAAGATGCTGCAGTCTCTGAGAGGGCTGGGAGATTATGCAGTCACGTCTGTTCTCCCACATTCCTCTTCTTTTCCAGAGCTTTAGAGATTATGTCCAGGAGATTATTAGGTCTTCAGACACAAATTACAGTAGAAGTCAGAACTGAAACTGGAATTTAGGATTTCCAGGTTCTGAGGCCAAGCTACAGCTCTCTGTCTCAGACCACATGGGACGTAGAAACTGGAATTGTTTCTAAATTGAATGGCTGTAACAGATTCCCATGAATGTCAGCAGCTCTTTAGCTGCATGACTGCTGCTGAACTTTCCAGGTATACCCAAGTGGCTGTACTTTGGAGAATAACAGGTATAGTCTATCAGTCAATTGAGTTCACTGGAATATTAATGGACATTGTCAGCAAACAGTAGCAGAGGGATATAGCTGTGAGGTCGTTTTGTAAGGGAATTATTTCTTTTTGGCTGGCTCCCCTTAATGAAAATCCTTGTCCTCCCATATTCCTGCCTGATAGCTTGTTGGGGGTGTGTTTGGCAGTTCACCACCTGTGTGTTATTCATATTCACTCAAAATATGATTGTTGTTTCATTCTCCTTAGATGAGCCAGAGCGAATTAATAGTATATGTGCTGTTAAAATTATATTTTTGAGAACTTTAGTGCCTACCTTACCCAGTGAATCCCATGGCACCTTTCCCTAGAACAGCATTGTTTAAAGGGCACTATCAATTTACATGGCGCTTTAATGACAAGGCCACAACCTTTAGGTCTGCCAAATGGATTTTCAGTTTGGGAAACTGCTTTCTGCCTGTGTAGATTTCCAGTTTAGTAAAACATATCTCTTTGGAAGGGAAGGGAGGCAGAGAAGAAAGGGTTGGGGGAAAGGGGAAAAGGAGCATAAAGGATCCATTATAATCCTTTAGAATGGAAGATATTTTATAAATGTAACATAAAAATCTGGTTTGAGAATATACCCATCTGGGTCTCAGTTAAGTCAGTGGAACAGAAGCAGTGCACATCGAAGAGCCAAATTTGTTTCTGCGTTAAAACCCCAGTACACCTTTACTGGCCCCTCAGCAAACTAAAAGGATGTGTTTATTGCTATGCAGAGCAAAGCTTCCTGCATTTGAGTTCCCTTCTAACACTTACCATTCTATGATTCTGTGATTTCATGGGATGTTCCTCAGTCAGCTGAACTGCACAGGAACAAAAGGCAGTGGTTTATGGCCAGCGCAATCAGCAGATCACTTGGCCATCAGGCCAGTTGCTCCAAACAACACGTAAGCAGGGCAAACGATAATTATTGCTGGTGCTTTCAGTGGGAAGAAGTCACTGTTAAGCCATGCCAGCATTCCTTAATTTTGAACTGCATCACAGTGCCACTGTTGGTCCCAGAATACCTTCAAGCTGCTGCTGAGCCACAGTTAGTGCCCTCTTGAGAGGACCACGGATCAGCCTGACTCTGGAGGCACAGCTCCCTCAGAAGCCCATCACTTTGTATGTCGTGTTTTGTGGGAGACGAGGAGGGCTCATAGCCAAAGGACCCTGCTGGGCTCTGAGCCACGCAGCACCTGGATCCCCAGTGACTCTTGGAAAAAAGAGCTTGCCTCCTTGCGAGGAGGAAGTTTCCTTGAGGTTCTCCTTCCACCAAGATTAGAAAGTCTTAAAGATACTTTTATACCTCTCTTAAAGAGGTAGTATCTCGCCTCTAATGAAATTGTTTGGCTGTTTCACCTACTTTTGTCAGCAGTAGTATCCCAGAGGGAGCTGGGCAATACATCTCTTTGCACAGAATCAAGGTGCTGAACCAGCTGCTTTCTGCAGAAAACTGCAGGAGGCTCAAACTCCTTCAGAGCAGGTAGCTGAGTGAGGGCACAGGAGTCCCTGCCTCTCAGACAGCGAGGCTGCTGCTGCGAGGGAAGCAGTGACTCCCGACTGCCAATCCTCACTGATTTTGAGCCCGTCAGGAGCCCAGAGCCTGTGTCTGGCAGCATCTCGTTGCAGAGAGGGACAGGGGCTTGCTTCCTTCGGTTGAAGTCCAAGCCCTTTGCTCAGTTTGATGCTGTGGTGATTGTCACTTATAGCCAGTGACCCTGGCTGGCAACTAAGCCCCTATCCAGTCTCCTGCTCGCTTCCCACCAGTGGGACGGAGGAGAGAAGCAGAAGGGCAAGAGTGAGAAGAAGACTTACGGGTTGAGGTAAAGACAGTTTAATAAGCGAAGAGAAAAAGTGAAACAAAACAAACCACAAAAACCAAGTGATGCAAAGGCAATCACTCACCCAGTACAGCAATTGAGCATCAGACACAGTGGCTGCAGGAACCGGTATGATGGTGCTGCATCTCACCTCCTAATCATTGGCAGAGAGAATTCCCTTCTCCAGAAGCCCCCTACCGCCACCGTGTTTCCTTATGCAGGGACTGTGCTCAGGCTGGCACGGGCCGTGTGAATTTTACTGTAGAGGTTGATCCTGTTAAGCAGTTGCAGCCACGGCTCCCTCAGTTATTTGGTGAACAAGGAGACACAGTGGTTAGAAGATCACAGCTATCAGCCCTGTTTTACGATTTTTATGAGCGTTAATGGAACAAGGTTTGGGGACTGAAGGAGAAAATGGAATATGAAGAGGAAAATGAAAAGAGGCTGGGAGGAAAGCATGTCATTTCTAAATGAATGCTCTGTGCAGAGGAATTGAATCTTTTCACAGCTGAAAATGGATCCTAAATCTGATGCCTTAGCTTGTTTCAGCTTCTGTAATGAAATAGAGTTTTCCTAATACCCTGTGACCTGAATTTCTCCCTGCTTTATGGGTGCTGTTCCTTGACTTACAAACCTGTATTTTCTCAAGTCAGCATTTGATGATGGATGTCAAAATACAGGTCATGTATTATGCATATAGCATTACCGATTTAAGGTGTTTACTTGTCAAGTTGAAGAAATTCAGAAATGTCACATTCACTGAATCTGCACAGCTGTTACTTGTAGTTTTTCATGCCTTTAAATGAAAGTTCTGATAAAGCAGGTTAGTTTTCCTGCACTTTTTTTTCTCTCTCTCTTCTGGAGGAAAAAAATAGAGAGCCTATCTATAGAATTTACGTTGTGACTTGAGAGCAGGAATGTGGCCTGAAGGTGTATGATGCCTTGTGACTCCAAACGTAGGCACACAAACTCCCCAAGTACTCCAATTTTCCTTTTCCTGAAAATATTACGGGATTTTTTTTATTTTTAAAAAGTAGACTCATAGAATTGCCTGAATTAAGTACAGGCAAGGAAATTAAATTAAAATAACAGATATTTCTTACATCTTCCAAGACTGTAGGATGAAAAATATTATGGCATGAGTCCGTTTTTCATTCAAGGACAAAACAAAATCCCTTTAGCATGCTTCCTGCATTTCAGACTGAATGCACTGTGTGTGCAGTGTGCAATTACAGGGCTCCTGACAGTCTGTGTCTAGCAGAAATGCCACATTTTCTTCAATCTTCTAACGCCATCCTAGGAAGACAAATATTTGAAGGGTTAGAGAGGTGGCTACAAATAGCCTGCGATGGAGAGTGCGCGTGTGCGTGCCTCCATGTGTGCGCACGTTGCAGCAGAGCCAGGGCAAGAAGGGCTTACACATTTAGACGTAGTTATGCCAACTTTCTTTAGTTTGCTTTTAGCTGGTAGGGAAACACCAGTGTGCTCTTCCTATCTGAAGATCCTGATTCACTGAAAGAAGTTTTAGGGAGTGCATCCTGAGATGGGGAGAGAAGTGCCTTCAGGAAAAAGAGGGAAGCAGGGCCCCTGGGGATGCTCCCAGAAGTACAACCCTTAGGGTGCGTGGGAATAAGATGTGTTTTCTCTAGTCTCAGATAAGTGAGTGTAAAAAGTCTTGCTGTTACTGTTTTGACTTGTAATTCTGCAACCAGGCCTGCTGCTCGAAGTGCTCAAGGAGTCTATAGCTACTTGAGCTTTTTTTAATATAGCGTGGCTAGAGCCATGTCTTGCCTTTCCTATAGCGTAACAGAATGCAAAATTTAAACACCGGAGCCTGCTGCAGAAGGAGGCATCACACCAATACCCACCTGTCCTCAGACAGCATTCGCTCCCTTTGGAGTCCTGCTTTAATTTTCCTGCGGTTGTGAGAGTGGCAGGGTTACCTCTAACTCATGAGGAAGGTAGGAAGGAGCTGAAGAAACCCAGTTAGACACTGTGAGCCTGAGAAAGCCAAGGCTCTGCCGTGCAGAAGTAAGCATTCAAAGAGCCAATGCGGCTCTCGGTCGCAGTGCCAGGCACAAGGAAAGCTCTGCAAACCGATACCAGGTGGGAATGCCGCTCACTGTCACCATGACAGTCTTACTGAAGTAGTGAGTAGTATTAAATGACCGATGGTTAACATTGCCAGCATTTCCCATTGTCTCTAAGAAATCTGCTTTCTAAAGATTTTCTATGTGCCGGTAATATTACATAGAATTGCTTTACTGTCTTAGGTTTGCCTGTGGCAATGTTTTTGTCTTGCAAGCCTGTTGAAGATACCACATCCACTTCTTTCCTCCTAAGGAATTTCTTCACAGACTTCACTCCCTTTTTACTTATCCTGTCCTTACAATCCTCATGTTGTATCTGGCTTTCATGTGATAGTCAGAAGGGAATTCATACTGGCACCTTCTGGAGAGCTAAGTCTCTCTTCTCACTGGTTCTAGTTTTATTACCTATATATTCTGTATGTGATACAGACAAAACATAGGGATAAAAGAACTGAATATCAAATAAAAATTTAAATACCATTAAATCAAGAAGTCCAGGTCTACTGGTCCTTATAGTTTGTCATGTTTAGGGACAGTATAAGAGTGGTGGAAGTTATCACTGGAAAAGAACTGTGAATCCCTCAGAAAGACAATACAAAACCAATACTACGTGTTGACAGCTACAGTTTAGTTTAGAGATTTCCTGGTCTGTAAATTAGTCTCCAAACTGAAGAAAGGGAAAGTAGATAATATCATATCATCGTCTTCTGAATTCAGTAGCAGATGAATTTAACTCAGCGAAACCGTTTCCACACCGCAAGAAGATAATGAAGTTACATCAGGAATGAATCTGGCTGTTATTAATTTAGAATCGTTATATGGAAAATTCAAAACTAGTTCAGACCAGTAATGACAGAGGATCAAAACTCTGGTCCTGGATGTCAGGTGTGGAGTCAAACAACTCAGGCATAATGTGGCAAAAAAATGGATGTTTTCTCAGAAATGTGTGTTTTAAAGTAAGCTTGGCTCAATTCTATTACCAGCAGATAAATATTTGCTTAAAAATGCTGCCTTGACATTGGTCTAAATGAAACCCTAAAGTCAAACTCTGGCTTCACCATCACTTCTGCAATAATGACATTAAATGGACATTCGCCTGCTTTCTGCAGCTTTAATGGACAAGGGAGATGGAGGGCATTGGTCTCAGCTGTGAATTTCCAGCCCAACTGTTGCACAAGTTTTTTTGTAACTGCCTATTTTTCAGTACTTACAATCAAACTCCAAGAGGCTTTGCCTGGGTATTTTTTATTAAAAAAAAAAAAAAAAAAGATTAAAAAGTGCTCAGTGTCAAGAGTTCCATTTCAAAGTATGTAGAAAATCAGGCTGAAAACACAATCTTTCTTGGAAGTGAACTTTGCTGGTCTCCAGGTCTGTTTTTTTCTTAGAGTACCTGCTGATATGTATACCCTAAAGGTATACAAGTCTTTCTAGTTTCTTTTCAGCCATCCCTCTTACATACCATTTGAAAACCTGTGCCTTTTTCCTTCCATTCTTTCTTTTTTTTCTTAAAATGGACCCTTCTGTTACAGTCTTCCTATAATTGTAATCCTCATAAATACATATTATGAATGGCACACCTGAAAAGAAAAAAAAACAACTTTGTGTGGGTTGTACTGTTCCTGGAACACAGTTCAGGATTTTTAAATCCTGTATGTTGATGAAACCTAAAACCTGCTCCTTGTGGTTGTACTACTGTTTGTAAACAATATTCTTTAAAGTGTTAATTGAGGTTTATGGAAATGTATTTGTTTCAGGATGATTTTAAATACTAATAGGACAAAATTAAATCTCTCTAACACTGAAATCTTTATTATTTTAATTTATATGTAAGTAAGCATTACTCTTTCCATTTTGCATGTTTTGATGCAAAGGCTACATAAGATAACAAAATAGATTTCAGGTTCTTCATTAGCTACCAAATATCTTACAGTAGAAATGACCTGCATATTTGTGAAGGATTACGCTTTTAAGAAATAATTACTGAAAATTAAGTCATTTTTTTAATGACACTTTTTTTACCATACTTTTCTGGAATAATAAATTAAAGATAGGGAATTCCTTTATGTTGGTGGGATTTTTTGTATATAATTTGTCCCATGTAAAATTTATCTTTTTTTCTTTTCTTTTTTTTTTTTTCTTTTAGGTTTTACACCCCCTGGGATGGATAGGTCATCTCCAGACAACAGTCCAGTGCATGGCCTCTTACGCCAACCCTCCATTACAACAGGAGCCAACATCCCTATTATAACAGAGCTAGGTAAGACAAGCTAACATTGATCCTTTCATGTACATTCCCACATCTTTTCCCCAGTTCTCTTCTTATGCAGTTTCAGGAAAATTACCTATGCTGTATGTTAGACTGCTATGTTTTCTCTCCTGATAACTGTTTTGAATTACTCGCTCTAAAGAAAGATTAGTACAATTGTTTCACTTGATTTGAATAACTGAAATACATTTCTCTCTTTCCTTCGGGTTTTCTCCATTTTCTTAAATAAGCACTCTATCAGACAAAATGCTTTTTACATAGTGTAACAAATAAGCAGGGTTCTCTGGGCTAAGGTTAGAAAAGAAAAAACCACTGTAAGTATAAGCAGACATTTCCTCTGCATTTAATCAATAGTAAGAGGCCATGTGTTTATTTCTTCATGGTCCAGAACTGTTTAATCATGTGTAACCAAACTCTGTATAATGGTATGAGACATTTTACTCCCGAGAATACAATGATGGTCGGTAACCAGGCTCTGATTTCCACTCTAGCTGTGGGTATTTATGTTGTCAAGTGGTGTGATGTGAAGTGCAGAAGCTGTTCTGTTTTTTTCATGGCAAATACAAACTTGATTTGTGGTCCTTTGTCTTTTTATTTTCTTTTTCAGTTTTATTTTTTTAGAGCCTTACCTGTCTTTTTCCCTTACTTTATTCTCTTTCTGTACTTTCTTTTCCTCCTAAATACTTTACTTATTAGCTAAGCCTGGCAAACTTCTGCCTTTGGTTTCAATCAGTCAGGAAAAAAACAGTGGGACCCACATTCTAATGATAACTGAACTGGGTAAGAAGCGCCTTTTTCCTTCACATCACCGTCTTATTTTCTATCGTCGTTGTTCTGTCATCAACTTTTCCTTTATTTATCTGGCTGTATCAGAGGGGCTACCCTCATGGCACTGCTTTGAATGTGTTTTATTTGTGGTTCTGGTTGAAATTCACTGTCTCGTTCTGGGGTTTCTTAATGATTTTTTTTTTTTTTTTTTTTTTT
>Ga0065711_1033502_pt1 | contig 25379 bp, 21 predicted proteins | sample Hoacrofraction12_FD_59098 | JGI IMG/M metagenome (GOLD analysis project Ga0065711, IMG submission 59098) | Hoatzin crop microbial communities from Cojedes, Venezuela - Epithelial fraction 12 v2 (version 2) | ecosystem: Host-associated > Birds > Digestive system > Esophagus > Crop | place...
AGGCACTGGGGGGGGGGTGAGGGGGGGAGACAGACCCTCGCCCCGGCCCTGAGCGACGGCCACCACCACCAATCGCCATCAAAGGCGCGGCCCCGCAGAACAACGCCCAAGCCAATAGGAAGGCGAGAGCGGGGAGGAGGGCCGGGCCGCGCTGAGGGAGGCTGCGGGCCGCAGTCTCCGGAGCGGAACGACCAGAAGGGAGAACGGAGGAGCCAGCGGAGGCCGCCGGGCCCGGGGCGCTGCCCTCGCGGCCGCTTACCTCCCTTTCACCGTCACACCGCGTTTCCGTATGAGCTCGTCCAGAGAGAGGTCCGCCATCTTGTCGCGGGGCCCAACGATGAGACGCAGCGAGCCAGACCCGGACATGACATCATCCTACTTCCGCTCCTCGCCCCGCCTCCAAAAGTACGCAGTCCCCGCCCCCTGACTCGCCCGAGTGCGCGACGCGGAGGGGAGGGGGCGGAGAGGGCGTCCCACAACCCCCAGCGGCGCCCGGGCGCCTCATTTACATACGGCCACCGGCACGTCCCGCCGCTCTTCGACCGGCGGCAGCGGCTACGCGGCGCGCGAGGGGAGGAGGCCGGGCGGAATAGTTGGGGCAACGGAAAACCGGCTCGTGCGCGGTGGGGCGGCGCGGGGAGATGCTCGCCCTCACCCTGAGAGCTCAGGCGCAGGGGTCTCCTGGCGGGGGCGGGAAAAGCGTGTTATGCCTTAAACTTATGAGTAAGGAAAATAACGACCCGGGGTGACGCCCGGGTCCTCACTGCAAATGTGAGAGGAATTTTTGCGCGGGTACAGGTCGCCCCCAGGTGGCCCGCTTACTTCGCGGGATGCCCGGGTGCGTGATCTGCCCGACCCTCAGTGGTGCCCGTGCCAAGGACAGAAGTGGGGGCGGGCCGCGTTGGGCCCTCTTCACGTCATGGCGAACGGCTCGACTGGGTCGCCTTGAAGACGAGAAAAACCGCAGCGTGTTTTCACAAGGCTTGGGAATACGTCATCCAACGCCTCCTGGCGTTTCACGTGTTCGCGGGGCGCGATCCCTTCCGACGCTTTGGCGGGAAGAATTCATTTAAAAATCAATTTAAAATCGGGCTGAGGGTTAAAATCTGCCTGAGGAGCTGCCGGCACGAGACCTGCAGAATCATGGAATCATTAAGGTTGGAAAAGACCTCTGAGATCATCACGTCCAACCGTCAACCCATGACCACCGTGCCTGCGCCAGGAAGGGTCCTGGGAGGAAGCCCTTGGACTTCAGCAGAGCGGGAGCTGCTGGCGAGGGCCAGGGACAAACACAGGGGACACGGGCGCAGCTGAGGCAGCTGCGCACGGCCACACGAGCTCCGGGTCCCGCAGCACAGGTTTTCTCTCAGGAACTTTTCAAGCCTGTGTGAGCTGGCGGTCATACCCGTAGCGATCGATGCCAGGTCACTGCTTAGTTGTCTGCTGGGACTTGATCCGGATCAAGGGTGGCACATGACTGCGTTGCTATCAAATTAGGGTACACAATAATTAGTTTATGCCCTTTTTGTGCTGCTTTTCCGCAGCTGCTGAGATACTTCATCAAACTGGTGCGGTGGCGTGGATGATGTGTGACCACCGTAAAACCTGCTATTGCAAAACTAACAGGCAACATTTCTTGGAACAGATTTGTTCAAGAGCAGCCCAGGTGGTTCCAACTAAAGGGCTCCCAGCCTGCAAGGACCCCCAACGGAGGTCTTTTCCAGACACCTGTCCAGATGCCCGCTGACTCCAGTGATACCTGAGCAGCCACATTACCCTTTGGCAAGGAGCGATGCAAACCACCTCCTCCTGTTTGTTTTGCTTCCATCAGCCTAGTTCTTGTAACTGAAGGCAGAGAGTGCACAGGTAGCCCTACCCACCCTCTCTTTCACTTGTGATCCCCTAAGTCATCGTCTCTCCAAGAGTCCAGGCCTGCTCACCCATTTCCCCAGTGAAGTTCCCTTCCCTCCGCAGGCACCCCTCTTGTCACACGGAAGTCTCAGTAGGAGGCTGGTTAGGGGGCAGGAGCTGTGCTGTTGTGGGAAGGATGGGTTTAAACCGCAGGATCTTCCATTCCCTGTGTTTATGATCGTTTCACTCTTCCCATGAGACATGACAAGCTGCAGCTGAGGTGTCACGGGTCTCTCTTGGTTCTTCCTTGCAGCTGTGAATGCAAAGTCAAATATTTGCTGAGGGATGGGCCCTGGCCTCCGCTTCCCTTCTTGTGGCTGGGAGAAGGTGCAAGCAACAGCAAAGGGATCTCCCTGAGCACAGGGGGTCCCCGTCCAAATGTGCTGGGTAGCTTTCAGAGGTGGATTTCCTGAGCCTGTCTCCCTCATCGGCTGAGACCTGGGGCGTGGAAGTCAGAATGGAGGAGACTGTTTCCTAATCTCACACCGATTTACTTTTTAAAATATTCATTAGGAAATTATGTAAAGGATTTCTTATGAACCTTGGGTTTGTACATGGCACAGGGTCCAATTTACATCGTTACCCTCACTGAGTTGTACAGAGACATGTGAAGCAGCTGAAAGCAGAATGACGTGGCCAGAAAAATAATAGATAAGTTGCCGTGGAGCAAGACCACATCATTACTCAGTCCAGATAAAGCCTGTCATGATGACCAACTGCAGTGTTAGATGTGTTTCCTTGCTCTCCAAAGGACAGAAACCCATGTGCCCAGTGTGTCAGAAGCCAAATACCCTTCCTAGTCAACTTCAGTTAGGAAAGCTCCTAACCATCTAAGCTGTCAGAAACCTTAATTCTTCTCTATTAATTATTAAAAAAACCTATTAAAAAACTATTAAAAGTTTAGTATGTAGGCAGTACACTCCCCCTTGATTGCATTAATACCATCACCATAATCATTACCTTGACACAGAAATGTTTTGTACTGAAATAATGAAACAATTTTAATTAAACTCAAGGTGGAATTAGCTGCGTTAGGTGTAATCTTTCTATGTCAGATTTTGTACACTGAAGTAGAATCCTAATATTTACATTAACAATCTCCTGACTTATTATATATTCCTTTTTTGTTCAGATTGAAGACATAGAGACATTAACAGTTTTGAAGGTTATACCATGAATGTCAGTTAAAGTGAGTTCTGTTTGCATTGCTTATGTCTATAAACTGATATTTTTGTTACTCTGTTAATTATTTCTTAACATGAATGTTTCTTAGGAGAAACAAATTGCATTTTAAAAAGTATAACAGAAAAAGAAAGAGGACCAAATCTGGGATTTAGCTTGGACTAAACCAAACATTTGCAGAAAGGATGGAATATTCTTACTACGGTAAAAGTTTAAACTATTAGCAAATACGCAGAACTGATCATCTTTCTCTGCTTCCAATTTCTTCCGCAGAGTGCTTCAGTTATTTGCGTTGGACGTAACCCAGAACAGAACAGGACTTGTTGGGCTGTCATTGCTTTTTGTCTGGGTTCAACATGGGTGTTGCAGCTGGAAAGGCCGATTCTCAGAGCCTGGGTGCTGGCTGCCGGGGCGCTCGCCTGTCCTGCCTGGCCCGAGGAGGCTGGTGGTCATTTCCTCCTCAGCCTCAGCTTGCAGCCAGTTGCTTTAACGCATTTGTCCTGGCATTGAGCACCAGCACTGCCACTGTGAGCCTCTCAGCAAGCATTTCAAAATTCTGAGCTTTCTTACTGAAATGCTTAGGAAAATTGGTCCCTGCCGGACATAACTGTCCCCAGACTATATGGTCAAAAATCTAATCCAAACCAGTCTGAAAAGAGGAGTTTTAGTCCTCTTCAGTTCCTAAACCACTGTGGCCTCTGCTTCGCCAGTGTGTGTCAGGGGCATCTTAAATGAAGGAATCAGTCAAGAATAAAAGCATGTGGTGCAGTGGTTTCCATGCATGTGGGATTTGAATTGCACCAGCATTTTGCGTTTGTAGTTATCACATTTTCTGCACTGTTCGGTTCTAGCTAGATAAATAGTGCTTGGTAAATATGTGAGTTGTCAAATGCCAGTGAAATTAGCCAAATGATTCATACCACAGATATTTGCTCTGAAGCACAGCTAACCCTGATATAAAATAGCATGCATTCATCAAGGTTGTGCTGTTGATGTTGTTCTTTTAGTCCTTTGAAAAAGTAGATAATGAGAGCTGATGAACCATGCGTTTTTCACCCAGTTTATTGGTTTGGTCCTTTGTATGCATTTGGGTGGGAGAGGCAAAGGGGAGAACAACAGAAACGTCAATCCATTCACTTATTTTGCTCATGGGTGAACAGTCTCCCAGTCCATTATCCTGTGTTGTGAGAATTTGGTTTCAGTATCCCAAGACAAGTCCTTGCAGAAAACTAAACTGTTTGAAACATCTCAGCTTCAGCTATGAAAGATCTCAGCATTGCTTCTCAGGTCAATTGCCCAGTTGTTCCTTCAAAGTTACCTGTATTAGTATTTGAGCAATCTTAATTCTCACAGGAGTCTGTCACGAGGAATAACAAATTTCTAAGGAAACTTTTTGGTGGAAGAGCTGCTATTTGCCTTTCCAGGTATCCTTCTGGAAAATAAGCATGTGAGGTGTAGCTCCATACATTTAGCCAGCCTAGTCATCACTTTCAGAAGTGAAAAACCTGCTAAATAAAAGTTAGTGATATGATCCAAGTATTAATTACGTGTTGTTGCAAGATCTGGGATCATACAGAGTTGCTGACTTGCTGTGGTGGTGACTGTGTGTTGTTGTTTAGCCTCAGCTGGCAACAAAGAACCACACAGTTGCTCTCTCACTCCTCCTCCCTCCCTGGTGGGATGGGGAAGAGAATCAGAGAGAACATCAAAACTCGTGGGTTGTGATAAAAACAGTTTAACAGAATTGCAAGTGGAGAAGAAAATAACAACAACACTGATAAAAAGAATATACAGCATGCAATGCTCTCACCACCCAATGCTCAGCTTGCTCCTGAGTAGCAAATCTCCTTCCCTCAGCCAGCTCCCCACTTAAATACTGAGCATGACATTGCATGGTGTAGAACATCGCCTTTGATTGGCTGGTTTGGGTCAGCCCAACCAGCTGCTTGTGAACATTAACCCTGTCCCAGCTGAACCCAGGACACTGTGGCTGGGGTCAGGCTTTCTCCCTCTGAGGGGAAGGCACAGTGGGGGCTGGAGCTTCTGCTGCATCTACGAAGTATTTGCTCAGGGATAACTAAGGGAGGGTGTCTGTCTTGAAGGAGCTGTAGGTTTCATTATCATCAAATTGACTTTTTACACCAAAAAAAAAAAATAAAAAAAAAAATCTGAAACTCTAAGGGCACTACTAATAGCACTGACCAGGTACTCCTGATGATCTAAATGGGGTCCACTGGATAATCACAAGGCTGGCTTGCTCCTTATTCCAAGAGCTGAGCCTCCTGTGTGCTGGTCCCGTCGCTTCCTTGCAATTAGCAGGAGACTTGCTCAAAGACAAAGCATCTGCTCGCGTATGTATCCAAAGCCTTGAACCCTGGTCCTCTGCAGCTGTTAGAAAGTAAGAGACCAAGCGACAAGAGACAAATCCCGTGGCTCACTGACCTGTCTACTCTCTCACCAAAGCTTCCTGCATGTGTGAAATAAATGAAAGTAGGTCACAGAGAGAGAAAAGGTCAAAACACAGCTAACAGCTAAGCAGAGATCTGTGGATTAGACTCCCATCGTCTGCCGTGCATCTGTGAGATGTTAGTGTCCCGAAAATTTGGGTTCGTTTACCTGGTGTGCAGTACACACAGAGCAGAGGTATTTTATTACATATTTATGCAAATATGGGTGTCTGTCCCAAGACAGCATACCTTGTTCACAGATAGACAGTCATTTAAACACTTGACATTACCATATTCATCTTCCTAATACATATGCATTACTATTCTATTAAATAGTTAGTTAAAGTCTCTTCATCCAGCATGTAAATTAGTACGCATGCTCAGTGTCTTCATCTTTTCAGTCTAGGGTATAATTGGGGTAGGTGGTCCAGGAGTTGGTGGTCGCGATCTCCTGCTGCCAGAATTACCTTTCCCTTAGTTACCCGTTTCTTTTGGCAATCTCAGCAGCTTTTCATAGCTCGTTAGCTATTCTTACGCTTCATCACTCTCTGGTTCGACGTTGGACAAATACATCCTTCTTATGGAACAATTAGACATTATGCAAAATCCTGTTTCTTAGTTTCTCTAAACCTAGTATAGTTAATTTTAAACTTTTAACCATAAGAGCGGTAGGGCTTTATTAATTTCAGTTATCATTTCACATTTTGATTCCCCTTTTTATTCCTTAGTACAACAATGTAAGATGTAGAGATATGGGCAGACTCACCCCCCTTCTTCTGGATGAAAACACTATGAGCACGGAAAGGATCTCAGGGTCTCTGCTGAGATTTGAACAAAGTCTAAGTCAGAACTGTCTTGGCTTGGTTTAGATAGCAAATGACACGAAGTGAGGGGGAGGCTCTTCCATGGTTGTGTTGACTGATGAAAAGGGAGGGGAGGAGGGAGAAGAGGTGGTGGGAAATGCAAGACACTTACACCATCGAGGAGTCTGCTTGTCCCCAGGAGGGACAGAGTGGAAAAGGCTATAGGAGAACAACATTTCAGCACTAGCAGTAGCATTGCTCCAAGTCTCCTAATGATGGTAGAAAGCCAAAGAAGGAAGGGAAGACAAGTCTGGGTTGTTTCATGATTGCACCCTGTACAACATGGAGGAAGGCAAGATGTGTCTGCATGACTCAACCTGTTCTTCAGGGGCATTCTTGTTCGGTGACTTCAGGCTATCTCAGGACAGCCGAGCAGCAGCCACAACCCTGCCCCCAGCGACCTTTCTAGAACAATGGTGTTTTGTTGATTGCTCCAAAGTGCTTAGACTTAGACTTAGCTGGGACATTTGATACTCAAATCCTGCATCTTGCTTTGCTGGTAGCAGTGATTTAAGGAATGCAACCCACACCAAATGTGTGGCCTAACTCACCACACCGGTGCACTGGATGTTTAGTCCTGGGTGAAATCTCACCCTCAAATATCAGGAACTGGGAAAAAAGGTTGCATTGAATCGTGAGCTAGATGTTGTCCTTTGCACTGGGAGTTGCAAGAGTCTGGCAGTATGGAAGTTTCACGTACAGAGACACTGTGGACCTTTGTTGTTGATGGATGGGGTACCTGGTCTGTTGTGAGCCGTTAAAAATCCTGTAGCTGGGCAGGATGGAGGCAGCCCATTCACTATTTGGGGGCTACTGCACCCTGGGCCAACTTACACCTTTTGCAGGGAGGGGGAAATTGTTGCTCCTTTGAGGCCAGCTGAGCGTATGTAACAGGGAAAAGATGTTTCAGCAGTACCTCAGAGCCCAAGTCTGCTGGATTCTACTAGGTGCTGTACATACAGAGTAAAAAATCTGCTCCTGCTGTTAAGACACACTAGGAAGGGTGTGTGAAGCCTTCTAGAAAGGATGCACCAGTGCTTGTAGCCTTCTGAAGGCTTTTAAATCAGCCTTTGAAATACAAAGCTTGTAACTTGAGTGTTTTAGCCTAAAGCTGGCAAAAAGATGTTAAGGAAAGAAAAATCAAAGGAAAGGACCATACATGAGAAGCTGCAGAAGCAAGGAGCTTCAGAGATAAAACTGATCCACAGAACAGGGCTAGACTGACTCAAGGAGCCACAGTGTCTTAAAAATTAGGCTGACAAAAATTCTAAGCAGGTAACAAATAGAGCATGGCAGCTTGCCATATATATACTATTACACTTATATAATCACATGGTATTTGGCTCAGGGTCATGCTGAAGCTCCTACTTGCTGGTACTGGATGAATTTCTGCTCATTTACCTGCTAAAGCCTGGACAAGATGAAGTGTTAATGCACTGCCCACCTTAGTCTGCAACAGCTTACAAGGCATGAAAAACTCACTACTGTGGTTCTTTCTTTTTGCAAAAGTTGTAGGAAATATGGTGCATAAGTAATTTTAATTCACCTGCTCTATTCCATTATAAATATTTCCAGTAAAGGTCTTTTACAGTCAGTTTCTCAGAATACTCTCGTTTTGTAAAAGCCAGTTTTCTTGCCCATACCCAGATCCTAGTGTTGTCCGAAAAAGACAGATTCGTTGCCTGGTGTGCAATGGGTCAATGATCACACACTCAGGAGAGACACTGCTTTCCTTTATTTCAGGGTTGCACAAGCCTGTGTGCTCGGTGGTTTCCCACAAATCAAGCACACATGCTTACAATCACATTGCATACTTCTAAAATAAAGAATGTTAAAAAAATATTGGTACCGCCTATTAGCCATACCCTCCTAACCACGATTAGTTAGTTCTTTTCTCACTTCAGCTGAAAGATATGGTACTTCTAAAATTCACTAGGCATGCTCAGTGGGTAAGGGTCTTTTCTCAGGCTGGGGTCTCAAGCTCAGCAGGTGTGATTTTTAGTATTATAATGAGGGTATATATATATATCAAGGTCCAGTTACTCCAGCATGTTCTTGGTTAAAAGATACCAAGTATTTGCTCTTCTGGTAAGATGTGATTCAGTGTCCTCTGCTTGTCCACTTAACACACACCAGGAACATCTTGACCCAATTAGCTAAGCTTCTGAGGTAGTTTTCAACAGTTAATCAGCTAAGTTTCAGAGGTTCTCTTCAACACCAGCATATGTTGTCAGTGACCTGCAACATGCTCACAGAATAGTGGATTCCCATTAGAAGCAGAGTAATTTGCTTGCAGAGAGCTGCACAGAAATTTGCTGCTTTCTGGGGGCCTTTCAGAAAATGCCAGGGAGTTTGTGCAGCCAAGCAAACCGCTAGACTAGAAAGCAGAACTGGAGGAAAGGAGTCGGCAGACACACAGCAGGATTTCCAGTCCTTTTTATTTGGCAAATCTCAAGATTCTCACTGAATACTTTGTCACACGAGCACCTAAACATGTATTTGCCTCATTGCATCCCCCTTACGCTGTGAAATACGACTTCTAGAGCGCTCTGATCAAGAGCTGTGGCAGATATGTAGATGAAGGGCTATGGAGCAGTAAATTGTACAGACGTGGGAAAGGAGCTGAGTACTAGCAGGCAGGTGGCATTTACGTGGAGACAAGTGGCCTTTTGGCCTAGGAGAGTGGGCCTCTGTGTCTGGGTACATGTACCTATGCACACCTGTCTTCTGAGAGTCCGTTGTAGCCTTTGTGGGCCCTGTTTTCCAGTGCCTCAACCTCTTTCTCAGCTAAGTACATGTTTACTCAAGAACGACAGCTGTTTTCCTACAGGCCATCTTCATCCTCGCTGCTTATTCATTCGCAGAAAGCGTGAGCCTGCGGTTTGTGCCCCTGCTATAGACACAGAGGAGGGCAGAGATACCACTGCTGTTAGGGGTCCGCAAAGCGTGGTCCTCCTACCTGCTGTTGGTGAGGAGACAAGTGCCTCCCCAGGGTGGCTGAGATCCCCACTGTTGCCTGACACTGTCGTAAGCATTTGTGAAGAGCAGGTAAGGTGGGCTAGAAGCACTGATTCTCTTGCCACACAAATGCTGCTTAGGGACAGCAAGGAACAAATGTTACATAAAATGTATGCATGCTTCAGAGGCAAACATCTTCAATTTTTAATACATGTTCATAAATAATGATTTATCCCAGGTGTATCAAGCCAGGAGCATCTAACTTACTAGCTCTGAAAAGCAGGCAGTTCACGGGAGAAAGAGAAGCAGTGTATTGCACAGCAGTTGTTTCATCTTCTGGTGGTCATAGAAGTGAGTAGAATGACTCTGAAATCACACTACTTTTCATCCCAGACTACACCTTTCACAACAACTTTTTCCCCACACTTCATTATGGGCCACAGAAGTGCTGGTTTATTCCAGCACTCGCAGCCTTTCATGTCCACGTGCTCTAAATCTTGCACTGGGCTTCCCAGTGGGTTCCACACAGCTTTAACCGGTGGGTCCTGAAGAAGCAGCAAACAATAAATTCTGCAGCACTGCAGTGTGAACTGTCTTTGAAGAGCATTTCTGGGCTCAGTGACAGCTTGCTGAAAATAAAGTGAGAACAGGTTTCAAAGCTTTATAATGTTACGTTCATGAGCATACATTGCCTCCCAGATCTCATTCTGCACAGCTGCTCCGCATGAACTATGCAATGAGGAACTTCATTTGTCAAAACTGATGGTACCATTTGAGTGGGACAGGCAAAGGCATCCCAGGGTCACTTTAAAGGATCTTTTCTTTACTAACTCCTGGCTTCTGGACTGCTCAAGCATCCAGCAACTGTCTCTATTTCCTCATACCAAACAGAGCTCTGCCAAGAGTTTGACAAGGCTGAGCTTTTGGAAAGGCCCAGCAAGCTCCAAAAGGAGGAAGCTGCTCTTTGGAAGCTTCATATATACATATGGTATATATAGATATATATTTCCCAGAAAAAAAACACAAAACAAAACAAAAAACCACAAAAACGCCGAGACTACCGTCCATTTAGATGGCTAAGCTGGCAGAAAGGGTGACGTGAGAAGGAGTTATGAGAAGCCTCATCTCCACCCACACACCCTCCACCACTTGGCCCAGGAGCTGATTCAAGCTCAGTGGTGGCTGGGTGCTTGCCTCAGCTGTGACACTGGGATGCCTGTGCCCAGCCTTGCGGACCCTGACTCACAGACCCATTTCCCAACTCGGTCTTGACCTGCCTGGCCACTGTGGGTTTGCCTGGTGATCACTGGTCTGTGGCTGATCACGATCACCAACACCGGCCCTGCTCTTTGCACCTTGCTAGGGTCTGGTAGGAGTGTGCCCTTGTTGGTGAGGGCACTGCCCTGCCTGTGTTGCTGTTCCCCTCTGCTCCTGGTGCAGATTTGTATATCTCCCTTACAAGGTTACGTGTACCTCTATGCATGCCTATGAGAATATTTGGAAGTACATGGACTGGAAGACCCTCACCACAATTGGAAAACAACCCCAAGCAGAAGTGAGACCTCCCATTTTTTAAAATATGAAGCTGCACAGACATGCCAGAAAATTGAACCACCGCCCCTGTTCCTGGACCTTATCTTTACTCACCATGACAATTTTGCTGTAAAATTCTGAGTGGTTTTGGTAATAGGAGTGTCTGAAGAGATTCCTTATCTCTTGCATCACCCCCTGCAAACAAAGCACAGCACGAAGCAGACTGTTAGCATGTGGGGTGGCCAGCAGTCCCCGAGCACTTGGAAGTTTTGTTTCCCAGATTGTGTCAATCAGCAATGGAGAAGTCACTTGTTTCAAGCTTTGGAGGAAGGTCCCATAAAAACAACACAGGGCTGGAAAATGCTTTCTGCATTCATATATGCACCTTAGCCAGCTGGACAATTCAAACACGCAGCATGTCTGTGTATTGTGGGACACAGAAGGGTTGCTGGAGCTCAGCTTTCCACACCCCCATCCCTCTCAGCTTATAAGTTATCCTCACTGTCATTGCCAATATATTTTGAGCAGTGTCCTTGGCAAAAGCTAAGTTCTAAATGAATGGCAGATGCAGATGGCCCTTTTATCCCACTGCCTGGGTCCAGTTACACAGAAACATAAAGTACCTGTTTGCTGTTGGTCATAGCATCGTTCGAAGGTGGAATATCAAGAACTTTGAGTATGTTAGTTGTTCTCTGCTCTATATCTTTCTCACAGGCATCAAACAGCTTCTGCAGTGCAAAGACAAGAGCTGATTACAGCAGCCATCACATTCAGCAAGAGGTGTAGTGTGGAAGGAATGTGCTGAAATCACATCTGCATTAGAGTAAATTGTAGGGGCACTAATTGATTGAAATATGTCTTCAATACCTGGGACATAAACTGTTTCATTGAGCTGTTTGCATGTTGAAGCCCATTCTTCAGCATCTGTGGGACCCTATCATCACAACCAATGCTAATAATGACCTCATTTCAGTCTTGTCCTTTAAGGTGTACCAGGTTGATGTTTCCCTTCACATCCCCCCAGCATCGAAGCAGTGAGTCAGACATCAGAACAAGGTCTCCCATCTAGTACTTAAAGTGTTGACCATAAGGAAACTGGACTATGTTTTCCCATTTGTCCTTAACATGGGTGAGATATGGGACTGGGATTTGAATGGGCCCTTCTGAAAGGCAGGAGGAAGCAGGTCACCGCCAGTTTGCTCTCTACGGCATTACGCAGGCCCTGCTGGACTGGAAAATCAGAGACCCAAACTATATATATATATATGCTATACTGGCTACACCATGTTGATTTGATAAGACTCAGATCGAGAAAATGGACATGAACAAACCTTAATTATGCTGCTGCCAGTTTTATACGACAAATAGGAGGCTGTGGAGGTCCTGAGTTTTTCCCAGTCATGTAGCCTGAGCATCTCATACATCTGCAGCACAGCAGACAAACGCAAAGGGTCATTCAGGTCCTCAGAGTGCCTGTGCATGCCCATCGCTTTAGACAAGAGCTCTTTGTTTCTAGGGCAAGAAGGATATTAAAAAAATTAGCAAAGACGAGATGAAACAATGAATAAACCTAACTATTTTACAGCATGTTATGAATCGATTTAATGAATCCCATGTTTTCTACAATGCATTTCTCAACTATATTATATAGCTGGCAAGCAGCTTTCGTGTGGGAAATAGTGCTTTACCAGCTCGATTTTGCATCATCACAGTGGAAACTGATCAAAGAGAGGCATTTCAACGATGTTATTTTAGGTTGATTCCTTTTATTAACATGTTCATCTTGGGAATGTTTCCTTCCTTTTCCAGAACAACCCAAGCTGTTTGCCAGAGATCAGTTAGAAAGAGATGCTGGCAGGTTGAAAGTCTGGGGAGCAGGTGTCTAGGCTATCTGGTCAGAAACAGAGTCCCTAAGGACTGGAGGAATCAAGAAGTATGTGGCTTTTTACTGTAGAGACACACATTGCATTAGAAATCTCAATAAATACCTTACCTTTCCTCTAGCTCTTTGACCTTCTCTTTCAGCTTCTTATAATCCTCTTTCTCCTGAAGCTCTTTTTGAGTCACCCCTCCAGGAAATGCTCTGAAACAGATTTCTTTCTTTGTACTTGGACACTGGGACAACAGTGGATTTGCCCCCCATTGAATAGTCTGAATTCCAGCAAAAGAGCCATAGAGGTGAGAAAGCTCTCCTGAAAGCCCCCACCTAGGATTTATGCTCAAATTAAGGGGAAAGCTATGTACATCAGGAGAAAGGGAGGTGAGGTTGTGAGGATCAGAGGTTGAAGGCTTGAAGAAAACACAAATATTCTCCACTTGTCAGATTCTGCTCTCATCTTTTCTCTAGTTGTATTCTCCATCTTTAACACCAAAACATCATCACCAAACATCCCAAACCCTCCAGAGAGTTCTGTTCTCCTGGATTCCTTGCTCCACATGTCTGGGTAATGTCAGTCTTCTGTTCCTCCAGCAGTTGAAATTCTCCCGTTTCCTCTGCCTACTCTTTAGGTGATACTACTAGAGCTTAAAAAAGCCCTCTCTACACAATGACCCTAGGTCAACTGCAGACTCACACCCTAAAAGTGCTGGAAATTATTTGCTTTTTATCATTCACCAGAGGTGTTTAGAGATTGTGTCGTCTTCTGTATTACAGATCTCAGAACAAGTACATGCAGCCCTAATACAAAGCAAACCTCTTGTCCCATGTTTCTTTCCCCTCCTTTCAGAGTAAACCATTGTTGTGGGTTTGCATGGCAAGGTTTTGGTAGTGGGGGGGCTGCAGAGGTGGCTTCTGTGAGAAGCTGCCAGAAGCTTCCCCCATGTCTGATAGAGCCAGTGCCAGCTGACTCCACGATGGACCTGCTGCTGGCCAACGCCAAACCCATCAGTGAAGGTGGTAGTGCCTCAGTGATAACGTATTTAAGAAGGGCAAAAAAAACCTTTGCACAACAGCAATCGCAGCCTGAGAGACAGGGAGGAGGTGTTCCAGGCGCCGGAGCAGAGATTTCCTGCAGTCCATGAAGGTCCACGGTGGAGCAGATATAGACCTGCAGCCCATGGAGGAGCCCATGCCAGAGCAGGTGGATGTGCCCGAAGGAGGCTGTGACCCCATGAGAAGCCTGCACTTGAGCAGGCTCCTGGCAGCACCTGTGGACCCATGGAAAGAGGACTCCACACTGGAGCAGGTTTGCTGGCAGGACTTGTGACCCTGTGGGGGACCCACGCTGGAGCAGTCTGTAACTGAAAGACTGCACGCCATGGAAGGGACCCATGCTGGAGCAGTTCTTGTAGAACTGTAGTCCATGGGAAGGACTCACATTGGAGAAGCTCATGGAGGACTGCCTCCTGTGGGAGGGACGCCATGCTGGAGCAAGGGAAGAGTGTGAGGAGTCCTCCCCCTGAGGAGGAAGAGTTCCCTGTCCCCCTCGTGCTGCTCCGGGGGTGAGGAGGTAGAGAAAATGGGGAGTAAAGTTAAACCTGGAAAGAAGGGAGGGGTGGGCAAAAGGGTTTTTTAAGATTTGGGTTTATTTCTCATTATCCTACTCATATTTGATTGGTAATAAATTAGACTAGTTTCTCCACGTTGAGTCTGTTTTGCCTGTGATGGTAATTGCTGAATGATCTCTCCCTGTCCTTATCTCTACCCACGAGCCTTTTTGTTACATTTTCTCTCCCCCGTCCAGCTGAGCAGAGGGAGTGATAGAGTGGCTTTGGTGGGCACTTGGTGTCCAGCCAGGGTCAACCCACCACAGCCATACCAACTTCTATTAATTTTCTGATCTTGTGAATTATCCCGTCAGGTTTCTGCTCAGTCAATTAAATTGCCTTCATTACTGCAGAATTGTGTTCAGAGCTTGTCTAGCCTTGGAGGTGGTAGATGTGTTATGCATAGTGGAGGAAGATGACTGGCTGTGGGTGAAAGGACAATACTGAGCAGAGGAAATTCAGAAAAACCCCATACTCACTCTGGAAAGCTCCTGTGTCCTTCCTGGTAAGGAGGATCAGGGTTGCTGGGCTCCTGCATCTTGTAAAGATCAGATGCAGCACGCTGCCTAGAGATGGAAGAAAACGATCTATGTTAAGCAGACAGACTTGGGAACAAACCAAGAATGAGGACCTGAGTTTGGGAGGTATAATCTGGATCTAGATTGGTTTCCTGACAGCCTTCTGTAATTAGGCAAGCAAACCCAGGGACACAAGTGACCGAGCTTGGTCATCATTTGAGTCTAGGTCCAGCGTCTGGAAACCTTTGCCTTACATCAGCCCAAGTCTCAAACTTGAGCCATTTCAGAAGAAAGGTCCAAGGTTTCAGAAAGTCTGAGTATTCCCTCACTGCCAGGCTATCCATGACTGCACATCTGCAAACCCTTCATGACCCCGCAGCTACTCCAGCCGTGATCAGAAACTAAAATACCACAGCCTGTTTTCATGGAAATCCCAACAGTAAAGCCTCTTTTCCACAAAGCTATTAAGGAAGGGTATGGACATCCAGCTATACTATTTGAAGTTTATTCACGCCTGGCCTTAGTCCCCGAGAACGATTTATGTTTGCATTTTATCCACAAGATGCCATCTGTTAGGCTATTATTTCCTTTTCTTTCCTCCTGACTAACGATTTTCCTCCTTCTTGCCAGTATTCCCACCACAATGTCTTCCCTCAGCGCTTTCCTAGTTCATAAGAGGGAAGTTGTCACGATGTAAACCCAGGACTGCCTCTGCACACCTACTCAAACTGTCCTCAGAGCTGCTTTTACCACCTTCCCTTTCTGTAGTAGGCTGGATGCCTTTGTATTGAGGGCTGCTGTTGTTAAGGCAGCCATTACATATTTAGAGAAGTACTTGCATGGAAATGAAAGTTCAGCTCACAACATGACATGTTTTCATGTCACGTGCCCTGGTCGTGTACCCTGATCTGCGCTCCAAGACAAACCTGTTTCAGAGGCAGCTCATGTCTGGCCATGACAATGCAGTCAAACAGAAGAATGAAAATTTGATCTGTCCTGCAAGACAGAGCTGTGATAACCAAGGCTTGAGTATGTTACAGTAACAGTTGCAGAGACATTTATGATTTTCCCCTCTTATATATATTCTTATTATGAAGAATCACATTACCACTGGCAACTCTCCAGATGTTGTAGTCGAGTCTCAACAAAGTCGGACCAAACTCTTTTCTTGCTGTCCGTCCATCCATCAGGGGAAGAAAGAAATAATAAACCACATTACAGTCAGTAGGCAAGTATCCATTAATGTCCGAAGAAATGCACAAGCTAAACTTCCTCCCTCCAACTCCTGATCCCCTGCAGGGAAAAAAATCTAGAGACCGAAACTTCTCAAGGCTGTGCTTTGCCAGGTTGGTGCTTTGTGATTCTATCAGTTAGTTCCAACAGTGCAAATAAAAGATGCCAAAAGTGTAAGATCTGCATGTTGTATGGTGTAGATCAAACAGCTTCTGTAAATTAGCTCTGGGTTCCCAGTATAGCCTGGACAAAGTTTGGTGCTAACTCAGAGCCCTCCTTGTGTCTGGCTTATTTCTAATCTTCTGTCCACCCTGTCCTAGCGTACACCAGCTACAGCTGATTGTCAGAGGCCACGCGAAACACTGTAATTTCTGGTCACTGGACTCACCGTAATTCTTCTTCCACCTTCGCCAGCCTTTCTGACAGATCATTATGTGTGGTCTCTGGCCTTGAAGTCTCGTCTCCACACGCTGATGGTTGCCACGAGGTGACAAATGTTTGTCTGAGGAAAACAGAAAAGGGAATTCCTAAAATGAAGGGAAAAAAGATCCCGTACTCTAAACAGGCAGCTTATAAAAGACAGCCCCGTGAGCAGAGGCACCACAGGTACATCCATGCTAGCAGAGAGATGAGAGCCAGGAACAGAGACTCCAGGGCACGGGATGGCCCAACACACACCTGGAGGCAGTTTTGGCACAAGAGAGCCCACACTCCCCAGGATGATGTCTGTTGCAGTTCAGAGGACTGTACAGGCCAGGGTTTGACAAAAACAGAAGGGCCGTTTGAGCAGTCCTTAGGGCAGGATGAGGGGACAACTCCAGAAAAACAAACTCCACCCAGACCTGCAGAGTGTGGGGAACAGCAAATGCAGGTGGCTGTTCTGCTGAAACCAACTTTGCAACGTACCAGCGTGGGTTTTTTTTAATAGAGAAGAACAAAGCTCTATGTTCTTAAGGTAATTTTTTATTTCTACAACTGCTCTGTGCCCTGTTTCCTAATGAGGATCCCAAACATCAACTATTATCGCAGAGACAGTCCCAGGTTGATGTGCTCCTGCAGCTCAGCTGCAGGTAGAGCAGACAGCAAGCTCCCTCCTGCAGCAAAGCAGCTCAGACAAAGCTGAAGCCTGAGGCTTCACCATCAGTTTATGCCGATCCAAGTCTGCACAGCTCCTGCAAGGGATTGTCCTGCCCCTCTCTCTCAGCACCTCCCCTCTCCTCTCCCCTCCCACTCAAACAGATTTTGGTTTCGTTTACTTGGACGGATTCCTTCCCAGTTAAGTGACTTCATTTCCAGTATTTCACTGAGGACACTTTTTTTTTTCCTTTAAGCTCAACAATCCAGTATAAAATCTGCATTTAAGTCAGCCTTTCCCTGCAAAACTGATGAGCTCAGAGACCAAGACCCTGAAGTCCAGTATCTGTTACGCTGTTTATACCATTGTTTCCAATTTCTCTTGTCTTACACCATTTAAGAACTGCCTCAGCCTTTGGAGCTGAGCTTGAGCGAGGAAATGAACCGTCCCTGTGATGCAGGAGAAGGATAGGAAGTAGAAAACAGAGCTTTCACTGAAGTACTTCACAGTCAGGAAATGTTTGCAGTCCTTCGCTGCAACACCCCAAGCGACTGCGTAGAAATACTCAGACCTACGAAGGTTAAACTTGGCAAGTTTAGCCAGAGACACCCCCTGTGCAACATACCTGCAGGCTTCCGCAAACATCTCTCTAGGATCAGCGGCCTTACACAGTGCTTCAGGCACCCCCGTCCCGCCGTAGGAAGACAACTTGGATGCATCCATGCTTTTCCAGCAGCAGAAAATGTTTGCTGACACGAGTGGCTGCAGAGGGGACTGTGCTGGCAGGAGCGCGGGAAGCTACTGCAAGCGTCAGGCACTTTTCTGCTTTCACAAAAGGACCGTTCTGCTATAAATAACAGGAAGAGCCCTGCCTTTTTACAGGAAAAGGCACTTTTTCTTTGCACCGTGTCTAGCATCTTATCTCTCTACAGCCAATGAAGCCGTGGGGGGATGGTGGGGCGTGCTTTCAGCCGGCAATACTAGCCAGAGCAGTTTCTGTTTCAGTCCCATCCCAGCTGGACTTCTCTGTAGCTCTCCGAGCCGCTCAGCCCCGCACTGCCGTTGGCCATGGCTAGCGAGTCAGTCTTCGTCGTTGCTATAGATTTCGGCACGTCCTACAGTGGGTACTGTTTTTCCCTCGCTTCGAGTGCGGACCAAATCCGTCAGGTGTACTGGGGAACGGAGCACGGGCTCAAGACCCCGAAGACACCCACGTGCATCTTGTTCAACCAGAAGCAGGAGTTCAGGAAGTTTGGCTACGATGCTGTGATGAAGTACAAGAGCCTGCCCTCCAGAGAAGCTGACAACTGGTACTTCTTCCAGAACTTCAAGATGAAGCTGTACAACACAGTAAGTGGGACGGTTACTGCTAACAGGAGTCAAAGCTAGTAATTTATCTGAGGGGTGGGATCACCAAAAGGGTTCCTCCCATGTTATAGACCTCCCTCTAGCTCGTCTCTCCCTAACCCTGAAATGGTGTCCTGGAGCCAATTTAAGGGTGGCTAGCTGTCCTTCAAGCGTGCAGTGGCTACCATTTCTCTCTGAAGGCTCTGTGCTACTTCAGAATTGTTCACAGCTTTCTCTGGGTTTGCTCATTCAGCCAAATGTTAGGCTACCTTAGGACCTCCTTGTCTGTGCTCCGGGGTCCCACAGGGCCTCGCAAAGATAGAATAACCCAGAGCACAGGGCCAGCCCCAGATAAAGTCTCGTGTCTGCTCTTTGGCAATCCCCAGTGCTAAGCATTGAGCGCTGAACTTGATGTGGTGGTGGGTGGGAGGCCTCTATGAAGAATTCCTTCCCCAGGAAAGCTGGGAATGATGTGGTCTGCCAGTGTCATCTGTGAGGTGGTGGGTTCTCACTCCCTTTCAGAGGGGACTGGAGAGAGGTTTTAGTTCAAACCCATTTCTCTGCAACCAAGAAGAAAGTATTTAAGTGAAATTTCATTACAGAATCACAGAGCAGTTGAGGTTGGAGGGGACCTCTGGAGGTCATCTGCTCCAGCCCCCCTGCTCAAGCAAGGCCACCTAGACCTGGTTGCCCAGAACTATTGTCCAGCCAGCTTTTGAATATCTCCAAGGATGGGGATTCCACAACCTCTCTGGGCAACAATTAGAAGGGCTCAGAGACAAGAAAGGAGAACACCAGTTCCCAGACACAGAAGTAGTTATTTCTGAATCTCCATACAAATTATCTGTGGAGGACATGTCGTAACAGCTTCCTTATATCAACCTCTCCTAATAGAGCCAGGAACAGTGACAGAAAATGAGATTCTAAGTAAAAAACGAACCTAGATTCCCCTTCTCTTAAGCGGCTGCACCTGCAGAATAGGATTCACCTCACCTTTCCTGGCTGTGTGTTACTTAAGCTGGGCAGAACCTGGACTGGCCTGTTTTCCTCCATTGACTGTAAAGGATCCCGAGTTAATGGAGCTGATTATCCGGTTGATAATCCTTGTGATTTAAGGACATCTCGTCATGAATGCTGATTTAGGATCCTGCCGACTAGGCCAATTTGTCACAAATGAGTGGTTAGGTCGCTTAAAGAATCCCTGTCAAAGGTATTTGCAAGAGATGATTTTAACAAGAATTTATAAAATGTGCTTTAACAAAGTTCATTGGCAAGGTTCACTCTATTATTTCTTTAATTAATGGAATACAAAATCGAAGTAGGATTGAGGTAAAATGGTTTATAGAGAGACTGGAGAAAGATGTAAGGGGTAAGGGAGACCCTCCCATTGAGTCACAAGGTTTGTAATGGGCCCCTTTGCTTTCTAAACTCCTTCTCAGAGAGGAGTCTAGGTGCGGCTGCATCCAGACTTAGCTTTAGGCTGCAATGGTTTATGTCTAAATGGTATGTATAGCAGCAGTTTAAGATTTGTTCACAGTTAAAGAGAGAGAGAGAAATTCAGAGGAATTTAGGAGTAATTGCTCATTGGTTAACTTAGCCTTTACATAGTGGTTAAAAAGTATTCACTACAGTCACAATAATAGGATATTATGATTTCAATCAATTCACACACACATATGCACACAGACAATATGCATAGCTAAAGGTACCTGTTAAAAATTCCCCTTGAGTTCAGTGAAATACTTACTTCAAATGATTTTTCTCAATGGGTGAAGGTTGAGTCTCAAGGAGTGAATTCAGCCCAGGTTCCATCAGTGATGATAACTTCAAGCTTCAGAGTTCAAAGTGCTCCGAGAGGCATCCCACTCAGAGATGCTGGGCGCAGCCCGTTGCGATCCAGAAGAGCTCAGAGGGCCTCACTTGGTACCACTGTTTATAGGGCCACGAGATGATTGACTTTAGGCATCAGTAAATTTCCATCCTGGCCACAATCTGTATGAGGTAATTCTGGTATCTTGACAGCAACCATACAATTCCAGTCCTTCCCAGAACGCGTAGTTCTGACATTTACCAGGCAGGTACGATCCAGGCAGCAGGAGTTCCAGGGGCAGTCAGGGAGTGCCTAATCGGTCCAACTCACTGCTCTTGTAAGACAAGGAAAGTGCCAAGTCGTCCCAGCTCAAAGCTGTTGCTGTATAGACAGGAACATAAAGTTGGCTGGTTCTGAGATTGCCGGTTGGCCTGAGGAGGGCGGGGCGGGGCCATAACACCACACATCTTTGGTGGCTGCTGAAGCAAACCAAAGAAAAGCTCGTGCAGTGAAACTTCTTTGGATACACGCAACAATTCCCACTCTTTCTAGGCAGAGCAGGCAATCATGGACTGATGGAGGGACTTCTGGTCTTCTGAGAAAGACTAAGAAAGTGTCAGAGCAGCCACCTTGCCTTAAGCTTCAGATACACGCAGGGGGACACATAAGCCAAGAGGACGTGTTATAGAGAAACTGCGTCAGATCAGAGGGTTGTTTGTCTACATGTTTGTCCAGCATTTATTTTGTTAATGCTATACACAGAAGCGTAGGTGCAACCAGAAAGGTCTGAAGTCTCCATACATATACCTGGGAAATGTATGGTGATGTCACATAGAAAGTACAATTCTCCCCACTGGCTGTTCAGGAGGATCTACAGGGTCTTTACAAAGTTTTGCCCAGGAGAAAGGGCTGACTTCTGAACCACATTGGTGTTTTGCCTGTTGCATCACAGACGTCGTGGGTAAGTGGTTTGGTAGCTGACCTATGTCAATTAGACTGCAGCTCGCCACAACACTTCAGCCATTGCTAGGAATTTACTCGGGTTTGGAGACAGGACCTCCTTCTGTGCCATATGCTGTGCAGTGCTCAGCGCGAAGGGGATGGGTCTCTTGCTGAGACTGCCAAATGTGACCCCCGAGACATTTTTTTTGTAGAAAGTTACTTCTGGCATGGAGCTGAAAGCCAGCAATGGAAAGATGCTTCCCGCCCTCACGGTCTTTACTGAAAGCCTGCGCTACCTGAAAGAACATGCCCTGAACACCATCCAAGAGGCCTCTTTCCAAACCATCTGCGGACCAGAGGAGATCACCTGGGTCATTACCGTCCCAGCCATATGGAGCGCTGCTGCCAGGCAGTTCATGCGGCTGGCGGCAAAAGAGGTAAAAGCAGGGCTTATCCCGCTTCCTCAGATTGTCTTTGGAGAGCTCTTTACCCACCGAGGCAGAGGAACTCCTCAGCATTTAAACAACCTGTATTTCAAATTTTAGTCTGACAGGGAGAGAAATCTCCCATGTTGGGGACAGTGAGGGAGACGATGTCCCAGACCGGCAGTAGCAACTGCTCTGCCCTTTCCCCCAAGCACCGTGTAGAAATGCCATGTAGAAATGAGCCCCATGGAGATCAGCGCTGCAAGAACCACCACCCCACCCCAGTGTGGTCTCCTGGGGTGAGAACAGACTCCCTAGCAGTTGGCATTTGCACAGCGGTGGTCTTGCCACCTTTGCTTGAACTGACGCTTCTCTCTCGTAATTTTAGGCAGGACTCATCTCTGACATGATTTCTGAGAAGCTGATTATTGCCCTGGAGCCAGAGGCTGCATCGCTCTGGTGCAAACAGCTTCCACAGGAAGGGTTTATAACAGACAGCAGTGACAAGAAGAAGTTTCAAGACTCCCCTGGGATCCAGTATATTGTTGTTGACTGTGGAGGTAAATTTTTCCCTGTTTAACAGGTACCGTCTTTGCTGGGCGCAGAGCGTGGCTGTTTCACAGTGTCTGACACAGTGGGCCCCAAATGACTGCAGTGCAGTCCCAGAGCTTGGACTCCACTCCTGTGCTTGTCATGGGGTTTTTATTTTTATTTATCCCTTAACGAAATCCATGAGCAGGCAGAAAAATGGGAGGAAAAGACAGATCAGTCTGCACCATGCCCCAGCATCAGCCGCTGACAGGCACCTGCATGCTGTTGTACAGCCTGCGCTCACAGCCTCCTCTGCAGGAGCAAGTGTAGTGCCCAGTGAGCTGGCCAAAGAGACAAATACTGAAAGGGCATCAAGAGGACCACAAGTTTCTGAGAGTCTCACCATTGCTGCTCATCTGAACTCAGAGCTTGTGTATCAAAAGGCAGGAGTCGACTTTCTGTGTGAGGTGGTCAGTCTCCTTTTGTGGTCAGAAAGGAGACTGGCTTGTGCCGGGAGCAAGTCAGAGCATCCAGCTCTCATCAGCAATTACTGTAGGAGCCTTGAGACACCAGGCTTGTAAACAGAAGTGTCTAAATTTAGAAAATCTGAACGCGTGCAGGCAATAGCAGAGGAGTCAAGGTGAGAAAAGAAAGTAGCAGCAAAGTGCACTTGTGAACCAGGAGTTCAGAAGGTATGATTCTGTTCAATGGAAAGTAAGGACCTCGTAGACTGTAAAGAAAACAGCTGACTTTGTGTCTGTGTTTGTGTAGGTGGCACAATAGACATCACGGTGCATGAGATCCAAGAAAACCATTACCTGAAGGAGTTACACAAGGCAACCGGAGGCGGATGGGGAGGCAACAGAGTGGATGAAAACTTCACTGAGTTCCTCAAGGAGATATTCGATGATGGCGTGTGGGATGAATACGTAAAAAGCCACCCTACTGAATTACAACACATGATGTACAACTTCAGTCTACAGAAATGTTCTGCTAGCAGGGAGGCTGTCTACATACATTGCTACTACAACCTGACCAGAGTGGCAGAGTGCAAGAAAGACATTGCCCACTTCTTCGAAAAAGCAAAAGGAGCTGTGTGGTGTGATGGGATGATCATGATTACATACGAGAAAATGAAGAGCTTTTTTGACTACAGTGTCAAAAATATAATTTGTACTTTGAGGGAAATTCTTGGCAAGCCTGAGATGGCTAAGGTCCAGTACATTTTGCTTGTGGGGGGCTTTGCATCTAGTGTTATCTTGAGAGATGCAATCAGTCAGGCCTTTAGCAAGGAGTATCATATCCTTTGTCCGATGGAGGCCCAAGCGGCCATTGCAAAAGGGGCTGTTTTATTTGGAGTCAGTCCACACATTATTGCCTCAAGAGTCAGTGCTCAGACATATGGCATGGCAATAAGTCAGAAATTTGATAGTGCTATCCATGACTCTCGTAAACGAAGGGTCTCAAAAGCTGATGGCTATATTTATTGCACAGATCTCTTCAAGAAATTGGTGGGAATTGAGGAGTCAGTAAATATAAATGAAGTTGCCCACTATGTTTTCCATCCAGTGGAACCAGATCAGACAAGTGTATTATTTTCTTTCTATTGTACAGAAAAGCAAGATGCTCAGTATGTAGATGAGGAAGGAATGGAACAGATTGGCTCCTGTATAGTGCCAATGCCAGACACAAAGCTGGGGAGTGAACGCGAGCTGAAGCTGGATATTAAATTTGGGCTCACTGAATTTAAAGCCACATGTACTGACGTTACTTCCCAACAAAGTCGGGTGGTTATAATAGATTTTTTAGCTGTGTAAATGCTCAGTACATTAAGCAGCAGGGACAGTAACTCAAGGGAGAGCATAGCTTTAGCGGGAGGCAATAATTACTGCAATAGAGAAGGTACATGGACCATACAGTCCATCATCCAGCCTTCTGCTCTCACAGGTAAACAGTTTGCTAGTCTGATTCTCTGGTTCCTTCCATTCCTCACCAACCACACTTTCAGTCCAACATCTCTCTTTCTGTTGTATCTGACAGCTGATTTATCTGCTGCTTTATCTCTTGTCCTTCTAGCTTAGACCTGTTGCATCTCTGAACACAATGGTCCATACCACCAATATAATAATTTATACTCTACCTGTGTTTCATACAAAGCTTCTGGACTGGTGTCGAACTTGCACATGTACCAGGCTACAACTATTTATTTTAGTCTGGTATCTTCTTTCAGCTACATCCTCTCTTCCTCTGATGTCAAGTCTCTTTATCTGGAGTCCAGGTTTAACTCTGCCAGGGGTGACATTCAATGGATTTGAGTTTTCTTCAGAATATCATGTATATAGATTGTGTGTAATTAAAGCACTCTTGTCTCAGTCAAGATACTCTATGAAGCAGTAACTCAATGTAGTCTGGGGGCTTGTGTCCAAAGCCTGTGGGAGTGTTGTTTCCATCAACCCATTGGGTGGTTTGATCTCAATACTGGGTAGATACAAATGCCAGATTGTAACATTACAGATATGAATAGTGCCTATGCCACTGCCTGAGCCCCTCTGTCCAGCTGTAGGTACTCTCTACATCTCTGACTTGGGCTCGATATCTTTCATGTACATAAAAGCTCATATCTTTGCCTCCTGCCTACAGCACCTGAGCACAGGTTCAGCACAGCGTGGCCTGTGTGAGTCCAAATTTGTCAACAAGAGGATGTGATCCTGCAGTGTAATGGGTCTGGCTGGGGTGGAGTTAACTTTCTTCATAGCTGCCCTTATGCTGCTGTGTGATTTATGACCAAAACGGTGTTGATATAGCACACCAGTGTTTTAGCAACAGCTGAACAGTGCTTGCACAGCGGCAAGGCCGTCTCTGTCTCTCCCTCTGCTCCTGCAGCAAGGAGGCTGGCAGGGGAAGCAAGGGGCTGGGAGAGGACACAGCTGGCTCAGCTGACCCCAACCGACCAAGGGGATGTTCCAAACCCTGTAACCTCATGCCCTGCAATAAAACTGGAGGGGAGTTTCTCCAAAGTAGCTATTTCCTGGAAACTGGCTGGACATCGGTCTGGTGGTGGGATGTGATGACTACCTTTGCATCATTTGCTGAGGGCTTTTTTTGTGGTTCCAACCCC
>Ga0065711_1033503_pt1 | contig 25379 bp, 13 predicted proteins | sample Hoacrofraction12_FD_59098 | JGI IMG/M metagenome (GOLD analysis project Ga0065711, IMG submission 59098) | Hoatzin crop microbial communities from Cojedes, Venezuela - Epithelial fraction 12 v2 (version 2) | ecosystem: Host-associated > Birds > Digestive system > Esophagus > Crop | place...
TTTTCTTTTCTTTTCTTTTCTTTTCTTTTCTTTTCTTTTCTTTTCTTTTCTTTTCTTTTCTTTTCTTTTCTTTTCTTTTCTTTTCTTTTCTTTTCTTTTCTTTTCTTTTCTTTTCTTTTCTTTTTCTTTTTCTTTTTCTTTTTCTTTTCTTTTCCTTTGTTTTTCACCATTTTTAGATACCTGGGATTGCATGGCTTTCAAAGAAGAATCCAAAGAAATTTCTTTAGGGGCAATAAGTCTTATCTTTTTTCGAACATCTGCACTATCTGCTGCTGAAGAGAACATCAGTTCCATTTCCAGCCATGATGACACCCAGGGCAGGTTTCTTCAACAGCTGAGCACTAGTTTTGTCGAATCGTTTTGCTGACTGAGAGTAACAGATCCATGTACTTCCCCTGGGAACAGTAATTACTGGGTGCACCTCTTCCAGAAATAACAAAGGGCTACATAGTAAGGAGTATGGAATTTACCAAGTCAGGAATAGACGTGAGCTTTGAAGATAATATAAACTATGTTTTCTTGTTGACGAAATACTCAAAGACTTTTGTTTATGCTTTTTTTCTAAACAAGGCTTCCCAGACATAAATCAATATGGCAGCATTTGAATCTTCAGAACTAACAAAAACTCAAACACTAAGTATAGTTTTCAGCACTTCATAAGTACTCATTATGTTTATTTCCCAGTTTTCTTTGTTATTTATTTCCTGTCTCTGTTCAGAGCCAACACATTTTTGGCTTTGATTTGAAGCATGAGGCACTGCCAATCAGCAGGAAATATAATACAGATAAGATTCGTATAACATCTTTTGAACTGTTAAAATCTCTGGATGGGAAATGGATGTTAAATTGTTTACATTTGGCACACGAAGAAAAAGTTCCATTTTTAAATTCAAAGCCTCTCCACCTTTGTAAATGAAAACAAATCACATAGGTCATATAAAGTTCCACTTCTGTAAAAACCATCATAAGTCTGATAAAAGTTTTGTAGGTCAGCAACTTTATCTGTAGCTGGTTTGAAAGTCATTCTGCAGCTCAAAATGAAGTGGCCTTTTGCCCTGTGTCCTTTAGGAAAGTGCTGGATCAGTAACACTTTCATAATGCAGGAAAACACTAAAATGTTAACAACTGTTTTATTAGTGTTTTAATCCTTTTAAAGAGATATGCAATGTTTCTGCATCATTTTAAATTTTTCATACTAATCCCACATTTTTAATTTGTTGAGAATATATATCCAGAGCATATCACTCTGGGATCTGCTTCTACTTTCCTTTATTTAGTTTACAAATAAGAATCTTAGTGGATTACACCCTGCCACCCTCCCCATTTCTGTGATTCTACAAATTTACAGTGTGCAGATAAGGGAAACATGTTGTCTCAGTTTTCTGAACATTAGGAGCCTTGGAACTCCAAGTTAATGTTCACATTAGTGGGGCGTTTTTATATCAGCTCTTATATGTGTGCAGGATGTAGCTCAGATAGATTGTGGATGGCAGTAAATCTCAAAGAACAAGTTGGGAATGGCATCACCTTTGGAACAGTTAAGCATTGCTAATGAGTACTAATCATATGGCAAATCAGAGATTGAGAAGCATTCTCTGGCATAGCTGCAGGTTGTTATATGGATCATCTTATGTTTCAAAGCCAGCAGAAGCAGTAATAGCTGAAAAAGATGTTCAGGACAGGCTTGCCAACAGAAAAGCACTTCAGCAATAGGAAATATTCTCCAGGATCTGCAGGAAAGGAAACCTGTTTGGAGGAGAAGCTTAGCCTTGAATCCTTGTGACATTTTGGTTTTGGATGGAACACTCCGTCAATGATGGATATGGCTGAATAGACACTAATCTAATTCAGGGAGAAAAATCTCTTGAAACTATAATTAAGGGTTATGCAGTGCCAGCAGAAGCATAATTCCAGGGGTAGGACTTAAGCTACTGCTTATGCTCGTATACTCTTTGAATCACTTAATGCATGAATTTTCATATGGAACGTGTTTCTTTCTGATGCCTTTCAAAAGCAGAGGTCGTAGAGCTACAAACTTTGTTAAATATTGAAGAATTCTAAACCATCCTGCCTGCATGAGCTCAAGGATGTTGTAAACAAAATGGCTGAAGATACATAAAGTTCTTAATTTCTGTTTTAAGGGACTTTTAGGCCAAATGATTGAGGACTGTGAAATTTAATGGATGTAGAAATTGTGTAAATTCATGTTTCAGCTTTCTTTAATTTTCCCATGGAAGACTGAAAAGGACAAGTACTATCTTAAAAGCTTCTGTTTAGTAGCTAAGAGAAACATCAACAACTTTTTCATTGTCATTGAAGATTTTCATCGAATACAATAATTTATAATAGGGTGTACTTGAAAATCGAAGTAGTTCAACAGCATTAAGGAGATTTGACATTGGATTTGATAAAGGTGACGGTATAGCAGATGTATTACTCATCAGGAAGTATTGCACTCATGTGCAATCACAGTAAAGAACTATAAAAATAAACTTTAAAATATTTATATAGACAACTAATAAGAAAAAAATATATTCTGGAGAAAAATTAGTTCACAATTCCAATGTGTGAAAATGTGTTGTCACCCTTCACAGCAAATGTGTAATTCTGAACAGGAGGACAACTAACCATTTTTATGAGTTTAAGCTGAAGCCCCTTATTCACTTCCCTTATTAAAATCAGTAAGTTACACACGGTAATGAAATAGATTCTCCATCTGAGGGATGTTTTCCCACACCCCTGTGAAGATTCCTGAAAGCTGCAGCAATATTCTGTCAAGGTGAGATATTTGTTAACTGGAAGCACAAAGAATTAGAAGATACCAGATAGAGTAGACCATGCAACTGTTCTTAGTTTTATCATTTTCCTCAGTATTAAAAAAGACTTATGATACCATCAACATGAAATAAACAATCCACTAGATTGGGAGAACATGAAAGAAGCACTTCATTAGCACACAACTGATGTCACTTCAGTTGTTTTGGATCACATCTCTGGATTTGTAAAGATATTATTGAACTGAGGAAATAATCTCACCCTGCAGCAAAAACAAGGCCTGTTATGGGGAAAAAAGTTGGATGTGCAATTCAGAGCTGGAAAATCACACATCTTCAGTGGAAAAAGAGAAGTTTTTTGTAGAGTTTTATGAAAATAGGTGAAATTTCTCAAAATAAACTGCATACTGTAATGAGATTTTAATATATCTCAAATAGCAGCTGTAGCCTCATTGAATTCCATAACAGTTTGATGCTAATTGGGACAGATTTTAACTCTATTTTTAAGAACACTGTGAATACAACAGCAACGCTGGTATTATATGAAGTGTCAGTTATTTTTCTGGATTATGACTTGAAGACACTTGCTAAAGATGCAAATCTTTGTATTTCTTTCAGAAGTTTCTAAATGGTCGCTCTCTGGATTTCTAACACAGTCTTCAATTAGTGTTGTAACTCCTTGTGCCAAGTTTTGTGTAATCTTGTCTTTAACTTTTGGATGAGTTCAAATTTCTTATTTGTGTGTGCAGAACTCAGAGCTTAATTAAAAATTTAATTCTTTGCAGTTGCTGTAGATGTGCCTGTAGTTTTCAAGGCAAGCTTCTCGAAGGAAGGCTAGGGAAAACGTGAGACCAATGCTGAATGAAAAAAATTTATACCCCACTTTCTTATATGCCATATTTAAGTGCCAGAAACCTTCAATCAGGTCTACCTGCAGCCTTCTGTTCTCCAGGCTGAACAACCGCAACTCTCTCAGCCTTTCCTTGCAGGAGAGGTGCTCCAGTCCTCTGATCATTTTTGTGGCCCTCCTCTGGATCCATGCCAACAGGTCCATGTCTTTCCTGTGCTGTGGAGCCCAGAGCTGGACACAAGACTCCAAGTGGGGTCTTACTAGAGTGGAGCAGAGGGACAGAATCACCTCCCTTGACCTGCTGGCCACGCTGCTTTTGATGCAGCCCAGGATGTGGTTGGCCTTCTGGGCTGGGAGTACACATTGTCATCTCCTGTGCAGCTTTTCATCCATCAGGACCCCCAAGTCCTTCTTGGCACCACTGCTTTCAATCCCCTCGTCCCCCAGCCTGTATTGATATCGGGGGTTGCCCCAACCCATGTGCAGAGTCTTGCATTTTTTGTTGTTGAACCTCAAGATGTCCACACAGGCCCATTTCTCGAGCTTCTCCAGGTCCCCCTGAATGGCATCCTGTCCCTCAAGTGTGTCAATCATACCACTCAGCTTGGTGTCATCTGCAAACTTGCTGAGAGTGCACCTGATCCCACTGACTATGTCTTTGACAAAGATATTAAAAAGTACTGGTCCCATCTCAGTAGTGCCCACACACAAAATGAGAGGCACTGGGCAGAAATTGAAACACAAATACCATCGGAAAACAAGAAAATACTTTTTTACTGTGAGGATAATCGGAAATTGGCTCAGGTTGCCAGAGACATGGTGGAGTTTCTTTCCATGAAGATACTCAAAATCTGATTGGACTTGGTCCTGCTCTAAGTGACGCTGCTTGAGCAAGGGGTCTGGAGTATGATCTCAAAAAGTCCCTTTCAACCTCTGTCAGTTTGTGATTCTGGAACATAATGTTTTTTTTGATGTGATAACCATTCTCTGCTTCCTCCAGGCTCACTATGAAGAAGCCCATTGGAAAATATTTCGACTTTTAATTTCTCTTAACAAGTAAAGCAGTTATGGTCCTTCCATATAATGTCTATGGGAAAGCTGAGGAAGAACTGTGCTTACAAAGAATTAGGGGTATTTGAACAATTTTACAGTTGGTAACTTACTGTTATTCTCTAAGTGTAATAATTTTAAAAACACATTTGTGAGGATCTCTTAAGTTGGTGATTTGTCTAACTGAAATGGGAGCTGCTGAGAGTCACTATCAAGACCATGCTTTCTTAGAGCTTTGTCACAGTCCCATGTCACAATAAAGGAAAGGGGCAAAGAAGCTCTGATACTAAAAGCAAGTTTAATTGAAATTACATCCACATGGTTATTTCTGAGTTCAGCCTGGAATTGCCCTCTCCCGGTGGCCATTCTGTCCTCCCAGGAAGGCCTGGGAGTGTAGAAGGGCCCCGAATCCACCTCTATTTTTAGATTTATGTAATGTCGTGGTTTGAAATTACTTTAATTCCAGAACTGGATGATACAGTATATCACATAATTAGTTCAGGAAGTAAATGACGGCTGGTAACATACTGGGAGGTATCTGCTCTTAACCATACACTAGCAGGTATTTACCTTCAAACACTTCTGAAAATTTATGACCAAAAAACAGTCACGGTGAAAAGTGCCAGGCTATGACATTACCTATTTTGTTAGATTTGGGCCTCTAAAAATTGGGTCTTTCCCAGATAACCCACTGCTAACTTTTCTTCTCATCAACACTATATCTGAGAGAGCTGAGGCAATGGAGGCCCCTGTGCCAGGTATTCCCCTGTCTGAGTCCAGGTTCAAGTTGTGGTACCCACCAGCAACACCCAGACAGCTTTCCCTGTCTGGCAGTCCACAGGATGCTGTGGTTTGAGAATGAAGCGATACGGTGTGCTGGGAAGTCAGAAAGGGCTCCAAGGTCTTTTTTCTTTAGGTTCAAAAGGGTTAATACCCTTTCTACTACATTTCATTACTGATGCTGGAGGCAGAAAGTATCATCCATTTAAAAGCACAATACTATATTTTTGGTATTATCACATTAAGACATGGAATTATGATATTTTACCTTTACAGGTAGTACACATGTTTGTCTTACTATGTCTATGCTCATTCTTTAAGAGTGTGTAACACTGATTTGAGAGGTATGTGTGTGTTTAGGGAACGTTTGAAACACTTATGATATAGTTATTACACTGAACTGACATTGTTTTGAATCTGTTGTGCGTTTGTGTCCCAGGTTAATTTAAATAATACCAGAGTTCTGGAAAAAGAATCAAGTTCCATGAGATTTTCCTTATCTGTGTTTCCCATCTGGCTTACTGTTACAGGCATTTAATCCTGTGTTTGCTGCCAATGTTTCCCAGAAAGCCTTATAATTGCTTGGAATTTGTATGAACAGTTCCAGTCTGGTGCACAATTAGGGATGCACTATAAAATTTTCATTGCTCGATTTATCTGAAATTATAAGATGGATGGGTAACAATAATGACTACAGTTATACCACATAAAAATGACTACTGGAAATTTGCAAGAGGGTGAATTTAATGGTAAATATTTCTTCTTCTTTTACTCCAGACATGAGAGGAAAAGGAAATACAGCACTAGAATTTAACAGAAATGCTTAATGTTCTGTGTTACTTTCCTTCTTTCCCCTGTAGTTGCATATCTCAAACTGGAAACCTGTGATTCAGAATATGTTTATGTGCCCCATTAAAGATTGATGTGGGTTTTTGGATGATATACAAACATGTCATGTGCTTTCCCTTCTCCAGAAAAATAAATGCAAATATGTTGCTTATTTTTGTATAAACAAATAGTTCACTTGTTCACTTTCTTTTTTCTTTTTGACTTGTGTTCTTGCTGCTGATACAGGAGGCGTACGTCCAGTAATGACTGGCAGCTGGCATCAACATGCCATGAAAAAAAACCCTCGCAGATTGGTCAGTAGCAAATCCTTTACACTGAATGGCACTGATTAGAGGTGCTTTTGATAGGAACTTCATATTTATGGCTTGTCACAGTAAGACCTAAAGCTCCTGATTCTTTTCTTTCTTGTTTGACTAACTGCTACTGTTTCAAAAAGTTGTTATTTCTTTAGCCACATATGTCATAAGGAGCTGTGAAAGGAAGTGTTGTGCAACTCCGAGAATTCAGAGTGTGGCAAAGAATACCCTTGTCTGCAAATTATGAACAGGAGAGCCTATGTGGCTGTACAGTACTATGCCCTGCAATGTCTGGCCTAGCACAGGTACTGGAAGCTGCCTTAATGTGGTTATTCACACCAATGAGTTTGCCTCATTGTGAAGCAGGTGGAATATCTCTGTTTCAGGTCTCTGCTTTGACCACGAGGACAATTTTGGCTATGTTTTTTTGTTGTTTTTGAGCATAATGCTAATATTCCTGCCCTTATCCTGCACCTTGAGGTGGCTAATAATCAAGGGAAATCTGTTACGGGTTTGTGTCTAGGCTTCTACACCACTGATCTTGAGGAGTGAGGGAAGAAGGCAATATATTCCCTGCATCTGCTTTTTTTTTCAAAGTCCACCCAGAAATGCTCACTACAAGAACAGGCAGAAATGTAAACTGTTTTTCTGAAACTACTCAAATATCTGACGGAATGGGGAAAAAGTTTAAGGACAGGGAGTCTTCTATGTGACCTGTTTCAAAAAAGTGTCTGTAATAAATGTCATGTTGAAATAGCAAAGAGACATGACAACCTTCCTGCACTTCATGATGCTATTGAGCATTGTAGGCTTATTGCTTCGTCAGGAAGAGACCTATCTTTCTGGTTTGGGGCAAAATACTGATGTGACAGGTGTTACATATATTCCTTTTGGGCTGATGAGCAGTAGGGAAGATCTGTGTTTCCTGCAATAAACATATTCCATGTTTGTTGGGTGCCAAATGAATATAGCATTAGTGCCCATGGAATTTTTTAAATAATCACTGCTGAATAAAACTGTCCCTTTTTTACAGTGTCCAAAAGCTGGAGTATGTTTCCTGACACAGATGGGATATATCATGATGATATTGTTCTCTTGCAAAGTAAGTAATAACATCAGCAGATCTCTCCTTACATATTGTATTCCAGTTTCTATCTGTTACAAGGAACGTTTCTTTCAGAAGAATGCAAGAATTCCTCCTCTGAACACATGAACTTTCACTATTTTGAATAAACTGGTAATTGTATTCTATTTTGTAGAGTAAGATGGCATTTGAAGCCAAACAAATTAGTGCATTACAATGAGCTTTATGCAGAGTCTGAAGAAAAAATTATGCAGTATTGTTTGTTCACATCATAAATTCTGTTCACTCTTTATTTGTTCTTGTATATGCTTTTGCATAAGATCAATGATGGTATGGGCCAAGATGGGTCATTGCACTTCACTGATATGTTTTAGTGGAAGTTATGATTAGCAGCTGCAGAGTGAGAAGTCCTGAGCCTATTCATTTGAGGCTGCTGTGAAGTAAGTCTTTGGGTAGGAAGGAAATAGGGACAGGTTGCCATTTTCATTTTCCATTATATATAAATTGTACCACTGGGCAAAGCAGGACACCATGGCTCGAGTGTCCGGAACTTGGTCTGTCTTATTCAGGTCATAGCAAAGGAAGATGAAATTTCACAAAGTGAATCTAATGCCACTTTGTGGCAGAAAATTTGTTCATATTTTCCTTCTCTCCTGTGAATATAAGAAACTAACAATGCAACTTTATTAGAGTATCTGAGTACTGAAGTAGAAAATAAATGGATTACTGTAGGAGTTTACAGTTTTACAGTTTGCTTCCAAAGGCACCAAAAACACTTGGGCCACTTCTGGAGAAAGTTTCTAAGAGCTTTGTGCAAAACATAGCTGTCCATGAAAGACAGGAAGGACATGAGCTATTAAATAGAGGGTAGTTACAGAATCACAGAATCACAGAATGGTAGGGGTTGGAAGGGACCTCTGTGGGTCATCTAGTCCAATCCTCCTGCTGAAGTAGGGTCACCTACAGTAGGTTGTAGAGGACCTTGTCCAGGCGGGTCTTGAATATCTCCAGAGAAGGACCAGAACGGATTCTTCATGCTTTTACCCAATTTATGATAAATTCATCCCTATATCATAATATCAAGTGAAATTATTTGCTTCTTGAAATCAGTCTTGCTGATTTCACCACAAGATTATATTTGTATTTGTTTTTCATTACTACCTTGAAAACTAATATAGCCATTACCCATCCATCACTGAAATGCAATAGGAGTAAAACTGATACTTATCAATAGCATATTTATCAATTATTAGAAGTGACACCGAGCATTTTAAGGCTCATTGTAAACTCTTTTCAAAGTCAGACTAAAGAGTAGTTCAGCTCAGTGGAAGTTTAACTAATTTAGTAGTAGTTTAATGAGAACATGGACATAAGCATTTACTTTTGGGAAGCTGCTTTAGGTATTTAATTCTTCTGTAGAGAGACTTCATGCTGTAATTTTCAAAAGACAACGAGCAGAATGGAAAGTCAGTGGAATTGGGCTCTTTTCGGTCAGAAGCATCAGCTGGCTTTTGGATTTGAACTTTTGTTTCCATATAGCCCAGATTTCAGCTATGATATTCGTTAATTTAGCTAGTAATAATTGTATACAAGCTACATCAGCTGGTAGACCAAACAATGATTGTCTAACCATTTTGGAAATGAAATTATTTTGGAGATAGTTGCAGTGTTCATCAAAATAGATACAGTTATAGGTGCAGGAGTTCTCAGCAGCTTCATATTCCATTACAGATTAGGCTTTGCTTTCTTTCTTCAGCTCTACACTGTGGCTGAGCACCTGCATGAGACATGTATGGTGGCATCTCTGTGGCAGGTTCTGCTTTGTACTAAACCCATCTTGCTGGCTTGATCTCTGACTTATTGAAGTAGCTTGTAGGGTCACAAAGATGAAGAAATAGCTCAGTGTTGCTTCTTTCACAAGGTGGGTGTCAGTCAGTGCCTGTACACAAAAAAATCATCCTAGAAGGCCATGCCCCAGCTTCAGACTTCCCATGTGTGCCAGGTCACACAACGGTGGAAGGGCCATAGTGCATGTTTTGGTCACATTTCCTGCCTGTCACTGACAGTGAGTAGGAGACACCTTCCTATCTTAAGTGCCTGAGATCCTTGCAAAGGTAGATGTAGGTGATAGCAGGAGGCTGACCATCCTCCCAGTTGTAAAGACAGACATTCAAATTTCTTGTAACATGGGAAACGTTCCCTTTTGACCCAAAAACTGACTGTCTGGTACAAGCAGCACTGATATTCAAGTACCTCAGAAAAGGATCTTTTTTACCTTGTCACAGATGCTGCTCAGTCCCTTTAATATCATGTCTTCTAGAACTGTGGAGTTACATGACTGAGGGAAGAGAAAAAAAACCCAGCCTAGAATATGGTAAGCCTGTGGTGCTACTGGTACCACTTCAAGTTTGATAGTAATGATTGTTTAGTATAGTCAACAGCTGTTAGAAATTAAGTGGCTGTTGGTGTTGTGGCGCTAAGTTGTGTAGGTTGCTGCTGTAATGATGGAGAGCGGAAGGGAACCTGTTTACACCTCTTTAGGCACAGTTGTTAGTGGACCTATTTCCAGGTGTTTAAAGCAGGGAATAATATTTCACATGCCTAAAACTTTAAAGTCTTCCCTTGCCAGTTAATCCAGAAATGCTTTTTATAAATGACTGAAATGTTGAATGCTGTGGCTTTTAAAGGTTAATCAGCTTGATATGTAAAGAGTACCTTGTCACATCTTTGTATACTTCACATATTACAAAATCTGTTAAGTACACAAAATAGGTAATATATATAGAAAGAACACCTCTTGATGTGCTTGACTGGTTACTTAATATTGATAAGTGTGTAGCATCATGGTCGCCACTGTATTAATTCAGATTATGTCAATATAGCATCAACTAAATTGACGCTTTTTTGCTGAGGTAAGGTAATAATGAAGAAAAAACTGCTTACAATTTGGTTATTAAACAAATTTGAACAGATTTTATAGCTGTAAATTCATAAGCATTTTAAAATGAGAATGCTAGATGTAAATTATTTTTAACCCTATTTTTTTTTGGCTGAAAATAAGCACAATAGAAAAACCCAACCTATCACAGTGGCTTATGGCAAGGCATTTCTTTTTACTCTTGGCTATTAAAAATGAGGACTACTAATGGACTTACATGCAGGCATATTTTATATTACTTTATATCTAAACTCCTTAATGTGTAGGAGGAAAATCAAAAAGATTAAGGAGTATTAGAGGTCAGTATTATTTAACCCACTTAAAATTAGTTTGATCCTGTGGAGAAATGTTGATGACAAGCATCAAATCAACTTAGGCATTTCTTTTGATGTTGAAGCCTCCTTATGCGGTTTTAGGATAAAGGCAAATTCACTGATTTCCTACTTTAGTGTAATCCTGAGCTAGTCATACTTGAAATTGTGTGTTACTGGAAAATTTAATCACAAATTTAAAGCAAGAACCTTACTCTGAAATTAGTGGGTATTGAAGTAAAGTACACTGAATTAATATTTCATTGTCGTGATGCAAGTCACATTCACCTTAGACTAGAAATTTGATTCTGAGAATTGGATACACACGATGAGCTGTAATAAAATTAGATTTCACTAAAATGCATAGAGAAGTTTGACTATACAGTCTCTATATGAAATAAGGTTCAAGATTATTTTAGGCCACAGGAACCTGTCTACACTTTAGGAATTGTAGCTGATAGAGTAGGGAGGACTAAGACTATGCAACAGTTGGGGCTTTTTGTTCTTGATATTTTACTATCAGTAGAAGTTCCACCATGGAAATAGATGTTGAAGCATGAAAATGTTGTTGTTAGTTTAATTTTTTCTGGTTCTCAAAAACTACCATGGGCTCTGTATGGCTTATCTACATTGTGGTGGGTTTAGTAAAAAGTACACCTCGACACGTCTCTTCTGTAAAGTAACCCTTAGCAAAGTTCTTTGTTTCGCATTTTGTCTTTAGCACTGCTTCTTGATAGCTTTTTCATTTTCTTAAATCTGTCTCGCTAAATGATTTTGGTAACATGATAAAAATAAGGTGTAGAGAAAGGAAGGAGGGATCATAAAAAGTAAAATTTGCACTGCTGTTTAGACCCAGCCTAGATGGTCTGCTACTTACTTGTGTTAGCTTTAACATAACAGACTAAGAGTAGTGAGACATATTTTGCAACCACAACTGTTTCAGCCAGCCCTAGAACAGAAGTTACATGTAGCCAGCTATAACAGACTTTTTGGAGAACAAGCCTAAATATGAAAAGCAGTTGGCTGAAAAAATATCTCTGTTGTGAAGCAGTATCCTCCTCTTCCATCCGTGTGCTGCTGTCCTTCAGTTACCATGCTTGTCTGATACCTCAGTGTGCTACCCTGTCCTTGTCTTTGCATTCTTAAATTTAGAGCTCTGTATTTGGGAGGTCACTGGAATAATGTGACTGTATAATGATTACGATCACTTGGTAAAACCCTTGATGTCAAGAGCTAATATAAATAAAAGGGTCTTTATCAATAAGGTCTTGGCTCGATGTCCAAGTAGACACCGATGACAAGTAGTGTCTCTCAGGGGTCCGTACTGGGACCTGTGCTGTTTAACATTTACATCAATGATTTAGACAACGAGGTCGAGTGCACCCTCGGCAAGTTTGCAGACAACACCAAGATGAGTGGTGCAGATGACACACCAGAAGGATGGGATGCCATCCAGAGGGACCTGGACAAGCTCGAGAAATGGGCCTGTGTGAACCTCATGAGGTTCAACAAGGCCAAGTGCAAGGTCCTGCATCTGGGTCAGGGCAACCACCGATACCAATACAGGCTGGGGAATGAGGGGATTGAGAGCAGCCCAGCCTAGAAGGACCTGCTAGTAGTGGTGGACGAAAAACTTGACAGGAGACACCAATGTGCACTTGCAGCCCAGAAGGCCAGCCACATCCTGGGCTACATCAAGAGAAGCATGGTCAGCAGGTCAAGGGAGGTGATTCTGCCCCTCTACTCCCCTTGGGTGAGACCCCACCCTGAGCACACCCTCCATCTCTGAAGCCCCCAGCACAAGAATGACATGGAGCTGTTGGAGCGGGTCCAGAGGAGGGCTACAAAGATGATCCAAGGGCTGGAGCACCTCTCCTATAAGAAAAGGCTGAGACAACTGGGGCTATTCAGCCTGGAGATGAGAAGGCTGAGGGGACACCTTATAGCAGCCTTCCAGTACCTGAAGAGGGCCTGCAGGAAAGATGGGGAAAATCTTTTCAGCAGGTCTTGTTGTGACAGGACAAGTAATAATGGCTTTAAAATAAGGCAGGGTAGATTTACACTAGATATAAGGAAGAAATTTATTACCATGAGGGTGGTGAAACACTGGAACAGGTTGCCCAGATAGGTAGTGGAGGCCCCATCCCTGGAAACATTCCAGGCCAGGTTGGACGGGGCTCTGAGCAACCTGACCTAGTTGACAATGTTCCTGCTCACTGCAGGGGTGTTGGGCCAGATGACCTCTAAACATCCCTTCAAACTCAAAACATTCTATGATTCTATAATTCTATGAATATGAGGCCCGTTATTTTGGTAAGTAGATGTTGAATTAATTGTATTAAAGTGTGCTGTTTCAAAATGCATGTGATATTAGACAAAGTTCTTAGTCTACTGAAATACAACAAACTGCTTACCGTTCTTTTCAGATTTTCTTTACTTCCCTCTAGGGATGTTCATGAGTCGAGAGTCCAGTCTGTCCAGTTTCTTACCTTCCTGTCTGCCTACAGCTGGAGCTGTCACTGTGTATCTATGTATTGTGTACAGTGCTGTATCTTTTACATGGAAAGCACATAAAATAGTACTTCTTCAAAATTCAGTCCTTAAGGTGCACTTCTAAGAATGATGAGTAGTGTCCTTTTAATATTAAAAAAAATCAGCTTTAAAATAGGAAATCTTCATTACTTAAAGAAAAGTTGTAAAGTTAGGCGAAAGTGCATTCTTGTATGACCATGTATCAAAATTAGACTTTCTCTTTCTCTCCTTCTCACTAAGCAGTCTTTCATGAATTCTCAATTTTGTAATTTACTGTAAGTATGAGGAGAGGAAATTAAAATTAGGAAATACCGGTAAGGACAAATGAATAATTCTCCCTCTCTAATTTCCTTCAAATTTAAGGACACTGTAATTTATTCTTACCCAACACTTAGCAAAAAGCAGCTCCTATTTAATCTTTGTAATCCTGGCTTTGAAGCTGTTGCTGCTTTGTAATTTTCTGTACGAGTAACAATCACAGCGGTGGTTTTGATTAAATGATTACCCATAGGCCTGCTCTTGAATGAAATGACAGATGTACTCTGCTAAGATGCAAGTAAATGCTGTGAAATTGGTAACTTTCTCCACAGTGAGTTTCAGATATCGTTATGTACTATTACTATGAATGACTTGTGATACAAAACATAACATATTACTTTCTTTGAGTAGCTTTCTTTGAACGGGGGGAGGGGAAAAAAACGCCACACCTGACAAAGGTCAAACCCCTCTACAGTTCTAGATGCAAGTATCTGTGTATGGAAGTGAAGTGAGTGCCTGTGTCAGCAACTGCTACCTCAGAAAGGACTTCAAGAGTCTGAATATCTTTCTGCCTTTCTCTGTTGTGCTTTTGAGTGTTCATTTTCTCTTTGACAGGTTTCCCAGAATAGTGTGACTCATGTCAAATCTTCTTCTAATAAGAGGCTGACAGCCTGTTGTCTGAAAGGAAATTCTATAATATATCAGCATGGAGATATTTAACAGGATGTTTGCTCTTAGGTTTTCTCCATTTCTTTCCAAGCACTTTTATGGGCTGAGGTATTATGTTCAGTGGTACCCACAGAAATACCAGAATAAGATTAAACATTTGTAGGTCCAGGAAAACTAGTACGAAAAGTTAACAAACTCACTGACTTCATGTTCTACGTAATTTTTTTCAATCGTGTTTGGAATTATTCTCTATTTCTCTGGATTTCACTAAGCACAGTTGTTTTTGTTTCAGGTTGAAAACCAAACCCATACTTGAATATGATAGTTGTTTAAGGGTTACATTATTTCCTGCAGCAGTATCTGATACCCAGTGGTACTGACATAACTCTTCCTGGTATTGTGCTGTATTGGAACAATTTGGTTTTGCTAAAATTTGCAATTAACTAGACGGCCCAAAGTTTGCATCTGGATTTATGGAAATAACATTTGTCTAGAGAGAAAAACAAATACAAACTCCCTCCCCTCCCCCCCCCTCAAATATTTAACAGCTTATCTTCCTTTCTCCAAAGAAAGCAACAGTAGTTTTTCATCAGTTACATGGCAATTGTATTTCCTCATCTGGTAATACCACGTAAGGGCAGAACTGTGCATTGTGCACATTGGCTTGTGGCCTTTGCTACTTGCTTGCTGGCCCCTCGCTGTTGTGTAGAAATCTACTGGCCTTTAGTAAGAGTGTAACTTCTGGAAATGAAGAGCGCAAAAGAGCAGAGAGTCTAAGAGAAATGAATCAGTAAAGGGAAAGGTCAAAGGAGGGAAAGATAATAAGAAGCTGAAACAGCTTCCTCCCCTGAAAAAAGCCAAACAAGAAAGCAATATCAATAAAAACATTAGAGAAAAAAGAGGAAACTAAAAGGAGATGATCTTTCGTCATTGTCAACATTATTAACAAAAGCATAATGTTTGTGTTATGGTAATACTCGCAGGTCCCAGTCATGCTGTGCACTTTCCACAGAGATGCTACCACATTGATTCTGCAGGCCTATCTCCCACTCGCCCTTGTTGTCCCCTCAGACCTCCTAGTTGTCCTTTCCTGCTTTCCATCCCTTTCTTCTCTCATGAAAGAGTCAGAGAGGATTCCTTGTTTCACCCATGGCGTGCAGCAGCAAAGCTGCGTACACTTTGAAAGGCTGACAAGTATGTTTTTTGGGAACAGGAGAACAAATGATGAAAGGAAGAAAAGAGGCCATGTAACAAAGAAGATGCAGACTGAAAGGTTAAGAGGTTGCTCACCATGAACCTCAATACTGGACCTGCTGGAATAACTATCTGTGAAGTCACTCCTTCTCCTTATTGTATCAGTATGGTCTAGCTTAGTTTAAATACTTAAAATAATTGGTATTTTTAAAATGTGGGTCATTTTGACAGAGGCATTCTAGTGAGAATTTTTTATATGTGGTTTTCCAACAGATCTCAGGAAACAACACCCTTCACATGCAGTTATGGGCAGTGACCTTTAACCAAGCTTAGCTGCAATGAAAACAACATATTTCACATAGCTCATCTTTTAGAACTTGTAGTATTTTGCTAGAAAGTTGCAAGCCTAGTGTAGAATAATTGCAGAATATATTACTGCATACTTCTGAAAACAGCTGAAAGCCAGTTCTTTAGACCGGAGTCGTACACACAGCGTAGTGCGGTGTTACTTAAAATGCCTGTATCAGTCTTGAGCTCCTTATTGATTCATCACTTCATAAAGTGATAGAAAGATGTCATTCTTTCGTGGGCATTTGTCAAGGTCACTTGGCATACTGTTCTTTGGGATAGTCTGATAGATGTGTGAAGGATCAGAGCCCTTCTTATACTGTATATGATCAAAGCTTTCTGACATTTGTGGCTGGGATACTGAGATACCTTTTAGCTTGGTTACCATTTTCTTGATAGTGAAGTCGTTTCACAAAATCTGTGCACTGCTCCTGTTTTCTTATCTGCGGAGGAACACTTATCAGTCAAATGTCTCTTGTAGTCTTTCCTTACTACAGAAAGAAATCCTAGGGAGCTGCCTCTTAAGAAGTTTCTTACTTAGACTGTTGAACACTGTTAAATGAACATGTTATTCTTACAGGAGAGAGAAATAAACGAGAAATACATGAATCTTTCTCAACTTTCTATGTACACGACAAGAATCTGTATGATTCAAGCCTCATGTATAGCTTGGCTATAGGCATGTATATATTACTTGAAAACTGTTTGTTTGCCTTGGTAAGTTGGTCCTCAGGTGGGAAAAAGACAAGAAAGTGCTAGGGTGTACAAGAAGGCTGACTTAATTAAAACATATGCTGTCAAGGGAGAGTGTCCATAGCAGAACTTTGGAAACTTTATTTTAGTCAGGGGGAGTTACAGATTTAATTTTTTTTCTCAATCAGTTACTCTTCATATGCACTGCTCACTGAAGATATTTGCAACCTATATAACTTATTTAAAACATTAATATTTTGACTGTCGGCTAATGACTACACTGAATTGCTTTGGATTGGGGTGATGGATTTGAATGTGTTCATACATGACCAGTAAAATGTCTTCTATATTAGTTAATATGCCATTGTGCTACAAATATTTGTGCAAAGTACAGATTTCATATTCTGCTGTTTCTCAGATTCTTGGAGTTCTTCTGCAAAGCCATAAATTTGCTCTATAAAAATGAAAGTAAGCATGCTGAGCTGTGGCAAGTCAATGTGGTGAGACAAGGCAGGCAACATGATGAAGATTATTTTCCTTTTTAAATATACAAACAGTGATTTAAACCTCTAGGAACGTCTCTAAGCAGTGATGTTTTTGGACTGATGTCTCTATCCCACTGTTGCCATTCCTTATCCAATAAGCCAAGTCATAAGACTGGCAAATGCTGTCTCTGATGCATGTATTTAAGGGCACACACATAACCACAGCCTTCTGTAAATCACATCTGACAAACATCGTTGCATGGAAATAGCTCAAATAATTCAAGACCCACACTGAAATGCCAAAAATACTGAAGCAGATTCTGCTTGGTCATTTTCTCCCATGTGGTTTTCAGCATTCTTCTCATATTATGTTCAGATTCAGCAGCCACAGCTTCAGCTCCAGTCTGTTTAAGGCCACATTGCCTTGGCACCAGTGCTTATCCTCATGGTTCTTGGTGGAAATCAGGGGTGTTGTTCATACTGGTTTTTTGTGGTTGTGATAGAGAATACTCAGGAAAGCAATGGCAAGTTACCACTTTACCTTTGCTATTTTCTGAATAGGTGGTATATTCAGGAAAAGTTAAATACTAAAACAAAACAAAAAAATTAAACATGGCTTTCCATCATATCCTAAAATAAAACACTCTTGTAAGGATTAAGAAATCTTGTTACTGGCAGATCTCCTTTATGAAAGTCATTAATGTAAACCCTTTGTAAAATACAAAACTAAAAGCTTTTGAACAAAGAGGTCTGTGCTTCTGGAACTGAAGTTTATGCAAACTGCTCTTATTCCTGATGGAAACTCTGATATCTGTATTTTTATTTGTATTCCTTTATCAAATCATAGAACTACAGAAAAATCTATTGAATGGTCAGTTCCTGTTTGAATAACCTAAGCTAATTTGTGTTTTTTAGGTACACTAGCAGGAATAAAGAAACCAGTCCTGACTGACAGTAAGCAGGCAATCTAGGAAAACTTGGTGGGGCAAAAATGTCGCTTTGGTTTTTTACATTTGTCTGGAACTAGGGTATTGGGTGATCTACCTATAGTGAATTTTAATAATAAAACCAAAAATAACTCATGACACAACTATCCACATACCACTGGCCAGTGTCTTCATCTTTTGTCTCCTTTCAGTGAAAAGATGCTTTGTTATATATTAGGTCAACCTACCTAACACAAAAATACGATCTGCAAATGAAAGAAATTACCTGCTAAGAATGAGATGCACTTTTTAACAAAAAAGCATCCCTTTATTCATGTTTGGCTTTGGGAGGCTAATTTCAAACATGAGGCATCAAATAGCTTACCTTCGGGAGATTCGATTTTGTCTGAGTGATTTACAGGCAGTTGTAGAATTACATTGTTATAACTTTCCCTCTAGACAAGCAGGTTCTTTATGCCACTGTTTCAGTCCAAGGAGCCAAATAATGCCTTTTTTATTGCAGTATTTTTAGACATTGGATACATCTGGAAAAATATTCAAGCAGATAATTAGATTGCATTAGCAATGTGTCTGTTGTGGTTTCCCTGGTCCCAAAGAAGGCAGCCTGTTATGAAGCACTTGGCCACCGTCTCCGCAAAATCTGCTGTGTAAATTGGCCCACACTAAAGCATGTGGAAAACATTTTTTGGCTGAAACTTGAAACCATTCATGTGGCTTTGAGACAGGGAAGCTCAGCCTGCCAACATCAATAGAACTTTGTACTACAAACCAAAATGGTCATTTAGACATGTGTACTTTCATGCTCACAAATGCACTAAGGTCAAATATTTTTTAATCTTGGGAATTTTTTCTCTTTATACAGCCTCGTATTTCACGCAGGAAATGAGGCTGAGTACAACAAACACAAATCATTGAGACTGACAGGGCATATTGGGTTCAAAACCCAAGCTTTGAGTCTAATTGCTCTCCAAAGGCCTCTGGCTCAAGGTAACTGTTGATTTAGTTCAGCTGTTTCAAATCAGCACTGTAAGGTCATGCTAAGACAAACTGGTTAGACCACATTACATTTGTACCATTGGATCCCTCGGGTACAAGTATAACACAGTTAGCATTTTAAAAGATTGCATTTGTCTGTACACTGCAGGCAGTAATTACGAGCAGGCAAATCTTTTGTGAAACATGGTGTGACCTTCGTTTTCGTGAAAGAGTGATGATGGCTTCTTGTGGAGGAAAAAATAATGTTTCTATTCAAGGTTCAGAGAGGGACCCCACCTTGCCTCATACACAAGCCAGTCTTGTCAGAAACTTGTTGCCATTTTTTTTTGTTTTTCTTTCATAATGCTTGTTTAGCTAGAGAACGTGTATTTCTAAAATGTACAATTTCTTCGTCCCTTGCTGCAAAAATATTGCACCACCTTCTCAGGGATGAGGGGTTACTAAGGAAAAGGTACCTTCCCCCTGCGTGAATTAAGCAGTTGACACTCACTTGATTCCATGTACTGGTTTTCTATATTATTGACTGCTTCTGACATAAACTGGGTCTGACTTTTCAGCAAGGGCGAGCCTGGAGGATTACCCAACAGAATATAAATGTGTTTGGTGTATTATATTCTCTTACTGTGCTTAGCAATGTAAGTGCTGAAGTGTGATTTATACCAATGTATCCTTTTGCCTCTACAGTAAGAATTTGCATAGTAAATATCTAATCCCCTAGAAGGAAAGCATGGTGAATTTATGACAGGTTTAATTCACAAAGTGCGATTTTACAGGTTAACTCTTCCTCGCCCAGAGGTTATTCCAGAGTGTCACATTGGGGCTGAAAAATCACAGATCAAATCGACTGACCAGATAGAACTGCTTTTAACACGGTAGTGGACTGCAGAAGCAGTACGGCTCTAAGCCACTTCCCACCCTTCTAAATAGTCAGCCCTCACTGCAAGCCCACTGGCAGACCTGCTAATGTTCACAAGACATGGAGGGCCTGCCACTTCTGCTCTGTCTGCAGCACGTCCTCTGAGCTGGGAAGTGGTGACACAGGGCTGACCGTACTGGCTTTCTGCCATCTGGGCAACACAGATGGATAGGTGATCCGGGACCAGGTCTGATTAATTTAAGTGGTACTAAGTATCATGTGTACATTTGGGCGTAGGTGGCAGCATTCATGTTTACTATTATTAGAGAATATGTTTTATGTTTCATATGATTTTTTGTTGCTAAGGACAGACACTCCTGAGGCTCCTTTTGTCCTTTTTTTCAAGCACACCCCAGATATATATCTCCAAATCTAGTGTTTACTGGCAAGAATCCTGACTAATACCATGTTCACTGTCTCTGGTTTCCCTCCCAAGAGCTCAGCAAGGTGATGGCAGGGACAGCTGATCCCTCTGTGATTAACCATAATCCTACACTTCGGCATGGTGACTGGGCAGAATGACATCTGAGGAAACGGGGGTGGTTTAATTTGTTGAAGGATGTGTAGCTCCCTTACTTTAATATAAATAATATGAGAGTCACTGTGATCCAGACCAGATTAACAAGTTACCAGACTGCTGCTTTCAGCTCCTTTATTGACTTTTTCAAATAAGACAGTCAGTTCATTGCCAATCCACTATCTCAGTTGACTGTGCCATGCCAGAGAGGCATAAGCAGTTCTCCAGCATGAAAGGCACCTTTTCTGAATTTTGGGTTACATTCAGCTCGTCATTTTCAGGCAGATTTGAGCTTGTTTTGCCTGTCCTCCAATCTGGCTAGAAACCATGTTTGTACAGACTCCGGCCAGACCTAGCAAGCTTTCTGGTGAAGCTGATATTTTAGGTTGGATTCCGCCTTAATATGTCTTGCAGCTTTGAGCTCACCGGGATATAGGCAGAGGAAGTTCATGTCTGCCTGTAAATTACTGCATAGATGTGTCCCTAATAGAGATGGACAGGCTGGGTGAGAAACTTGCACAGTTAATTGTTTGTTGCCTTAGTCCACTGGACAAGTAGAAAGTTTTCTTCCTTCTGCTCCATGAAATGTGTTTCTTTTCCCTATTTAAGTTAAATTTAATTCTATAAAATATTCCTTTTATATATATATATAGCACTTGCTATGCTTGCGGGGAGCCTAATATTCGATTTTCAAAAAAACCCAAAACTTCCTAAGCTGTGTTCACCTCTTCCTAGTGTAGTCACTTTTTTAATCAAGAAGAGGGCTAGAAATGAAACATAACCAAGTACAGATCGATACGACAGAGTAGTTAGGATAGATGAAAATCCATCATAGCTAATCTGTGTGTGTGTGTGCAATGCCCGTTACTAAGACCTTCAGAGCATTTTGCAAACATTGCAGAAAATTTATCCCTTTTCTCCTGTGAGGTGTTTGGGAGAGGTTGTCAACATGAACTCATCAGTTTACAGCCAGATAGTAGTTACTTGAAATTTTGTTGTCTTCTCCTGTTCTTAGAAAGGGGGAAGTTGTCTTGTTTGCTGGAAAAAGTTGGCTTTTAATAGTAGTGACTAGGAGTATTTTTAGCACAGTTTTGCAAAAAAACTAACCCAAAATCACAGATCACAGAGGGTGACTGCAGGTCTTTTGAGAGATTAGAGAATGAAGATAACACCTATGACATGTACAGTAAGAGGTTTATGATAATGAAGACATCTTACGGACTGAGAGAAGACCTTGCAGCAAGTATTTGCAGTGCTGTATGCAAAACCATTTTGACAACTTGCTAAAAATTATTTTCATATCTCTATAAGTTGTCCTCCAGTTTATGGAAGAACAGATTTGCATTCCATTTGTGGAATGGAATTACACTGATTCTGATTTGAAAAACAAAATATTTATGAAGTGAAGATGTTACAATGCCATTAAATATTGAGCATTTTCCAGTAGCATTGAGGAATAGGTGCCTGGGTTATATACTGCAGATGTTGACAAATCTTCTTTTGTGCAGTGTTTGCCCTTGAAACTGACCTGTTCAGCCTTAGTTAAATGTAGAAGATCCTCAGTTTCAGCCATATACCTAGTATGGTCCATAAATTCACTAATTTAATGTAAATAGTGAATCTGACAAACTCTTAGCCTATCTGTAAGAATATCAGGTCATTTAAGAATGCAGCTGGCTGGCACAAATAAGCACTTTCAGAAGTAATGTTTTATTTTTCCCCAACAGAAACTAAATAGCTTTGGTTTGTTTTCAGATACAGATGCTGAACATCATGCTGAAGTCAGTGTAGAACAAAGGGCAAATTTTTTTTGTCACCAACGATATCTTCCGTGTTAACCCAAGTGTTGGTCTTGTTTACTACTTTATCCTCTGTAATTATGGCAGCAAAAGTATAAAGAAATACTTAAAGTAGCAGATTTTCCAAACGCAGTCACAGAGCTTGTGCTCAGCCAAAATGGCATTCCCAGACACCGCAGAAGTGCTGTGAGATCTGGTGGCCTGAGATGTTCAGCCTAGGCCACTTGGTGGTAAGTGCTGGATTTACAGTTTGTTTTCATCAGTGCCATTAAGAGAGGCTTCAGCAGTGCAGCTACTGTTACAAAGTGATACACCGCAGTGCCCCTGCAAACAGCAGTTTATAAAGTTAGAGGGGTTGCCCTAGAACATTATAACTCTTAATGAAAGTGAAGTCTTTCTTGCTTTTATGAGTTATTTTATGCCTTTGCCAATCTGTATCAGCAGCCTGTCTCCGGCTGCAAAGCTTTATAGGTGGAATGATCAAACTCATGTACTTCCCTCTTTTGAAAGGCTATTTATCCACCCATTTTAAGATACAGATTTATGCTAACTTCCTCTTTATTTTTCAGTGGTTTCTCCTTCCCCATATCTGTGAAGTTTCTTTTCACAATGCTTATAGACCTTCCTTAAACCTCTTTGCCTAGAAAGGCTTTGTGTGAAGCACAGGGCTCTGATTTACCTACTGATGATGAAATGATGAGAGGCATCAAAAGGGAGGGAAAAGCCAGGAAGCTGGAGAAGAAGAAGAAAAGGAATATCCCTCCAGATGAAAAATTAGACCATGTCTCTAGCAATCCCAGACTGTGCTACTCTACAAGCCTGGAAAAACCCTGTCTTTACCATATCCAAAGCTTTTTGTGTGACAGTGGATCTGATTGCCACCTTACCACAAGTTTTACTTTTTTGAAAACTGCTTTGCTTCTGAGATTCCTGCTCATACTGGCCCAATCTAATTTTCATATGTTGCCATGGGGAATAAAGCTTTTTCTTCTTTCCTCAGAAAGAAAATGAGTGAATGAAATAGTGGGAGATTGACTGAACTACTGGGCTACTTTCTAATTATTTAAAACACCTCACACATCCACATCTTGGACATACTGTAAGCCTCTTCTCCATGAGAAGGCACATCTACTGTATTAATAGAAAAGGCTGACCTGCAGCTAACAATAAATTTCACTAAACCATGCATTTTAAATTGGTAACTGTCAGCAGAATGTAACATTAAAGGCACTGAAGTAAAGGCTTCATGCATTCATACCTGCTCTTGGCTAGGTATATTCTCAGTAATGTGAGTTGTGGTTAGTGCTCTTTGGAAGAGCAGTTCTGAATTGTAAAGGCTGCTTTTTTCTCACAAGGGAGGTATTCTACTTGAACCCAGCTTCTGATGACTGCAAAAATCAGACCTCCAAGGGATATCACTGAAAGAGAAAATAATCTGATGCTTAAAAGAGTTTAAATATCTACCGACAATCAAAGCATTTCTTCTCTCCTCCCCCCTTTTTTTTCCATTGTGTTTTTTAGGGTTATCTGAGAACTATACTTGTGATCTTTATGATCTTTTCAGTCATCACTTTTCTCTGTGTAGGTTTTATGTTACAGTTTATAAGATGCTGAACATTTGCTGAGAGATCAAAGCACTTATCATAAAAAGAAAAAATGTATGTAACAACAGTTGTATAGCGAGGGTAAGGATTGCCTGAAGCAGAGCAAATTTCTACAGATTGCCTGACAATGTAAGAATAATATAGCAGTACAATCATGAGAATAATATTACTGAATAAATCACTGCTTTTATATGTCTTACAGTGAAACTTTCCATTTTGTAAACTACTAAACACGTTTTCTGCTTGATTAGCTATTTTATGTCCAGAAAACCTACAATAAAATCCTCTTTCTTGAAACTCATTTGAAAGAAAGATCTTAAATCTGTTTTAATACTGAAGTTCAACAAAGTGGCAGTGGCAGACTAACAGCATGACTTTTACTTTGCTTAGCAATAATGTGTAGTCTTAAGCTCATACTTCTGCTCAACAGGTGCAGAGAAGTTGGCTGTGCCTTGAGAAGTGTATGCTGAGGGCTTGTCCCTTACCACACTACTGAAAAACGATGTGGGAGACTCTGGTTTCGTCACTGTAAAGGGTAAGGAATGAATTTAGTAAGAAACCTACTGACCCTTTGGGTGTCCTGAAGTCTCCCAGGAGCTGCACCCACACCCTCACTGTCAATCCCCTAGCTGTGCATCTTCTGCATAGTGAGGGCCTATGGAGGAAGCATAAGAATAATTCTTCTCTAAATCTGTCTCTTCCCTTCCCAGTTCTTTCCTTATTCCACTCCCTTTTGCTCCACACGTCCCCATGGCATACAGAAAATGAAGTAAAACCTGTTTGCCTTGGCTTTTCAAGGGGAAAAGAAAGACTGAAATTGCCAAATCCTGTAACTTTTGCTTAGGTGTTGTTCACTTCAGATTTGTCTGCATTTTGTCTGGGTAAGAACTACAAAATTTGGCCCAGAGTTAGTACAGATATGTTGTTAGCATCTACAGAATCCGAAATCCAAGTTCATGCTTCATACACCATTGCACAATAGATGGCAGGTTAAGCTTATGTCACAATCAGAAATCGTTTTCATTTGAAAGAAATAACGTGGAGATTTCACAGCCCAGAAAAACAGAACAACCTTCCTTCCCAGCTTTATGACTTCAACATTTTAACAAGGCTAAGAAGGGAAGTGGGGGTTCCTTGTGTCTGAAGAGTATTTTTTCATTGCAGTCTGGCTTGCTTTCTCATTCTAGATTACTTTGAGTCTATTTTCCTTTGACAGGTGTTTATTAGACTCTGAATCCAGAGTGTAGAGATTCTATCAGTTCAGTCATTTAAAAATAGGGCCTGGATACCTGTCTGCATGTAGTTGCTATTCATAGCTGTTGCTCTGCCTATGCTGGCAAGATGATCAAGCAGACAAGCTAACAGAGTCCTTAATAACTTGTAGTTTGATTATACACTGTCAGCTTGGAAGAAGCATAGAGTTCCAGAGCCCTATAGTGTTTTAGTGTTCTCTGGCACAAAATTTTCTTCTTCTTTCCCCCCCCCCCTT
>Ga0065711_1033504_pt1 | contig 25377 bp, 9 predicted proteins | sample Hoacrofraction12_FD_59098 | JGI IMG/M metagenome (GOLD analysis project Ga0065711, IMG submission 59098) | Hoatzin crop microbial communities from Cojedes, Venezuela - Epithelial fraction 12 v2 (version 2) | ecosystem: Host-associated > Birds > Digestive system > Esophagus > Crop | place...
TACAATACAGAGTAAAGGTGGGGGGGGGGGGCGGGGGGAGAAAAGAAAGGACTTCATGCCACTTTCTGCTGTTACTGAACACATATGATCTTCAGATCACAGTTCCAGAAGACCTTTCATCCTGTGGATAGCTTGAAGCAGGAGCAGTTCTACTAAAACTGGTAGGGTAGTATGTGTATTTAATTATGGGTACCTGTTTAAATAACCTGTTAAACCAGGGCTCTCAGGAGGTGCACTAAATATTCAAGTGAGTACACACAATTTTGAGGTATTCAGGCTAAAAGCTCAGCATGTTATTTATTTTGTTTTGTTGAAGTAACAGGAATAATTTGACGTGATCATTAGAGTTGATATAAACTTACTGTTTTTCACTTGTAAGAGCTGTTTAACTTTGCCCTGTTAATGAACAAAGCTGGTCTGATACCCACAGGTGTTAACTGGAACTAACATTGCATCTAGATAAATATATTTGTTCACATTCTTTCCTGTAGGGAGACATTGAAGAGCTAATGGATTTTTTGCAAGCTAGCAAGAAATACCATCTGAATAGAAGATTTGCTTACAGAGAGTATCTTATAAGTAAGATACAGTTAAGGGATTCTCAAGCCGCTGCTCTTATAAATGCAGCAGCAACCCAGATATCAACTCTCATTAATAAGATGGAAAGGTAAATATCTTCTTGGTAGTCATGTGACTAAGTTATCCCAAAGACAATAGAATAATCTTCAAAAGTCTTTTTGTCTGTGTTACCTAGCAGGAAAGGTGCATAAAAATGTTATGTTTTAAGTTAATTCTAAGAAAATATTTTGTAAATGATGAATTTGTTAATTAGTAACCAAGCAGACTCTAAGGTAAGGCTTTATCGTCTGTGTCCACTTTGTACAGTACAGAGATGAATTGCTGGGAACACGTATGACACCTGTTTGTAATTCTGACTTCAGTGAGAACCAGACTCATGTAAGAGTCTCAATGTCTTTATACATCGTTATTCATGTAAATAGTCCTCAATCATGCAAAAAGCCATACCAGTGTCCACTGCAACAAGTAACAGTAAAGACCATTTTTCTGGGTTCTTTACACGCAACTAGCTGGATTTAACAGAAAAGAACAATCTTGATTCAGTTGTGATTGAATATGTTGGAGTATGCCACTGACTAGATGTACAGTCTCAAGCTGGAAAGTATCAATATTTTCTAAAGAGTGTTGACTAAGCTTATGAATAATGTAACCTGGGAGGATCTTGACTAGCACAAGGTAGACCTGTTGCAGAAATAATAAAAAGCAAGGGTCAGGTGAGGTAAAAAGTGGAGCTGGAAATGGGCTGTTGTAATACACTTATTTAACTTATTTGGGATATCATACCAGATCCAGGCTGATTCAAGTGCTCTCTGTGAGGATACCCATAGTCGAGGTGGAGAGATAGAAATGGTGACTTACCAGAGACATAGTTATTTAAAATTACATGGATATGTGGAGCACTGAGAAAGACTTCTTGCTGCTATCCAGAGAACTGTGGCATATCTTAGTTTGGCAGACAGAGAGATTACTGAGCGTCATGCCAGCGCAGTAAAATGTGTTAGTGGGAAGGAAAACAACCTAGCACTGCTGCTGTTGATCCTGTGCATGCAGCTTTATTTGTATATTTTAGATGTCTATATTGGTGTCTGTCACTGACAAAGTGTGCAACATGCAGTAGGAGAACAAGTATAAATATCAGTCTTTACATTGGGGTTTTGCTTTCATAATGTTGACTTAATTTAAAAGTAATTTAACATTAGGAAGCAGGAAGTCTGTTAAAAGCTACTGAAGATTGCATCTGTTGAAGTGATTAAGTCATTTACCTATTTTTTTTGTAACCCTTCCTTACTCTTCTTTTTGATTGTCCTGTGTGCTGCCTCATTGGAATCATACCCTACATTTAGCCTCAAGATTCATTGGTCAGAGAGATGTTCTTCCAGTATGGTTGCACTGCTTTGCCTGTTTTGTTAACATCTGAATCTGTGTGGCTCAAAGACGAAAATAAATGTCTTAGCATAGGATGTATAATTCAGACACATCTTTCACAGAGAGTTCCCTTCCATCAGGTCATGCCTCTCTTCGGAACTCATTTATGAGATATGTTTTGAGACGTTTTCACACATGATGTGGTTATATGAAAAGTTTTTGTGAGAAGCTCCTGCCTGTACAACCACTGCATACATGGCTTAAATCACCGCAATGAAAAACCAGGGCTTCCCAAGATGGAAAAATAGGTTCCACTCATTGTTTAATGCCTGTTATGGCAGCTATCGGTCACAAACCAGATCAACTACAAAACAGAGAGGAAATGTGTAGTATTTTAGTAATCCGAGACCTCGTGGATCTCACCCCCAAAAATGTACCAAAAAAAAAAATACTCCCCCCAAAACCAAAAACTTCCCAAAACATCATTACTAAGATGAAAACTTATTTTTCTAGCACTCCCCTACTAAACTTCTCAGAGCATGCAGTGTTCATAGTACTCTGTGGACAAAGGAAACGTGTCCATAGTTGAAGATAGCAGTTGTAGAGAGGGAATCCCAACTGACTCTCTGGGACTAGAACTAGTTATTTTCCTGTAACTTCCCACACCTGGTGCAGAAGGAATTCCTTTCAGGGAAATGTTGGCCAAATTGTTATGTTCTTATTCATTCTTTAGCTGTTGAGATCGTAAAACTCCGGAAAGAAGTATTTCAGATTATTTGCTAGTCTTTTTTTTTCTACAGGCAAACTGAAATATCCTAGTATAAACCATGAAGAAGTTATAATCTATGCTAGTATCTAGGCTTGTATTTCAGTTTCTAACTAGAAAGTGACTTGGAGAATATTTACAAATTGGAGCATTAAAATTTGAGTAGCAAGAGAATTCTGGTCTGAATGACTGGTACTTTAAATTTGTATCCATAATATCCTCTTATTTTTCACTTTAGCATTGAATCTGCTTGTCTAAATAGAGATACAGGTCTGTCTTAATCTATTGTCTCTCTTCTTAATAGCATGCTCTAAACTTACTGTTATAAATGGGATTTTAAAATACAGAACTGTTTGTATGGAGAAGAGAAACTGAGAAAATATGTAGATTAGATATACCACAGATAAACAGATTCAGGGATACATAAACCAGCAGATGAATGAAGAGGGGAGAGGTCTTTTAAAATGGAACTTACCAGGATGTTTAAAATTTATCAGATAGCAAGTCAATTTCGAATTAACATGAAGAAGATTCTCTGTGGCCAGAAATAAATGTTATAAAAAGCCAAATAAAACTAAGCCAATTAATGTAGGGAGGATAGTGAACGTTTTAAATCAAATAGACCAGCCAGTTTTCAAGCTGTGCTTTCTAAAGGTAGCATTTAAATAAAACATCCCATTTGTCAGGACTAGCTGTAGATACTCAGTGCCTTGGGAAATCAACCGTATGGACTGCAATGCCAAAAGGCAGGAAAGCAAGTTTTAAAATATTATCAGTAATGACAGATTTCGGGGACATCTAGCTAGGCTTTTTGTGTTTTCCGTTAAAGAGTAAATGGGCAGGAGGGTGATACTTGAGGCAGTATTTGTCCTGGGTTGTTCCAGCTATACTCAGAGGCAAGAAGTTCTTGGCATTTTTGAACTACAGCAACTGTAACATGTTGCATTGTTCCTTTGCCAGTGTCTGCTCATTCACCAGAAGTTTTCTTCCTTCTTTGGTCTCTTGAAAACAGAGTCCAGTTCTGCTGACTCACTAGGTACAAACAACTCAAGGTCCTCTATAAATTTCTCCCAAAATTTTCATTTTTGTAAGACCTCAAGCATTTCTTGTGTAGTGTGTTTTTAAAGTAGGCAATTGATTATCTTTGACATAAAAGTTCAAAGCAAAGCGTCTCGTATTGGTCACTTACTCCTCTGAATAATCTCAATTTATATGAACCTTGTCATAAGTAAAGGAGTTTTCTGAACAGTGTCCTGCTGGACCTTTCAGTGAGTTGGTATTGGAAAGTGAATGCCGGCAGCATTTATTGCTCTGAGTTATTTACCTAAATTTTGATTTCGGCACCAGCAAGATGCCAGTTCAGCAGGTGGAATCCTGAAGTAGCTGAAGCAGAGTAATGTGGGCGCAGTCTTGCAGGTTCTCTCCGTATAGTGTCTGTATAGTGTTGTGATCAGCCTCTGTGTACATCCAGGCTGGTACAACTTTTCTGCTTTATATCCGTCTCTCATGGTTTTAGTGACACTGCCATACCTTCTCTAGCTTTCATCAAACAATATTCCTTTTCTGGGGTCCAGCATCACTTAGATAGTTCTCCATAGCATTGAATACAAAACACTACTTTTTACTTTTAGTGCCTGCACCTAATATTTGCTCCTGATTTTACTGGCTTTCATTCAGTGCAGAGAAGTCATGGTGTGCCTCTGATTGACCTATGGTACTGCTGCTGTTGGCCACAGACTTTGTCTCTGCTCCTTCCGTAGCACTCAGTGCATTGTGGAGGACCTCCCTGTAAACATCCTTGTCGGTACTGCAGTATTCTCCTTCATTAAAATTCTCCTTGTTCAAAGACATTAAACAAGTGCCTGCACATTTCTTTAGTGATTAGATGTCTGGTATGCTGAGACCAAGCAGTTTATCATGCAGTCTATACTGTCTCATTATCTTTCTCTTCTCTTATTTTGTGTTTCAGTTCAGAGTCCTTTGGGAACAAGACATCTTTTAATTCTAATACTGTAATTGTTTTTATACTGTGTTTATATGAAACCAGAACTGAAGGTCTCTTGCCAGGATTGAGCCTTCTAGGAAATACTGTAATACTGATTAATGTAAGGAAGTTACCACACAAACTCCTGTAGACTTCTGTGGTGGCAGGCATTTTGTCTGTTGTTTTTATCTGGGATTTCTAAGTAAGTAGATTAAATAAAAAAAAAAAAAGTTAGGTTTTATGATACTGCATCACCCTTCAGTTTGAGCTGTGGACATACTGGATCTCTAAATAAATTAAAAACCTGAAACCGAAAAAATGTAGACTTTTTTTTTCCCCCCATCCTAAGAATAGGTGGGTATATATCATCTTCCAGTCATTCTATGTTGCCTGCCTTTTTCTGTACCGTTCATTTGCTGGGTAGTTCCAGTACATCTATCTTTCTCTATTACAGTCCCTTTTCACTGCTCTGGACAGGGATTTTAAATGGATGCAGAAAACCCGGGTTTATTTCCTCAGTATAAGACAGGATGAAGGTGTTATAGTATCTCAGTTATTATCTTGCTTCACTTCCTCACTGTAATAAATCCACATTTTACTCACTGATCTTTTGCCTTCGGTTTGATTAAAATGGGGGGCAAGACTTAGAGTTACCAAATATGGGTAGGAAATTTCATGCTGTTGTTTTTTTTGTTTGTTTTTTATTTTTGACATAACACTGAAATTCAACGTTTCAATTGCTTTCGAGACAAAAATGACTTGGCCAGAAGATCCAAGAATGATGTTTGGTGGATTGCTCTCGAGGTACTGGGAGGTATTTTAATCCTCTTTGCAGAAGATTACAGAAATACAGTAGATGGACATTGGAAATGCTCTGCAAAAAGAGGCGCTCTCTGGTTGACATAACTGTGTGATAAACCAGATCAGAGTTTCTACCCAGCGCATTCATTATGTAGGGAATGATGTTTTGTGGCTTGCTCAGATACTTGTGGCTTCAAGCAAGCTAATACAGTAATCTTATCTTTTATTTTATTTAGCTTTTATTTTGAGGATTTTATTTGGAATTAAGCTGTCAAAGGATCAACAAATCCTAATGAACCAGAATGAGACTCTGTCCTTTCTGGAAAAGGGCTTGCAACATTTAGCTGCTACTCTAGGTTATGAGTTGGGCCAGGTATCATGTTGGAACTTCGAAGCCCTGGATTCATCTGAACCCAGGCTCTCTGTGTAAAGTTCATGTCTTCTGAAAAGGCAGGTTTTGAAAAATAAACCAGAAAGTGTTTGGACAACATCCAGGTTCAGGTCAGGAATTGGTGCTTTCTACTCAAAGTTCCGTGTTGACCTTTTCAGCCCCACACTTTGGAAGTCCACTGTGTTTAATATTAGAAATTATAACTCACAAATGTCCAACAGCCTGTCTGAATCAAGATATTCTTTTATTCTTCTGTTGTCTGAGAAAGATTTGGGAAATTTCTGTGTAAGTACAGTAGCAGATAATTTTTGAAATGCAATTTGAGTTTGTTGGGAGTGAGGTTTTTCTAACTGTTGCAGGCATGGTTGGGATCTTGCTTACTCTTTGAAATTAAATACTGTAGCAATGAGAGGTAGACCATAGTCTTCCATCTGAGTGGTTAAGGCTGAGAATTTGCTCTATTGGATTATTGTGTTTCACTATTAATTTGAAATCTTTATAGTTTTTCTGATTATGTAAATGTAATAGGAAACATTAATATAAATCTTTTCATGAATATGATAGCTTTGTATCTTTAAAGGAATTTTTTATTTTTTTTTACTTGATTAGATTACATGCTTTAAAGAGAAGATTGTTTCTAATGAGGGGAAGGAGTTATAAAAGGCATCTGGAATTGCATTCCAGGGACATTAAGTGAAAAATGTAAATATTATGAATAATATGTAAGGTTAAAAATACCTCATTTGAATATTGCTTACATTAGTAACTGATATGTTATTGGTTTTGCATTTGCCTTCCCTTTCTTCCTCCTTTTTCCCGTTCCTTCTTCATACTCCACCCTACCTTCACAAACTGCCTCAATTCTACACTCATCTCTGAGATTATCTCTCTGTTATCTGCTTGTTTGATACCCCTAGGTATCACTGCTAAAGAAGCAAAGATCATTCTGTGTGTCTACTTTGTTGAGCCTCATTATGGTACTAATTGCCTCAACTATCCTTTTGCTCTTAAGAGCTTGGGATAACAGGACTCAAACATTGTTATTGCAGAGGAGGTCATCTACCTGAAGGTCACTTGGGAGTGCTGCTGGACCAAGCTGAAGCTGAAATTAATTCTGTTAAACAGAAATTCAATCAGAATTTAAAACAAGAAAAGCAAAAGCTTCGCCAGAAACTCATTACCAAGCGAAGGCGGGAAATGCTACAAAAGGTAATTATTTTCGGTATATTTATTTTCACAGGCCTTATCATGAATTAAAAATGGAATGAAATTAAAAATAAAGCGTAGTTCTTAGGACAGGGGTCAACACTGCCAGGAGCACAGGTGAAAATAAGTGCCCGTTGGTGTTAGCTGTGTACCGCCATGTGCTGTATTAATAATGCAGTAATTAATAGCTGTCCTTTTAGAAAAACTTGCAAGAAAGTAGTATAACTGGGGAAAAGTGTGAAGCCCCTCTTCTTAGTCCACCCTGTCCAAGAGGGGTTATGACAAGCCTCTGTAATGTGCAGACAGGCAAAAGCCAACTGCCGTTCTGGAGTCAGTGAGGGAGATGGCACAGATCTGTGACAGTTGTCGTTTTCTGTGGGTTTCTTGGCTGTGTGTGACTCGAGTGACTTCTACAGCATAGTTAAAGTTCAGCTACAAAACAAAACTATTTAAAAGATGCTGTATCTATGGCTGATTGTGGTAGGACTCATGTCGCCTAACCTCAGATATGTAAAAAGAAAGGCTAAATTCAAGAGCTCCAAATCAGCTTGTGATGGAAGATGGCTTGCAGGTGATCTGAGATAAATGGAAGGGAGTTCTTATCTATAGGTCCCTATCTTTCTTTGCCTAAAGGGTGTAGAAAAAAAAAGTCTTGGATTAGGTGATATTTCTTTAGATGACCAAAGTTAGGTAAGATTAATTTTACCTTTTGCGAGATACGTGTTTCGGTGTCTTCTGCTCTTTGATAGATATCAGTGCAAGGAGAGACAGCAGGTAGAACGATGGAGACTTCACTTGTTATTTTTATTCTCCATATAGGTAGCTTTGGTTTAGCTTTCCAATTAAATTGCTGCATGCTGTAAGATGGGGAAAATAAAGTAAAAAATCCCCAACCTTTTTTTTCCTCTCTCTTCGCCTCCCCCCTCTTCTCTTTCTTCCTTGGTATTTGATCCAGATTAATTTCTGGAATGCTGCCAGATCAGTACAGTTCAGCCAGTTGGGTTTATGTCAAACCCCAAGATCAGGCGTTTGTTCAGGTGTTAGCCCTTCTATGTAACAATAATCTGAACTATCACAGGCCTGCTAGACGCACGCAAAGCCAGCATGTTGAGGGCTAGGTAAGTCTCTGAAAACTGAAAAGCGGTTTTGAGAACACTGAAAATCAAAAGTGTGGAATTTTGCATTGCTGTGAAATACATTTTTAAAGAGCTAAAATTTGAGATGTGCTTTCTCTTAACCTTGTTCCTCCTTTTGGCAAATGAATCAGCAGAAAGAGCATCGGAAGGAGCATCTGTCACTTGGAGACCCCTTCAATACTACGAAGGAGCTCACTCACTACCTGAGCCACTGGAAAAATCTTCTAAATGGTCACACAATTGAATTCGAAGAACTTACTGAAAAACTTGACAGTGAGGCCAGTGAAGAGCTGAAAGAGCTTCTATTTAGTCTAACAGAGAAAACTGTTGAAGAGCTTAAACGTGTTCAGTATGGAGTATTTGTGCAAGAACTGGTAAAGCTCAGCGTGCCAAAGATGTTCCTGCTGGAAGCTGTGGAGGAGCATAAAAAAGAGATGGTTGTTAAACATGAACAGCTTGAAAGAGAAGAGCGTGACAAGAGCACGGCTGCTGAAGAGGTGCTTCAGCTCACCAGGCAGAAGCTGAGCCAAGAGCTGAAAACGAGCCTTTTGGAACAAAAAAAATTAAGGAGCTGGGAACAATCAGTATTCATGCAAGTATCTCCCTGTACCCTTTTCTTAGTTGTTCTTGCAAATAGAGATGAACTAGGAGTTTTCACACCTGTTTGGTGTAATTCCTAACAATAAGTTCTCTGTCATGCACTTGGGAATTGATTTGTCACAAACGCTCAGCCCCTGTGGCACTGGCAGATGAGCCGGTACTCCTAGCACTGCAGTGGAAATCCCAGGAAAAAGGCAGTTTTGAAAACAAAAAGGTGGTGTGTTTTTATACTTCAGTTCACTCTGTGTCAGGTTTCACTTGTGCATCTTTCGTTATTATTCTCAGCCTGTTCTCAGAGGTCCAGCACTTTGGAAATGCCACTTAGTTTGTGAGGCCTAATTAGCTCCACGTTCTAATTTTGATATATTCCTTCCAGCCACAAGTCAAGCCTTACTCATTGGGTGCTCATTTTAAGCTCTGCCACAGTATTTCCCCATATTTCAAAAATGCACAGCTGTCATGGTTTAACCCCAGCAGGCAACTAAGCACCAGACAGCTGCTCGCTCACTCCAGCCCTGGTGGGATGGGGGGTGGAATCAGAAGGGTAAAGGTGAGCAGCCCTGTGGGTTGAGATAAAGACAGTTTAACAGGTAAAGCAAAAGCCACGTGCCAAAGCACAGTCAAACAAGGAATTCATTCACTAATTCCCATCGTCAGGCAGGCGTTCAGCCATCTCCAGGAAAGCAGGGCTCCATCACGCATAACGGTTGCTTGGGGAGACAAACGTCATCACTCTGAATGTCCCCCCCCTTCTTTCTTCTTCCCCCGGCTTTGCATGCTGAGCAAGGTGTCATGAGGTATGGGATATTCCTTTGGTCAGCTGCAGTCAGCTCTCCTAGCTGTGTCATCTCCCACCTTCTTGTGCACCCCCAGCCTCCTCGCTGGTGGGGTGGGGTGAGAAGCAGAAACGGCCTTGAAGATGTGTAAGCACTACTGAGCAATAAAACACCCCTGTATTATCAACGCTTTTCAGCACAAATCCAAAACAGTCTCATACTAGCTACTGTGAAGAAAACGAACTTTTTTGCAATCAAGACCAGCATGTTCTCAAGCCCAGCCCCACAGCGCAGTAGTGTACCTCTCCAGCTCTTGGGCTCCACACATCAGATGTGGCTGACACCAAGGTGTCGTGGCACAGGTGATTTTACAGGGAGGTTTGCAGGCCCCAGGTGCACATTACGGCCATCACTGCCTGCAAAGATGTGGCCCTGGGGATGTGGGAAGGCAAATGGTGGCCTTGCTGCTGTTGGGAGACTTGTTCAGGGAGGGACCACAGCTGCAGCAGAGAGTCGATGTGTGCAGTGCCTTTCAGACTGGACAGCAAGGTCCATGGGAGTTTTGCACCCTTTGTGAGCATTTCTTCTTAGCTTTCAAGTACACTTATGGCTGGAAGTTGCATTACCTGAGTATTTACGCTACTGCATTTCCCATGCAATGTCCATTTAGTAACAGACATTGTTAGAGACATGGGAACACAAAAAATAGTCTGCTGTCAAAATTGCAGCTTTAGGGGAAGCAGCTGGAACGGGCAACCCTGTGTTAGGCTGTCTGCCCCTGGAGCAAACGCAGAGGGCATGAGAAACTGAACAGAAGGGGAGGGGAAAAGCATTAGTTAAGATTTCTCCTCCATACCTCTTCTTTACAGCAAGACAGATGTGCATTGGCCATTTTGTCCAGACAGCACCTTTGCAAGTTTGCCTGCTGCAGTGTCAAACTGTATGAATGAGATTCAAAAAGAAACCTCGTCCGTTGCATGTTTGCTTTGTTAAAGAAAAAAAAAATCCGTTTGTCTTGTTTTCATTCTAATTTCAAGGCCTTGGTATTTTATTCAGCATTTTAAACACTTTTCTTTAAGCCATTTCAATGTCTTACATTGTCTCTTATTTACATTGATGAGCACAGACCTGCGCGAGCAGGGAAGTGGATGGTATGGCCCAGCAGGTCTGTCATGAGTCCATGAGAATTTTGTTTCAGCCTGAAGTGTCACCTGTTGTATTTGTTAAATGCTATCTTTATTTACAGCAACAGTAAGCCGTTTGTTTTTTCTGGTAGAATACTGGATAATACATACAAAAAGTGGAGCATCAAAAGTCCCTTAAAATAAGTCATTGTATGTTCAGTCCACTGTCTGTCATTTTTGATATTTCGATGACTGATGCCAGCTCTCGTATTTATGTTGTCATCTGCTATCTAGTTTTCCTAAAGAATTTTTCTGAATGATAGGTTTTCATTTTTGTTGCTTATCAAAGTGACCATGAGCTACTCCAAAATATTTATGAAGATCATTAATGCTTAAAGTCCTTTCTAAATGTGGACAGGACAAAACTGTGATTCTGCTGTATTCTCTTATATCTCAGTCTATGTATCTGTATATATGGATATAAAGTATGGATTTTCTTCTAAAAGTCTAAGACAGCATGAGAAATAGTAAAGTATACCATAAATGCTTGCTTGGAGTATTATTGCCTTAAAGTAAGTGATTTTTTTGAAGAGAAAAACTGTGCATATTAAAACTGTTTTAATTTAGAATTTTGCTGTATATTGCTGAATCAGTAACCAGCAATAAGACTTTCTAAACTCAGAAATATTTTAATGAAATGCAGAGGTGGTATAAGTCTGTGATATACTGAATGAAAGCAGCAGTCCTAATGGAACAATCAGTATAATATATTTTTAGAAGAAAATTAATTTTTTAAAAATACACTGTTCATGTATTAAATACAAATACATTTTTTGGGAAATAGAGAAAATTTCCAGGCAAAAAAAATATGCATTTTTTTAATTAAATACATTTAAGGAAATATTTCAGTCACAAGACAAGATGATTAATGCAGTCTAAGGTTAGTCATGAAGATGAATTCAGGCTTTAGCATGCTTTACTTTTAAGTCAGCTTCAGCTTCACCTGAGGATCAGTTACCCAGACGTCTATGTTGAGAACCTTCCTTCTACAAAACGGGAACTTTGAGTGATTCAAATTGCTGCTAAAATATATTCCGTGTTGTTCAGACTGCTAAAAGGTTTTTTACAAAGAACAGCTGGAACCCTTGTGACTTTGGGGTGGGAGGAATGGCATATATGAGTTTATAATAAAGAGATACATTTTTATTTTATTTTTTTCACCTCTCAGTAGCTGTGACTGCTAAATGCTGGGAAGCAGCACGGGAAGCTTTTATCTCGATTTCAGCCCTAAGTTCAGGGTTTGTATTGTCTGAAGAGGTGGAAGGATTCTGTGCATTGGAAATGTGCTAAAAAATACTGATTTATATTTTAAACATTCAAAAACTGTTTCCCCTTGAAAATGAAGTTTTTCAGTCCAGGAAGTTCTGTATGCAGAATTGAAGTATCCTCGAGGATATTTTCAACATGCTTAACAGCTCAGTCCTGTGTGTGGCATCATTAACTGATGTATGAATAAGACAAAAGCGGATGGGCATTGTCATGTAATGTATTTATGTGCATGTCTCTTTCTTACATTTTATGCAATATTGCCTATATCACCGAACAGCAAATGGCTTTTGTTTTTTTAACAGGCAGCTTCTAAGTTTACCCCTCTCGCTATCTGAAGAGGAATTGCTTAGAATGAGGCAAGAGTTGCACTGCTGCTTCTCTCAGGTGGACAGCAGCTTGGCTTGGCCCAAGATAAGAGCAAGAACTTTGCTTCAGGCTTTCGAGGTGGAGCAGAGGGGTGTAGAGATGCTGAAAGTTGACCAGAATTTAGCAATGATCAATAAACAGGTGGGAACAGTATGGGATCGGTGGGGGGATGTGCGAGGGGTTCATGGGTGTATCCGTGGGTTGTTGGCCTCGACTGCAGGTGTGGGTCTGTAACTTCTTCATAGGTGTGACAGCAGTGCACACTTCTGTCTGCGTGGATCAGTGGACCTGAACAATAATTGTCTGGGCAGCAGTTGGATAAATACCTTTTTTTCACATTCACCCATGTATTTCTGATGCTTCTGTGTCCTCCAGGTTTCCCAAGCAGAAGTTATAAAGAAGCAGATGGGTGGCCAAAAGATTTATGGAGTGTTTGTAGGGGAATGTCCTACATTGTCTTGTCTGTTTAGGACGGTAGAGTTCCTGAGTTAGCTGGTCTTTCTTGGCAAGAATTTGGGCTTGCTTTTTGTTTCTTCTTTCGAAAAGAACTGGGCATATACAGAGGGTTGGCTTTTGTTGGGTTTTTTTCAAATCTAAGTATGTAGAAGATGAGGTGTGCTCACTCAGAGAGACATTCTGAACAAGTCTGTCCGTCATCAGTTCTAGTCCTTCTTTAAAGAACTATATGAGGGGTGTTTAATTCCAGCAGTAAAATGCAAAACCTGTGGAATCATAAATTATTTTCAGTTCTTAAATAAGAGGGAGAAAAAAAAAGTGTTTCCTGTATGAGTTGTATTTGATAGCATTATAAAAAGGAGGATTTTCCTTTGTTTTGGTTCAGTTATGTTTTCTAAACGTGTAAACTAAGCTGGGTTAATTGTACTAGGAATTAGCCTAATTCAAAACCTGAACAATTTCTAAAGTACTAAAGAAGGGAAATGACTTTGCAAAGCCTTATAGCTGAACAGATGTTATCATTTTCCCAAGAGTACGTTATACTTGATATTCTTGTAAAGAAATATAAAGGTCAAGAATAATTTGATTACATGGAACGGTGCCCCTTGATACTATCATGGTTCATTTGTGATTCGTATACTGTGTCTTGAAAACAATGTGGTTCCTAAGTTAATATTCTTTGTTCATTTTTAACCATGCTGAGTAGACAACATTTGTTCATTTTTAACCATGCTGAGTAGACAACATTAGACAACATAATTCTACTTGAAAGAAATTAAAAAAGAAATTTCCAGCTTTGTCTGAATGTCTGAAAGGAATCTTCTGAATGAATGGGCAGCACCTTCATTTCAGAAATATTTTCTCAGTGAAAGTCGTTCTTGCCAGCTGTTTCATTAATTGATGGATCTGCCAATAACAGCAAATAATAATGTTAGTATCCTCATATACCTCTTACAAATAAAGTACTTTGTGCTCATCTTCTTACAACAGCATTATAAAATGAAAAACACAGGATCCAGAAACAGAAATAAGATAGATATTCTGAAGAAATCTTTACAGGACAAAATTTTTATTTATGAAGACTCGATGAAAAATGATAATTTGAGTAAGGTAAGTGTAAACTTCTTCTGTACTGAGGTCAAAACCTAGATATTTAGTGATTAAAGAATGATGGTTTTCTATCAATGTGAATAAGAACCAGATAAAAAAGGCATAAGGTGTAGTGGCACAATAAGTCTCTCTCTGTACTCTTGTCTGCATTTGTCAGGATGTTGTATTTCAGGCATAATAGTCTTGGTTTGGTTTTAATTTTTGCATCTTAGTTACAGAACTGATTTCTTGCCTCACCCTTTTTTCTTCCAGTGGTTCTGGGGCTTGGCATATGCATGACTGCAAAACTCCCCTACATCCTGTGGTTTTCTTAGTAACACTTTCAAAACATGTAAGGTGCTTCACTGCATACTTCAGCTGAGCAAGATTTACTTCTTGGACCTCTCCTAATGCTACTGAAAGCCCAGAAGTGGGTTCTTAGATCTAAAGTTAATCCTGAAGGAATGAGTGGGGCCAATGCCAATGTGGGATTTTGGAGGCTTTTTCCTTCTCTGCCAGCAGATGTTCCATGAGTTCTTGTTCATGTTCTTTAAGCTTTCTTGCCTTCTCTTTCCACTTGTAAAATACGGGTAATACCACTTTTGTATGTCAGAGGAGCATTACAATGGTAACTGTGTTAGACATAGGTGGTGCACAGCTGAAAGAACTATACAGAACAAACAAGTGCAATTGGTAGTTGAAATTGGTAGATGAAAAACAGTTTCACAAATGATTGGTTACAGATGGTAAAAACATGGGTTTATCTAGTTAGGCACCCAGACTTTGCAAGTGAGAGCAGGTGCATGGACAAGAATGCAACAAGAGGGAAAGTGTGTTCTGGTGCTCTTTAATAATTTAATAACTCTTACCCAAGAATACCCCTAATTCTTCACTGGAGGCGTTTATACTTTTGGCTTCAATACCTAATGCCCTGACTTCCAAATTTTGGGTGGGTTTTTTTTTTTTTGGTACTGTTACTTGAAACTACAATAGAGTGTGGGCTCAGCTCTTGTGTTACAAAAAGTACCAAATACTTGGTTGGTGTGAATATTGCCTTATGTTTTTGTTAGAATCGTGTTTTAAAATTGAAAAGCTAGTTTGTCTAAGCCTTGTTGTTTCAGTTTCATATGCACCATCTGGCATACCTGTTGTTGTTCTAATTGTATGGCTGCACATTAGTTCTAAAAAGCCAAATGCTTTGGGCTTTTCCCAATAAGAAAGTTAAACTATTGTTAAGAAAAATTGTTAGTTCTCACATTATCGTTAGGAGACAGAATTATTGCAATAAACCATACGTTGATCACAGAAATAGAGTTTCTTTCTTTTGCCTGTTGCAATCTGTTGCCTTGTTCCTCATTTAGAATCTTACACTTCTAAATTTGTATTACTGTGAACACTTTCATCATCTCACTCAGAATTAACCATCTGAAGCTGCACAGCCAATTCAAAGCGAGGAGAAAGAGCAGTGGAGCAATTCGGCTCTGCTGCATTTCTGCTGCCTCCGCTGCTGCTGCGCTGCAGACTTCACATGGTGTTGTGGGTTCTGCCTTGCTGCAGGATGACTGTAAAATGGTTTCCGGCTAATGCTTATGAAGGCAGCAGCACGATGTATTTTCTAATACTGTAAACCAGGCATGACAGAGAAGAACAACTCATAGGCAGGAGGTAGAGAGCTGGCAGGGCACAGCAAGAAGTTTGAAGCCTGGTCTTGGAGCACCTCAGAGTATCATTGACCTTGCTGTGAAAATCTTCAAAAGCAGACTGTATCTACTACTTCTGTGTTTCATAGCTGGTTTGAGCTGTCTTTTGCATGAAGAAGTAGCTGTTCCTTTCTGAAATAGCAGTTATCTACCTCAGAAGAAATACAGTGGTAAAAATACTGGTGTTCTTTAGTCTGTTTTCCCTGCTGGGCTTAAAAAACCCAATAAGACTTGCATAAGAAATGTCTTTGGGGTTGCAGGTAATCAAGTACACTTTCAAATTATTCCCTTTATTTGTAGTATTTAGGACCAAGACAACACTAGTTAGCAATTAATGTGAACTAAATACGGAATTTAGAAGTCAGTGTTTTCAATCAATGGGCTAATCATAGCACATTTACAGCATTGGCAATTTTTTGTGTAGTTCGGGTGTTTCAGGTGGAATCAGCAGCAAATGTTCAGACCGATGGGACCTGATTCGTCATAATCAAAGTAGTTTGACACTCCAGTAATATTGTGTAACATAGTACAATGTCAAGCAGTATTTTAGAGTCTTCTGTTTGGTATGATAAAAGGCTTCAAGAATGGCCAGGAGATATTAGTTTATGGCTAGTTTATGATTTAGTTTGTAATGAATATGTGATCCAGGTTCTACTGAAGTCACCTTCTATAGTCACACTGAAGTCAGGTCTCCTTCCAAGCTTTGATTTTTCACAAATATGTAAAATCTGTTTGCAGAGCTGCGATTTCAGAGCTAACAAGAGGCAGAAAGAAACTCAGGTGGCTATGGGTAGATAGTAGTATCAGCTGAGTAAAGCAACATTTTGTTTGGTTAAGAGCAGTTAGTTTACTATGCATCACTGAGTAGATGCTCAATGATAAAGCTAAACATCGTTCCCCATGTATGTTGGTGTGCTTAATGTATGGCTTTGTACTTAGTAATACGCAAGTACTATCTAGTTTTGTAGTTTGTACCATAAATTCATGGAATATATACTGAACACATCAGATAAACCTCCTGTTATTTGAAGTGGTTGTCAAAAGCATAAGAGTTTCTGTCATCGATGTCATCTCTTTTGCCTTTGAATTGAGCACAATTAAGATCTACATTCCTGTGTCTCTTTATAAGTGAACTTGAGTTGTCAGACTGCATTTTCCTCTTTATTCATTATTCATTTTAGTGGGTTCAAACTTACGCTAGAGGTGATCACTCATTGACTCATTCATCTATTCATTATGCATTCATCCATCCCCAGAATTCATATATGTATAATTATTTAAAATCCTTGTATCTGAAACAGCATCCTGTGAAGAAAGAATTCAGTTGTGTGTACACACCTGTCAAAACATTTCTGTGTACTTTTTTTAATCTGCATTTTTAAAGGTTTATAGCACATCCTGTTCCTAAACACAAAGGCAGCCTTCAGATATTACTTACTAATATTGTGTCATATAAAACAAATCATACCTCAAGCATATATTTTCCACTTTTCTGAGATATTGTAAAAATGTGTGTATTCTGGCAGGCAGTATCTTAGACATGTAAATAAACGCTGGAAGAAAAGGACGAGCTCCTCAGTGTGTCTATGTTGTCATAACTCATTTAAGGTGGTAGTGTTGTACTAATTTTTATTAGTTAAGAAGCTGCCCTAATACTTTGAACAGGGAGCATCACAGAGACTCTAAAGCAGTAGTCCTTTTGAAAACGGACCTATTTACTTCTAATCAGGTAGGTCTGCTTGATTTTTTTTTCCTCCATTCCTTGACTAGGTGCTATTGTAATGAAAATCGTAACGTAAATCATTTAGTCTCTTGTGACAAAAACATTGTTCTCATCCATCTTCATTTTCCTGCTTTTTAAGTAAACTCAAAAGTCAATGTTGCCAAAGTTTTGAAGGGTGACTTGTGGCATTAGCTGTCCAACCTGTTTCATTTCTAACGTGAATTGCCCCTTAAAGTATTGTCTGCCGTAGCGATGCCTCTTCCTGAGCACCTTGCTAGATAGCAGCTGATGTTAGCGAAGTGTTAAGTGGTCAGCTGAATTGGACATAGATTGCTTGCCTGCCTTTAGAAGCTATTTCTTCTGCTGTTTGTTAACCTGTCTGTTTTACTGTTAAATTATGACTCACTTCCATTCCATCCTCTCTTTTAAGAATCACCTGAGTGCAACAACTTTCACCCCTGAAAAGAGGGATGAGGGCAAGTCAATGGAAACTTCGCAGTTGAGGCCTTAAATATTGGACTGTCGAAGCATATGGCTCTGAAAATGGCTGGTTGTTTTTGAAAACATTGTCTTGTGTCACACTGATCAGTAGTATAACAATTAATTCAATGTGCCTTTCAAAACAAAAACTTGAGTCTTATTTGAGAAATTAGTATTGTGTACAGGCTTTTGAAGAAAGATTTTTTTTTTTAATTATTTTTGCTTTAAATATTTGCCTTGGCACTGAGGCGTGGAGTAGTCTTTCTTCTACACCTTAGTCTTGTGTCACTGGCTCGTAAGAGTATCTTGAAATAACACCTTGGATTTTGAAAATAAATTTGCTTTGATAAGATAAATAGACCAACCAACCAACAAAACACCAAAAAAAACCTTGAGTTAGGGTGGATTGGTTGTCTTGTGCAATCTGTATCAAAGTTGTGACTTGTAGAATGTTCTGCAGAAATTTTTATCTTTGATTTCCAATCGATGCTGCTAGAGTAGAGTGTACACCTTCAAATGCCTGTGAACTGCTGGAGTGTGAGCTTAAATGGGAGATGCTAAAGTTACTTGCTTTTCAGTAAAAAGCATTTTACAGAAAACAAAAGGCCTCAAATTCAGTTCAACAGGTTTCTTGCCTGTCTGCAAAGAATCTAGAAAATAGATATAAAAAACTATTATTATTATCGTCGTTATTGAATTTTTTCCTGCTGAGGCATAGAAACAAGCAATGGATATTTCTGGTTCTATCCTAAGGTAAATGTCATCTACTTTTTTTGAACAAGTAGTGAAAAGCAACTCAGCTCTTTTTGCACAAAGTCCCAGTTTTGGCCATCTCTTGCTTTTCACTGGAGATGTCTGCCTCCCATGTTCAAAAATAACAGCTTAGTTTTTAGCATTTTGATTACCGTAATTTCAGTATGATCTCTGAGTTGAGTTCTCTTCTTAACTCAAATATCCCATATGTTTATTTGTTACCCATATACTTACTTGCTTTTGTAGTGTCACACACCTACATTATTCAAGATTAATTTGTTCAATTAATAGTAATGTTGAGAGACAATGTCTGTCTTTTAAGGTGAAGACTTGTTAAAGATATCACAAAAATGAATCTTGCTCTACTTTGTGTCTGTAGGATGATTTCTTACTCTTGTCTTTTAATTGGTTTAATTCACATCAGGAGGAAATATTTACTGAAGGTAACCTTCCATCTCTTCCATTCAAGGACATCCTAGATGATGTAATGGAGACTTTGGAGAATATCACATGAGCATGAATGAGAATATCACAACCATATGTGGTTTCAAATCACATTTTAAATTAAGCTCTGTCTACTGGGTAATAGAATTTGGATGATACACAATCACTCTTAGCAGGTCCCTTATCAAAAAACTTTCCATTCATAGGCACCATGTTAGGTATTTATCATCTAAGGGATCTAAAAACTTGGTGGAAGTCTCTTTAAATACTCCTCTAATGATAATTACGAATAGAGTCAATGATGCATAATTCTTATTAGCATGAATAGAAAGCTAATGAGATTTTAATGTCTTGAGTACATACCATCTCTATTTGTGCAAAGATTTTCTGAGGGGCAAAATCGGGTCTCTTACTGATGGGAAGTCACAGAGTGTCTAAAGACTTCAGTTGACCTTTACAGTGTTGTAGTTCATGCTTGCAGGGAAATACTATTGGTCTTTATTATTCTTACTTTATAGACTGGTCAAAATGTAGAGAGATTAAGACTGCATGTATAAATGTGTACCACAGGATGCCTACCATGCTAAGATACTAACCATGCAGGTATCTCAGTTAAATAGGGATGTTCATCTCTGCCTGTTCTTTATGACAGAGGCCAAACTTGAAGGGATAAATACTTTTCTGTAGAATGCAGAATTGAGTACCTGCTCTCAGATGCTACAGTGATGGTAAACTTAACCAAAACTTGCTTAAAAGTTTCTGAGGTGCCTCCTTTGATGGCCGCGGTTCTTCTATTCTGTCACAGGCAGTAGTTACCTGAGCGTTGCTATTAAAATGCGTAACACAGGAAAGTTCTGAAAATGCTGATTTAACTTTGGGGTTTTATTTTTAGTATGCTGTGAAACCTATTAGATTAGATTTTTCAGGACCAAAAGAGAATTTAGAGATGGAGTGAGGAAAAACCCTGCACTCTGATGCCCAGCAGTTTCCAGATGGGCTGTTTCTGTGCTGAGCTTTATTCTAAATAGAGTGTGTAGGGCAGCAGTTGATATCAACACCAAGTAGTGGAATTGGAGCTCTCATGGTTGCAAGTGTTTTCTCTCTCTCTGTCTTCTCTCTCTTATCAATCTAGCTTTTGGGCCTGTGTGGATAATACGGGAAGAGAGAGTAAAACCAAACTTATAACTATTTACTGTCTTTGAGGATTCAGCTACCCAGGTGTTAGATATGCAGTGTAACCATTGATGTCCAGCCTAGACATCCACACTTATACATCAGTGGAAACAAATTTTTTAGGATACCAAACATACCGAGAAGTACCTTTTCCTTTTATTTGGCTGTAAAGGGAGCTTAGAGTGACAAGCTCAGAAGGAAGCATCTAAAGAGGGTAATTGCAGCTGGCTGCTATCTACGTTGTCCTGCAGAAAAATGGTCACGATGGCAATATCAGTGCAATATAGTCACAGTGGCTCTGAATGTCAGTGATACAGCTTGGAGAGCTCATCAATCACGTTACATTTGATTGTGTGCTTGCACGTGCCATGCTTGCTTTTCACCCTGGGATAATTTCTGTCAATATCCCATCATATACTTGGCAGCAACATAGTTGTTGAATTAAATCGTTTTGATCTAATCCTGTTTGATGTCCATTCAATCATTTTAATCTTGTTTGAAATCCATTACCAGTAGACTCTTGATACACAGTTTAACTTTGTTTTACATAAGGTGATTTTTTGTTATTTGCTTAAAGAGTAGTAGGTTGAATTTCACTGGTAAATATTAACTGACACTTGCCAATTTGAAACTAAATACAGTCTTTCTATAAACTTTGTATTTTTGCTAAACAGAAGGATGTATTTTATCTTCCCATTGAACTAATCACATAGGTAAGCATAGGTTTATTTGTATTTTTAATTGTTACTTTTATTATATTAAAAATTATATACCCTCTATCTTAGGTTAGTATTTAATATTAAAGTTATCACTACCCTAAAACAAAGTCTGATCTCTTTGAAATATCTGACTTTACTGTAGTTGTTTTTTTGGATCGCTTAAATGCAGTAAAAGCTTGGAATTTAATGTTAAAAGCACATTTCGAAACAATGTATTGCATTATAAGATAACAGCATTGATTTCTTTGCTGCTTTAATCCTGCTTGTTAATTACAGAGTGGTAAAATCATGAGCATGCTTGTAAGATTTTCTGTTAATCTTGCTATCTTTTGTATTTTGGTATTTTTTAGGTTAAGTACGAGTTGCTGCTTGAGAAAGAGTGTCAGCTGTGTGATCTGGAAAATAAACTTGGAGAGTATATTGCTTCTTTAGCCTTTCAAAAGACTGTTAAAAAATCCAAAATGTTGGAGTTGTATACTGCTATCGGAAGTGTACAAGCTTTGCTCTTTGAACAACTGAGCACATCAAAAACCCTGTCAAAATTGGAATGTATTCAGATTTTAGAAGCACATAATCCTGTAAGTAATGAAGTTGTGAAAAGGAAAAATTCCTGTTAGGAGACAGCAACTATGACGGTATCTTATTTGACTTTGATTTAGCTGTTCTGGTTTGTAGCTCCTGGTGGTGCGACCTTTAATTTCTGTGATTCCATGTACTTTAATGCACTTGGTAAAAGAAATATAGAGAAGGAAAGTATTAGAGCCAGGAAAGATTGTGTATTATTATTTATTTTTACTATAGTAGCATCCAGAGATCTACAGTCAGAAAGAGCAGTATTTTGGTGACTAGTTAATATTAAAGTTTTATTGATTGCAAGGAAGACAATTGGGAAGTGATTATGAGAAATGACTGGGACAGTGTGTAAATTGCTGTGACTTGTTACACAATTGTTCACATTGTAGTGCTATCCATACAGTAAAATCCATGACCATAGGAAAAGCGTCAATCATGGAGTTTTTAATGTTTATGTCTACACAGCCTGCTACCTGGCTATCTCCCTCCAAGCACGCACATACAGTTTAAATAGTAGAAACTTTGGAAAGGCGTCTTCCTTTCACTGTATTTATTACATACTTGGTATATGCCAGTTTTCTAATCCTTTTTTAATACTTCAGTGCTCTGTATTCATAAGGTTAATATTTTTTTTTGGCATCTGCTATTTGCAACCATCCAAGTGAGACTTGGGAGAGCACTGGAGTAGAACAAATAAAATGGGTTTCTAAGAGCGAAACCTCTTTGCTAGAGGGCATCATTAGACAGCTATTGCTGTGAAAACTCCTGGTTAAATTTTAATGCTGTCATCTGTACAGAGTTTCTCTTAGAATGGCAGTTAGAATGCTGATATCCTTCCAGTTTTGTTTAAATTTGTATTTAATCTGTAGGAAATAGTGAAAGTTGTATGGACATGGAATACTAGAAATAATTTAATCTGGAATTATGGCCTTTTATGCAGCAACTGTAAGAGGGCTCTGCAGAGAGGTTGCTTTTAGATTCTCTGTCGTTGAACAGGTGAAAAAAAGGGATTGAAGGAGAGACAGAAGAGGGATCTAGAGTAGCTAGCACTGGAGTCTTTAGCCAATGTGCAAGAACTGAGTAGAGCACTATTCTGGGGAAATAAAAAAAAAATTAGACATTGTTTAAAGTGCCCGTTAGGCTTGGTATATGGGGACTGTGTCCTGGTGCTCAAACCTTTCTCTCTTGCTGTGTTTTATTTCTGCTCCTTTGTCACACTAGCTGGTGAATTTAAACACCTGTTACTTTAAAACATATGTCAGAATACACAGATTTTGCTAATGCTGACAAGATCAGTGATAGTTTTGTCAATCAGTGAAACAAACACATCCAGCTATATGTCAATTTGCTGCATCCCTTAGAGATAGCATGGTAACGTTTGATTTTGGTGTTAGGAGAGTGGATCTAAGCTCCAATGTCAAATCTTGCTGACCGGGCAGCAGATACTTACGCCATGCTCCAATGAATTTCTAGTCTCAGTAAGGCTGATGAGGTGGAGGAATAGATTAGAATTCAGCATGTTCTCCAAGCTACAGGTTAGGAATTAGGGCGCTGAGATATTAAGCAACTTGCTTGAGGTCAGACAACAGTGACACTGGAAAACTGGAATATGAAGTCTTCCCTCTGATGCATAGTTTGACTCTTTGACCAAAGAGAGATCTTTGCCATGAGAGATCCAGTCCACTTAAGAATTTGGGTTTTAACCCTTTGATTTTTAGAACATTGTATTTTAACTCCAATTCTATGACACTAAGTGTGAATTACTGTCTTTTAACCTCAAACTTCTTTGATACTAGTTGTCGATTCAGTATAACTAAACTAGTCAGTCTGAGTTTCTCAGGCTGTTTCAGTGGCTTTATGCAGCTTACAGATGAATTCTAATGGTGCCATTCTTTTGTTTGGATCTCGGTGATGCTGGTAGTGTACTTTCTAGATGTCCTCTACATTGGAAGGTTTCAGAGATCATCAACCTTTAACACAATGATAATTGACTCATATCTTTCGGCGTTGTTCTGATACTCATAGTGTGCAAGTCATGTTTACTGAAGCCATGCAATGAATTGGAAAGTGTAATGACTGCAAGTGGCTGGGTAGAATGAGAAATGAGTAAACTAATATCAGAAATTCTGATACCATCTTTTTTTTCGCTGCAAATGAAATTGGTTCTTTCAAGTTAAATTATGACTTCTTATCATTACATGTTTTCAACCTCTAGGAGATTGAAGAACTGGACAGAAAGCTGGAGTATGAGATGTTGCATAAAGAGTCAGCTCAGCAGCAGCAGCAGCATCTAATGAGTAGGCAGAGGTGGACTCCAGATGGTTTGGGACTTTCAAGTGAAGCTGCAGAAACAAATGCAGACAGACAGGTGACCGTTCTGCTAACACAGGCCATGAGTAAATGTAGGCAATTTATAAATCTGCACCAGCAAAGGTAAGTGCTTTGGTCACAGGTTTTACTAAGTTACTGCCATCCTTGTAGACCATAAGATATCACAGAGACACAGCAGGTTAAATGTTGGGGAGGGACTATACATCTATGTTTGAACAGTGCATTTTTGTGATGTGGCCCAGAGTATTACTGAGGAGTCTTGGGAATACTGAAATAAGGAACATGAAATAATAATAACTTAGTTACATATAGATTGTGATGCATTGCACGACATTCACCATTTCTTGACGCAGACAGTGGAAAAAGAACAATGCTTCTTAGCAGCAAGAAGGAAAAGAACTTTAATACTGTGCCTTCATCTCCTGAGAAGATAAGTAGGAACTTCAATGAAACCTGATCTGCTGGTGTTAGAGGAAGTAGCTGAGACAATTTAAATTGAATTTCCATCTCCACTGTCACACTGTAGACTGAATTCCCTGTCATGCAATCATTTTTGATGGCATTTGTAAATGCTTTTTCAGAGACAGGCTCAGTTTCACTTTTCCCTGGCCAGTTTCTAAGTAAAGATATCGGTGGAAAAAAAAAAAGAGCCTCTTGGGAGGTATATAGAAATATCTGTCTTGTCGTGAAGGTTGCCCAGCAAAAACAGGTGATAACTTGCAACATTGCAAAGTATTGTATTACATTCATTAGGGTTACAGGAGTCAGAAATTACATTTCCGTGTGTATTGCACAGTATTAAAAGCTTACCACATTTCAAGGTTCGTGTAAGATTCCAAGAGTGTTCTTTCCATTACAAAGAGGGTTTTCCATGAAACAAGTGATATATTAAAAATGGCTTTGATAGGCTTTGAGTGGAGTTATTGCCCTCCTAAGTCTGTTTTAATTCTGAAAGGGCTGGAGCTCTTCTCGATGTAGATTAGCAACTCTCCTGTTGCAGAACTAAAGAGTCATTAGAAGATCACATAGGTTACTGGCTTGTGGGTGCTACTGTAGAGATATGTCAGTGAAGCTTCAGAAAAACTGCAACTAGTCTTTACTATTTACGTGATAAAGTAATGGAAGAAAAATTTTTGTACTTTCTGAAATGACATAAGGATGGCTTCATGATTTGGTCCAGAAACAAAAAAATCACCAGTAGTGAGGAAGTTAACTGTTTACTGTTGCATTCCAGCAACAAAAAGATCCACAACTTGCTATGGAGTGTGTTAATGAAATTTAAAAAGGAGGATGGGGACAAGTTGAATCATGTTGCTTTGGAGCAATTTCGTACTTGAATTGTGTGCAAGAGCATAGCCTTAGATTCTGCTCTGATGTTTGCTTGGTGGTTCGGGGAAGAAAGGACAAGAATCGTAGAATCATAGAATGGTAAGGGTTGGAAGGGACCTTAAAGATCATCTGGTTCCAACCCCCCTGCCACGAGCAGGGACATCTTCCACTAGACCAGGTTATT
>Ga0065711_1033505_pt1 | contig 25373 bp, 13 predicted proteins | sample Hoacrofraction12_FD_59098 | JGI IMG/M metagenome (GOLD analysis project Ga0065711, IMG submission 59098) | Hoatzin crop microbial communities from Cojedes, Venezuela - Epithelial fraction 12 v2 (version 2) | ecosystem: Host-associated > Birds > Digestive system > Esophagus > Crop | place...
GCAGCAAGTGACCGCCCATCACCACACATCACCTCTCCTGCCACGGAAGACCATTATGACAGATGGAGCCTGAAGTCATGGATTAAATGAACTCAACGGACACTTTAGAGTGATGATCCATAGACTTAAGGGAATGATATCTGGAGACAGGAGAAATGGTGGTGATCAACTGGACAATGGGGGACCTGGGCATGACGTAGATGGTATGGAAATAGGTGTGGATAATGTCCTGGTTTTGGCCAGGACAGGGTTAATTTTCACCAGAAGCCAGGAAGGGGCACAGCTGAGCGGGCTGGCCCAACCCCAACCTGGCCAAACAGAGCCCGGTATTCCATACCATGTGCCGTCATCCTGGGTTCCGGTGGGGGGGCGCGGGGCGGGGGGAAGTCTCTCGTGGTTTGGGAGCGCGCGGCGCCGGTCCTGTCCGGGAGAGCGGGTCTGTTGTGCGGTTCGTGTCGTGTTTTCTCCTTATCTGTATCATTGTTTTTGCTGTTCCCTCTGTTTGCCGTTCTGTTAAACTGCCCTTATCCCGACCTACCAGTTTTTTGCCTGTTTTCTTTCCATTCTCCTCCGCACCGCGGCGGGGGGAGGGGCGGCCGCATGGCGCTTTTGTTGCCAGCGGCAGCCGAAACCAAAACATGCACATAAGCCAGAAACAAGGCAGCAGAGCATGTGCAGCAAGATCAGTGGTTTGGAAAATTTGGTCAACTCATACAATGGTACTCTGTAAACAAGAAGTCTGAAATGGCAAGAGAGTCTCTCCAGTGCTCTCTAGGGGGATGAACAGCAGCAGCATGAAGTGCAATGACACTAAAATAATTGAATTCCTTGTTTTGTTTTTAAATTCCACTTTCTGACTTCGTTCATGAAGAATATCAATGCAAAACAGAGGCCCAATTTATAATGCCAAGTGTAAAAGCAAGAGTGAGGCTGGCTCTTGATAAAGTTTTGCCTTTTGAAGGACTGCTTGGATTAGCCGGAGCATTTGTATAAAAGGAAACAATAAGGCAGTTGTCTCTCTTTTCTCACATTATCCTCCCTTGCTGTTTCAAAGCAGCTGTGAAAAACTAACACAAGTACAAATAGCATGTCTGAGCCCGCCAGGGAGAGCAAGTAGGGACAAACCTTTTCAGTGCTTTTCACCAATTGTGCCTCTAACAGAATGACTGAATTACAAAGAGAGGAAGGGAGGAAATGGCAATAGTGCCACTTTCAGGTCTCCTTTGCATCATGCTGCAAAACCTTGTAGCAGAGGCCTTAGTTTCGACGGGCATTGCAACAGCGACACACAGAAATTCAGATATTACTGACATTAAACACATGGTTTTTCAAGAGAGATGCTAAGAGTATACTTCTTTGTGCTTGCATGTGTGTCCTTACCCAGTGCCATACGCCCTGACCCGTTCATGGCCATGAGCCATTCCGAAACTTCCACTGATTTCAAAGAGTTCTGGTCCAGGTTCCCAGTCATTTAACCTTAGTAATGCTTTGTGGTCCTAATATTAGTATGTAGTATTTTCAAAGCAACCTTTTGAAAGATAGAAGGGTGACACTGAAGACAAATTCTTTAACCATTCTGAAGAAAACTGCTTGAAGGCCCGCCTTTCCCCCACCACTGCAGGTATTTTCAGCTGGTTGGGCTGTTTTTCAGAAGTAGAAATGTCTCCACATAAATGAACAGTCAGGCTCCTTGGAAGTTTTTTTATAATGAGTACTCCCACCACCATACAAATTCTTGTCATTTTTGAATACATAACCTACTTGCACATAAATACGCTGTGTTCAAGTGCTTTATGACTATTTATTGGTCGCTATGAAAGTGGATGGGCCCAGAAGGTTGCCATGCCTCCTCACAGCAGGGCAGAGTCTGTTCACCCTTGGTTCACCTTCTCTTTTTGTTGAGGGAGAGAGAAAGAAGGAAACAATCACGTGGCTTTATTCCTGTCTTGTATTTTCACTATTGTTGATTCTGCTTCTAATACTTTTTTTATTTCCCTTCTGGAAAAAGTACAATTCAGTAAGGAAGGGCAGAAGGGCTCTCATTTTGTTGCCACAACAATGGCATTTTAAAAAATAGAAAACAAAAAAAGACAAAACTGGCAGCTCACAGAATATTACACAAAAATAAATAAGCAACATAATTCACCGAAATTAGAGCTGAGGTGCAGCTTTTCTCTGCACACCCAGATTTTACAACCTAGTGTTTCGGAAGACAGACACCAGCGTCACTGAGCTGTGAACTCCAGAGCATGCACCTTTACATGAAGAAAGGTGTAATAGCTGAGTGAGTCAAAGGTCCTTTCATGGCCTTGGAAAAGCTCTCTGCCATTCAGTAAATGCCACGCTCTCAAAAAACCCTCTAACGGTGTATTATGGAAACCAGCAAGCCTGAGATAACTGTGATATCCTTTAACACTTAACAACATACATATACAGGAAAAAAAAATGCAACTGAAAGGAGACAACAAGTAAGAGAAAACAAGTATTACATCCAAAAAGCAAACCTGAACTTTATGTGTGTGCAAACAGGCACAAGAAAAAAAGATATGTAATGCATAACAGGCAAGATCTTCCACAGGTGCATAAATCACACAACTCCATAGACTTCATCAGATTTAGGTCTGGCACTGTTGGTTATCAGCTACCCTTCACTAAAGGTTTCAATTCCAGGCCCATACTTTTTCCCTTATCCATCTAAGTGATCAGTTCCCAGCTGTACAAATTAGATTTCCCTGTCATGTCCTTGGCTGTTTCCCTACCCTCTGCAAATACAACTGTTGTCTCTTGGCTGTTCTGCATCCTGATTCTTTCATCCTACCTGCATCTTCCTTACAGCACTGCTCAGCTCCTCCTCCTCTGTTAGGAAAGAAGAAGAAAAAAGGGGGGCCAAAAAAATCCAAACCCTTGCATCATATTTAATTGCCTTATTCACTAATAATCATATTCACCTTTCCTCATTCCAGACATCAGCAATTCTTAAAACTCCGATTACACCCTTCACATCACTTGTCTTCTCAAAGGATTTTAACAACAGCCCACCAAAGATGGATGTTTACTTGCTGTTCTTCTTCTTAAAATCCCTTTGTCCCAGTATGTGACAGAGTCCTCACCAAGTAATCCTCTGTGTGATGCATTTAGGGAACAATGTCTGTCAAAATTACAAAGGAAGCCAATTGAGGCTGACAGCATATGCTCTCCTAAAAAACTTCAGCATTTCTAATCAACCAAATTGGAAGGCCAAAAGGTTGTGAAGCAAATGCAAAAGGTGAAACTGCTGCTCTTCATAGTTACCACATATGACGTAAGAGAATGCTACCTCTGAAATAGTCATTTCTGGGAATTTAGAGCGATCAGCCCACTGTAGCTGGCCAATGTTAGATTGTGACGAAGCACTTCTCTACAGACTCCTTTGCTCTGCCCAAAAGGCCTTTTGCAGATAGTCACATAACTCAACAGATCACAGCAGAGCTGCTCTACCAACAGTCTGGTTGTGCTATACAACTTGCTATTTTGGCATCTGATGGGTGAGTGTGCTCATGATAAAAATCCTCAGATCCCTCTTTTTTTGCTCTACAAGTTTCTCTGCTTCTCACAGTTTGAATTTATCTGCATTCTGCCTGAATTTATCTGGAAGAAAACTGTTCAACAAGAAGGTCAGGGAAGCAAAGCAGTAAATCAACCTGAGGCTGAAGGATCAACACATCCACACCTCTCTGTGTGCTGCATCCTTCTTGACCCATGCTATAACTCCAGCTTTTATAATTGAAAACAAATGAACTTACTTCTATTAACGCTCCTTTTCTATTAGTCATTCACCGATCTAACTTAGAAGTTACTCTGCTCATACAGTAAAGAAATCACAGGTGTTGTAACACCTTCTCCTGCTAAACTAATGACTCACTGACAAAGTGCACATCTGCCACTTGGCTATAAGATACTTGACTGCTTGGGGTAAGCCCAAGAGCTTCAAAAATGCTGCCTACAGGTGCTCGCCTGTTCCGAAGCTCAGGTCTCAGGCCTTGTAATAATTTCCACTAGGTGATATAATTACAGTGGATGCAAAGGTTAACTCCATGCCTGCCTAAAGACTTCATTATCACAAGCCATTAAGGAAATGACGACTGTGGTTGTGTTATTCTAGTGAAACGTCTAAAGTAATTGTAGCGCATGATGGGACAAGGGAGCAATGAACATGTGTCATCAAGACTGTTGGCACAATATAACAATAACTAGATGAGTAAAGGGATAGAGAATGCTGCACAATTAGAAGCAATTTCCCTTATCAGCTTTTTCTAGTAGGATTCCCTCAGGGACCTGCAGAAATTAAAAACTATGATTGTGCTTTCCGAAAAACAGAGGTAAGCACGCAGATATCCTGGCTGACATTTTCAACATCCAACCTATTGCCTTTTGAAAGGGTTCAACCCCGGATCCTTCTCTCAAGCAAGCAGCTAACAGCACAAGCTGTCTCAGTAAGGGTTTCAGAGCATAAAAAAACCCCACAGATTTGCAAATAATAGTCTTGTAGTAGAGAAGGAAGCCCAAATGTATTTTGATGCTAAATGGAAAGATATCAGAGAAGAAAAGTCTCAGACCCACGGCTCCAATAATATTTCTAATACAGTCCACAAAGAGCCCTCCAAGTTGTTTTGTGAAAATGAAATACCACTGCTGTCTTGTGTGTTGGTTTATTTTTTAAACAGAATGTTTATGAAATGTTTTTGAATTGTTATTGCTCATTGTGGGATGACTGCATTTTCCTGCAGAGCAGTACAAGATGTGTGTATTCAGGAGAGGCACAGGGTACATACATTACTATGCAGTAATTTATCATGGCAATTACCCACCCTAGCTCCCTGTCTCTACACTACAGACACCAGCAGTAACTTCAGCTCAGAGCCACGAAGCCTGATGTAGGGCAATCAATGAATGTGTAAGGGTATCACAGTATAGAAATATACCTCACTCCTGAATCTTTCAACAGGTAAGCAACAGAAAGCAGCAATTTTAATGTGACCCTATTTCAAGTTTGCAGCTCTCATGGAGGCAATGCTGCTTCTGCAATCGTGGTCAGCACTGCACCAAAACCAGTGCAATAGCAGGATACCTTTAACAGTGCAAGAAAACTAAGGGAAGAAATGTATCTTCCCCAGCAATCATATCCTTATTAATCAGAAGGAATCCACGCTTAGGTCTGAAGTTTCAAAGTTACTTGCTAAATAATTTGATGAAGCTTTGTGTGATGACAGATTTCTTCAGCAGACCAGTCTTATCACTGCAACAGCAGCCCCAGGTTTTCATCAGAGCACGCCGATACAAGCAGGCACAACGGCAGAATATTACTAACATGCCAGTCCTGCTCCAAATGTCCAGTGACTGCAATCATCAGCGTATTTTTATTACCTTCGTAATCACCAACTCTTATAAAGCTTGCCAAGAACAAATGAATGAAAAAAAAGCCCCTTACAACATGTGCAAGATTCGTGTTATTGAAGCCGTTTCAGTGAGGGAAACAATAGAAAGATAAAGTAGAAGTAGTAAAAATGAGCACTCAGCTCACTCGATTCCTACTCTGGTATCTTGTCTACAAGGCTGCTCTGCTCTCAGGAAGCTGTAGCTACAGGCTACAGCATGAAACAGGCTGTCTCCATCACTCCTTTAGCTGAGTAAAAATCTGCACAATACAAACTTAAGGAAGTAAGTTCATCCTCTAAAATCCTTTTGCCATTGAAGATTGTATAAGCCTAAGATAAAATTATGTTGCAGTTTTTTGCCAGCTATTAGCTGTCTGGGAGCTGAATGGGAGGGAAGCTAAACGGACAGAGATGATGCCTAACATTGATTTTTCAATTGATTTCACTAAATTGTTATCCACACAAATCCCAGTGTGGACATTCCTGAATTGGTTTAAAATTGATTCATAATGATTTAGCTTATGTTGACTCTTTATTGACTCAGGTTGTGGCCATGGGGTGTGGGGGGGGGTGTGTGTGAAGAAAAAGTGTTCTTTGTCTCAGAATGCAGCAATGTGTCCTGTGAAACATCCTAACAGGAAGAACAAAGTTGTCCAATATATGCTTTTATCAACGTCAAGGCTTACAGATTTGTCAAAAACAAGATGTAAAGCCAAGGGGATACTCATGCAATTGCAAAACATTCATAGAATGTATTTTAAAGAAAATAACCCATTTCACCTGGAAGTTGCTTCTTAGCTGAGGCAGGGAAGCCAAACATGTGCACTCTCAGCCCTAGCTGTTTGCTTTGGTTTTTCCATTTTATTCTGTACTTACTAGATAATCAGTGTTTCTGTTGGCAACTATCATACTCAGATGAAGGAAAGGTGCTTCTCAAAATACCCTACTCCGACCATTTCCAAGTGTTTGGTCACATCCTAAACTGCTAAGCCACCAGGAGACACTTATGCTTACTTAATGTGCTTTGAACAGCAGTCACCCCCTAAGACATGGAAGTCCAGTTGCATCATAATGTAACACCAAAGCCAACTTTACAACTTGTTTCAAGAGTGTGGACAGTGATTAGGAAAGACCTGTTGGCTCATGTCAGGCTACACAGCAACCTCAGTGTTAGGCTCCAAACAACAGCCCAGCATGGGAACAGCACCATGACTGCTCACTAGTGGAAGGTGGCTCAAGAGCCACAGGTCTGCCGTTGAGTTCTGTAGCAGCATAAACCATTTTCGTAATGGTTGTGGAGCATCAGAAGAGGGTTGCACATCAACATAAGCTGAGAAGAACCCCACCTTCACTGGAAATCAGGGCATATCTGGAACTGGAAGATCTGCATTCCTGGTGGGAAGATTTAAAGGCAGGTGGTTGTGGATCAATGTATTAACTGATAGACATGCTCTATGATGGCAATCATATTGAAAGAAAAAAAAAAGGGCATTTGCCTTTCGACAGTGTTAAAACCATTACAAACCTAGCTCGTGACATGGGCCCAACCACTCGAGTTTGCTCTTTCTTTTCGACTTTGAAATACCCTCTATACAGCTGTATTTGCCTTTGTAATTGCAGATGCAAAATTAAAATCTTCTTCCCCTTCCCTGGACAATCATTTTTTTCCTCTCCACACAGTTTATAGCAGCTCACTCTTTGATATTTTTTTAATAACTTGTGTTGTGTCTGGCACTTTGGGGAGTGCCTATGACAGAAAGCACTTTATTACTTCTCTGTTTGAGTTCACTGCAGAGCACTCACCAGGCCCTATCACTGAAAGGACAAATCTAGGCAGCAATTTAATCAAGCAGTGATTGAAAAATTAAAGGTGGCGGTGATTAAAATGGATTTAGGACTTCTTTTGTTTGAATGGGTTTTAGCTAGAGAACATGGCAGTTGGTGGGGTTTTTTTCCCCTCTGAAGGAGAGAGGCGTGTGAGAGGGGGAACACAAAGGAAACCTCTTCAGGCACATCATTTCTCTGCTCTTAGTATTCAAACAAAAGCCAGTGAAAGAGGTTATATACAGTGCATGTTATTATCCTTAGCTAAACACCCATGTGTAATTTCAGCAATCACAAGCACAACTCTGTGTATAAGCAAAGATCCAGCCATAAAAACTCAGCTTGGACCAGCACCAGAAGGGAAAAATTCTGCCCAAGACATGAACAAATCTTGAGACTGAATCATCAGAGTGGCTTATGAAGAAACAGATACTTTTTAGTAACCAGTAGCATACTCTAAACATACATGGAATAAGCGTGTTTTAAAACAGAAGAACTAAGATCTTTGAAAGCTGATAAGAAACAATGAAGGAGTACCCTGCTAGACAGTCACACAAAATCAATCTGAAGGTCCAGCTCAGAAGACTCTCTTCAGGTAGAGGAGAAGGGATTGCTATAGACACAGATATATATATATATGTATGTATCTCCCTTGTATGAATTTGGGTATGCATTCACTGTTCCCTTGCGCATTCTGCAACTATTTACAACAGTAAAGGAGGTGGAACATACCACCATGGTTTTGGATCAGATTTCAAATCAAGTCTTTGCATGGTAAAACATCTGCATCTGTCAACTTATCTGAGGTTACTGAGATGACAGAACTTCCGCCAAACCTTTTTGTACTGCCCACATTTACAATTCACTACTGTAAATTTATACAGAGTAAATTCATACTAAAGCTGGCTCAAAGTCATTCTGTTTAACTTATTGTAAACTTTGTGCACACACTTACTTCAATTTAAACAGTTTATAGCACTTTAGATCATCTGAGAAATCCGGACAAGCCAGGATAAGAATGGCCATGCAAAATTTGCCTCTGCTTAATTGTGAACACTATTAAAAAAGAAAAGTTTAACCAAACTGACAAGCTGCATATGTTACTGGCCTTCATTTCTTCCCCAGCAATGAGAAGCTCCTGCCTAGGCATCTTTGCAAAACTGTCAGACACACCTCATCCTCCTTAAAGTGTTGAAAAAATTAAAAGAAAACATAAAAAAGCAGAGGCAAAGAAAGATGATTATTTGTGGAATTCAAACACGGCTTTTGTTAGTATAAGGATTACCAGAGCTTGCACTGCAGCTAATAGACTTATTTTTCCCAAAAGACTTAGTTTTCCCTTTTCCTTTTTTCATGCTTGGCCAGACTAGGTGATTCACAGTTTCCCCAGATGTCTCTTGTCCCACCATGCAGAAGAACATCTTCATAAGCAGGCGCCTGAGCAGAAGTCTGAAGCCCCTATTCAAAGCACTTAGATTAATGAAAAGTTACCTACAAAATGGCTCTGGAGACAAGTATGTTTATATGCAACTTCCGATGATTTTTGCTAACTAACACTTAAATAATTGCCTTGTTCCCAAAGGATTTGTATAATTTGAGTATGGGGTATCTGAAAGAGAGTGCTGGAAGGCGGATACCCAGTAATTCAATCCCACATGCCCCTGGGCACAAACATAATCGTATTATAAAGCAGATCTTCCAAAAATGAAAACAATTAAAGCACAATACATATTTTACTTCTTATGGTTAAGAAGTTTGATTTTTCATGCACACTCACATCAGCAAACACAAAACAGAACAATGTAATGCATTCTGCTTGGAAATACAGTAATGAAATACTGCAATACCATGTGTGTACCAAAGACGTCGTATAGTCAAGAACGAAAGCTTTACCAGTTCCTTGGTAAGATACCTCTAATTCGATCAATATTCTTTAACCATTTTGTTAAACAGTTAAATCAACATTTTTAACATCAAAGATAGCTGTGAATTGAAATTCTGCAGGAACCCACACAATGGCAAAGAACTCTCTCTAAGAGTGCTGGGGTTTCTCCCATCTTCTGCATCTGAGTGTCCTATGAGAGACTGAAGTAGAACAAAATATCCAGTTCACAACTGCACCACATAGAGGATTCTGACAGAGATGGGGAGAGGGGGCCAAGGCAAACACAGTCACCATTTAAAGAATAACAAGTATAAAGAACGATCTATGGTAGAGTAGCAGAGCAGAGAAGCAGGAATGGCAGCAACGTCTGGGATTGCTATTGAGCCCTTTAGCCTAAGGAAGTCTCTCAGTCCAATGTTTTTCAGGGTAGCCTCAGATTTTGTCCAGTATCAAACGCCTTCCAGTTTTGTAAATCCCAAGCACTTCACTTGATGCCCATAGAGGCTCCACATGATCAGCATCTCTGAAAATCTTGGGAAATGCCAATACAGAACACTTTTGAAAATGACTGTGTGTCATCTCTCCATCTGCAAACTGAGCATGAATATATTCTCCTACCATGAAGGAGTAGCATACAGCTTCCTTGCTGTTCGTAAAGCTCTTTTGAAAGAGGAAAATAAGCAACACCATACAAAAGAAAAATCACCATTATTGCTATCCAGATGCCTCACAGCAATACAGCCCACTTTCAACACCTCTAGGGACTGTGTCTTCCTAATAAAGGGTTCAAAATCATGAATGGCCAAAAAAGAAACCTGAAGAGAGCAATGGAAGATGCAGATTTGGTTGAGAGTGCCACAGTCGCAAGGAAACCCAAGTTCCTACTACTGCCACTATCACAGAAGTAGCCGCCTGATAAAGATGAAGTGGCAACTCACCAAAAAGCGTAGAAATTTCTTTTTGCCATTGAATCACAACGGCCTGCAGAAATTCTAGGGTACTTCATTTCCTGGCAAATCGCTTGAGCGAGTTTCCTATGGACATTACCTCCACAGCTTCTGACATGCAGTAACTCTGCAAGTCTGCTGTCACACACAGCAACAGACCTCACATTAAAGCACCACAGAGTATTGTCCCTTTATTTTTCTGCAGTCAACCTCTACCCTTAATGAGATTCTTTTTATTTTTAACTACTGCTTCCTCTCTCTCTTTCCACCTTTGCTTTGCAGGACAGCAAGCCCAGGCAGCACAGATCACCTGATACGATGCTTTCAGCGTCAGTCTCACTGTCCCATTACATGGCAGAGTTTAATGTGCACACACTGGGTCTGTCAACCCGGCAGCGACTCCACCGCTTTTTAGCACAGCTCTGCCAAGCAGCCTGCGGAGCTCATGTGGCCTCCCCACCTTCTCTTCCCTTTCTCTATCCTTTGCCTAAAACAGGTCTTCTGCTCCCTGCTGCCAAATAGCCTTTCTCAGCCTCCGGGGGCTCAAAGGAGGAGCTACATGGTTCATTCTCAGCCCAGCAGCCTGCACTACTGCTTCAGTATGAAAAACTACAGCCAGTGTCTGATGTAAATTGTTACTATCGCTCCCTTCATCTCATAAAGCAGGCACTACCGATACTGTGCTTCATGCATAATTCATCAGGTTCCTCCATGTGCAAAGCTCTCCTCTGCAGCTCTTTTCTCTGCATTAAAGTTATCTGGGGGAAAAAATTGTCCATCCAGCTCCTGCGTGAAATATTAAGAGGGCACCTGAAATGTGAAGTGTCCATTGGCTTCTTTAATTTACCATAAAAATAAAAGCCTCGAGCAGTGTCCCCATGACTGCAAGGTCCAGGATGGGACAGAGCCACAGTAGGTCACAGGGATGTAAGACCGAGCTTGCTGTAAGAAATGGAGCTGTGGCTGTACTGCCTAGCACTGAATTCTGTTAAAAAACAATCCTTCAGAAAAGACCTAAACCTGAAACTCCTTGTTGTCAAGATACACAGGGCAAAGGAGACAGCAATGCAATCCACTCCCAGAACCATGCTCTGTGGGTTTTTTTTTCCAAAGGCTCCAATGGAACGATATTGTCATGCACGGTATGACATGACTGCATGACAGTACTGCACACATAAAGACCCCCACAAACTTTTAACTATTTTTAGCCTTTGGTAGAGTCTCAGATTGCTTTTGGACACTTGCTGATCACCTGTGCAGCCAAATGACAACTTTTAACTGCTTCCTTCTACTCACCTGTTCCATCCCAGCCAAACAGCACACAATCTTCATGTCTACCCTCACATGTACACATTATTCCCTTTCCCTTCAACTGCAAAAGCCTGGACCTTCCTCCCGTTCTTCATCCAGTATGTCTTCCACATTCCTACTTCAAATACATTTCCTCCAAAAGCCCTAAATATTCTGTCTCTCTCCTCCCAGTTGTTGCAGAAAATTTGAGGGTTGCAGGGTGATTAGGAAGGGACAGCTTTGCTAAGTTCTAACTCCCACGCCACACGTTTAAATTTCCATCACTCTATGATCAGCACAAAATATATTAAACTATTTAGTATTCTGTTACTCACCATAAATAATACCACATGTGTCTTACCAGCACTGCAGTTGGGGCTGCTGGCAGAAAGCCATTCCTGGCTGGAATCTATGGCCTCTAGTACACAGCCAGACAGACTTGTTGCTAACACCAGTCTCTTTCAGCCACTAAAATCTAGTAGCACAGACGCCACTCTATGAACAACATTAGACTCACCCACATCCACTGACGCTGCCATCTCATACCACCCTATTGCAGAGACAGGGCAACAGCCAAAGACAACTCCTGCTGGAGAACCACAGATTAGAAACCACTAGCAATTGAGAGAGCAAAGGTCCCCATAAAACACACCAGGGCTTTTATTCCTCCCTGATTCAACCAGTAACGACTACAAACTGGTGCGCTTTCAGCTGCGCAAACCTCCAAACTACTTTTCTCCAGTCTCTTAGTCTGTCCTGCTTCAAACTCCCCCCACCCCTTCCTTTGTAATTGTAAAGATGGGTCATTTTGGCTCACACCCGAGTTTAATATTGGTGGGTTTGTTGATGCCAGACCATTACAGAATCACAGGTATGGAGCAAGAAGCAAGGCTCTTACAAAGCCAAGGCAATTTCTCCATTTTTCTGCTTCTATAGAGTGCTTTTCACATTTTCCCTGCAGCAAATAACGGTACAAAATGTTCACACAACAACAGGGTGGAAAAAAACCCCCAATACCAACATGAAAAATAACATGACATCTATTTCTACAGTAATGAAACAATTACTAACTAATAAGAACCAAACAAACCAACTAGGTCACAAACAGAAGGAAACATTTTCTAATAAAGCTTCCTGCTCGCTGAAGTGGCAAAGACACATGTGGCTATTTCCCTGTAGAAGGGTAAAAAAACCTGCTTTCAGCAGGCTGTAAAAGAGTTCACTGGTTTGTGAGGTTGTCCTCTTTTCCTGATACTTCTAATTCAGGCCACAGTTACAATTCAGCTTTATGTCCAGAAGTGGGCTCAATGCAAAAGCGTTCTCCTCTCCACACCAACCCAATAAATTTAAGTGGAAGATGACAGACAGGAGCCTAACAAAGAGCCAAGGTCTCCTCCTCTTAGAGGGTCCAGAAAGGACCTTCAGCTGCTATAATGAGCTGTGATGGAACACAGCTGCCCCAAAGCAAAGCAGAGCTGTGGGGCTGTGCTACTTCCAAGAGGATAGGATTTGCTTCTTATCTTTGCTTAAACCATATTGGTATCAAGAAGGAACATCAAGTGAAAACTCCACGTGACAAGAGATTTCAAAAACACTGATATGGTATAAGTCACCACAGGACAGATGATAAAAAGTGCCCATTGTGCCCACTAATATAATATATCCCCCTCAACACCCTGTACACAGTTACATGGCATGATTCAGCAAAGCTAACTTTCAGTGAGAAAATACGGGCATAGGAAGCCTCCTACACACTGCTACAGCATTTCAGTCAGGCTAATATAGCCAGTCTTTTAGCAAAGCAAAGTTACCTAGAGGAAGTATTTTACTGCCACAACCTTACTACTCCCTATGCTTCAGTCTTGGAGAAATCTAAGCATTTATACTAGGCAGACATGACCCTTCTGTCTGGCTACAGCAGGGTCTCTTCCTTTTCCAAACAACAAAATCCCATAACATATAAACCAGCACTGGACTTTTCCCTCTTCTGCTGCTTATTTGCCTCCAGGGCTGCTTCTTCCCATTCTGCAAGGAATGGGAAGCCCAGCCCCTCCTCCAGCCCAGCAACACACATGAAGCACCAAAGCTCCTACCCATCCCTCATGAATCTTCCTACCTGGTTTTATACCCACTCCTCCCTTTCTTACATTTTTCCTTGCACAGTTCCTCTCAGTCTGTAGCTCCAAAACCTGCACCTCCAGCTTCCTCCTGGCATTCACCTCCTCCTTGATTGTTTGCAGCCCCTAGATCTCATCAGCTAACTGGTTCCAGCTGGGGGAGGTGGCAAGGCCCATCATTAACTATTTCTGATACACCACGCTGCCCATTCCATAAGCCCAGCAGAGAAAACAACACTGGGATTTGGTTCATCTTATTAAATAATACGAAATAGGAAAGGGAATCTTCAGAGACTTGGACCACACTTACATAGTCATGATCCGTCACAAACCTAAAGCCCACATGCAGCACTGTTTTAAGCTGACAAGAAAGTCATAGACCCTTGCCTGAGGTGCAGCAATATTGGAGAGGCTGGCCCTACCGCACAATGCTGTGCCAGGCTTGGCATTTAGCAGGCAGGAAAAGTTTGACTCTTTGGACCCACAGAGCTTTGCTCAGTTAGTGAGCACGCAGAAAAGCTGATTTCTTTTGCTGCCAGCCATCCTGCACCTGAAGGATAGGGATGCCACCTAGAAAGGTCTGCAGGGGACAAAGTGTATTGCTTTACAGGCAGACTGTTGAAGCCTGGGACTGGGTCTAGGCTGAGCATATGGTCCCCGTAACATATGTAAGAAGCCAGCTACTGCCTACAGAGAGGAAGGTGACTTAAACCGGAATAGGAAAGCTGCAACGCCACTGACTGATTCTGTGCCCCATAGAGGTGGAGTTCATTTTAGGCAATTATCTCATATGCTCCCTTCCAACTGTTCTTCTCAACAATGATGGGCTGTAGTCCATGCTAATAAAGACAGTGGAAGTGATCTGGACACTGGAGTGATTCCAGGAATAAATTCCCACCTCCCCAAAGGCTGGAACAATCTAGCAAAGAAGGGCATCACATGGCACATATGGCATGCCAGGAGGGGAGAGCTGGAGCCAATCTATTCCATCACCTAAGGAGGAAAAAGAAAAAGGAGCAAGAAAAAAGAACAAACAGCTTGTTAGAAAGATGCAAGACAACGTTTCACATTGTTTAGGATGACTTATTGGGCAGCACAGGTATGATGCAGCCAGTGTCTTTCTGTCCCCTCTTTCCCCTAAAAAAACAGTCAGTTTTGGACAGTAAGAAACTGTTACCTGTTTCAGAAGACTGACCAGTTGCTTCAAGCATAGACTGAGATAGGGATGCCCATCTGATTCTTAGGAGGGGTTATGTTTCTGTTGCTAATGGATGCTAAGTTATACTCATTGTCTCTCCATTCGAGTTAGAATTCAGAAGGTCAGCTAAGGTTCCAGATCTCTATAGTTCTTTTTGCCTCCACCAGGCTTTAAGAAAATTACACCAACATGAACCATGTGAGCATCTGGCTCTGCCTGTGCATATACATTCAGGTGAAAATAAAAGGAGGTGATATATTTGAAACTAGTAGATGTGTGACAGAAGTGGTATTAACTTGCTCAGTGGCGAACTGGCTAATCTCCTTTTCTACCACGTCTGATCTCTGTAATGCCAAGAGAGCAGCGAGAGCACACTGAGATCATACCAGGCTCAGATGCAAGAGGAATTCAATATCCATGCTGTGCCCTGGCCAGTCACGGGAAGCCATGAGAGGCGATACGGCAGCCAGCGGGTGAGTGTCTGCAGGGCTCCAGAATCAGTGCTCACCTTGGACTGGAGCTCACTTTCACCAACTGTGATGCAATCATGGGACAGCTTGCTCAGATTTGCTTTCCTGAGCCATCCTGTGCCCTTACATGGCCAGTCTTCAGACTTTAATTCTCACTGTAATTCTCTTCTACTAACTTATATAGCTTCCATGCCTACAACCCTGCAGTCACGTAGGAAACAAGGCTTTGGACCCGAGTTTTATCTAAATTTAACCTATTCTGAAAAGGGGCCTTAACAAGTGCTACAGATTTGTTTCACTGATTTCCCTTTAGGCTTCCAGGTTTACACAAAGGTGCCTCAGTGGACACTGGAACTGAGCTCTCCATTTCTAAATCCTGACATATAAAACGCAGTGCTTCTTAATTCATCTGCCTTTTCCCCATATCCCCCAGTCTCAGCGTTTTTCTTTAAATAACCCCGTCATGGAAAAGGAATACATTTAGCTGGGTCATGCCTAGTTCTGTGAGGTTGGTACTAAGTCCTATGGACGCATACCTTGTTCATCTTCTTGCCAAGTGTAAGTAACCTTAAATATGCTGGACCTGTGCAGGTTTCTGCTAAGATGCCTCTGTAAAACCGAAATTCATTTGTCTTTTAAATGACTGGAAAATATTCATGAAGCATAAATCATCCCCCTTCCCCACTCACCCCACAAACTTCATATATTATATAAACATATGGATATTAAAATTACATGTAACTTTTAAAGTAAGTGGTATCTGCCTTTGAGACATTGGGCAGGTAAATTATAGCCTCAGAGACCAAGGAAAAGATTTGAGGACCATTAGATAGATGGTGCTATGAACATCAAAAGCAGAATAAATTAAAGCTGAGGTAATTTTAAAAGTTGGATACTCTCCAACTCCTCTGCAAGAAAGTCGAACAGAACAAGGGCACTGGAACAGAGTGTCCCAGTGGGAAATCAAAGCAGAAGAGGCTTGGACACAGAATCTTCATTTAGTTTATTATTTTGTTGGTACTTAAACTGTCAATCTAACTTGGCTTTCTGCCTCCTCAAATTAAAACAGCATAACTTTAAGACCTTAGTGTTTTGCCCTGTCTCTAGGAACCTCTTGCAAACATTTACACCCTTCCGAGATCTAACAGAACACAGAAACATGGGGCCTGCAGCCTTTTAAGGTGAGAAGGATAACAGGAGAGGAAAAAGCAATGCTTTCATAATACTGATCTTGCCTTTCGTTAAACTCTCTCTTAATGTTTCGAAACAACTGCAGAAACTAATTGAACGGATTTAACATCTAATGTGCTTGCAGTTACATATACATCTGTATGCAATGTTGTGCGTACCCGGTGCTTTGTGTAGGGTGCTGAGCTGCCATGAAGCAACTGGGATGGCATGTAAATCAGGGCACCCTGCCCGGCAGTAGCCCTCCTGCAATGCCCACTGCAGGCGATGGCGGAGTAGCACCACTTCCAGTCGCACATGCACTGCTGGGGCTTCACTGGTCCTTGAGCACTGAGCACCAGTTTGAATTTCTCTGTCCTCACAAGATCTGCTTGATCCTTAACCCCGCGCACTCAAAATAGCTTTGCTGATTTTTGTGTTTTGAGTTGCAGTTCACGTGCTCAGGGGAAGTACTGAGCATAAGGTCAAAGCTGTCTCGCTTTTTGCAGCATAAGGACATTTATCCCTTTCCACCTCGCCCTTTAGTACTTCCACTTGGCAGAAGGCAGGGATGGAGATGAGGATTAACTTCTACGTAACGTGCAAAAACATCCAAAGCTTTCCCTTTATAGACAGTTCTGCAAAAAAGGCCAAAGGGCTTTTAAAATAAAATAGCCAGGCTTTGCTAAAGTATAAAATAGAATACTTAACATTGTAATTAAAAACCTCAAAAAAAGACTATTGCAGAGAGAAGAGAAATGAGAATGGGTTATGACCAATATTCCCTTCACCTATGGTCTCCTTGCAAGCAGGTCCTTGCCCCCAAGCTTTATTCCTGCCATCAGTCACTTTCTGCAGAAAACTGTGTCCGCTTCTTAAGAAGTCCTTAAGGAACATGGTCCTTAAGAAGTTTTCTCTGTCCCGAGTGGCTGCTCTCAGCTCCATGCAGTGACCCTCGCACTTCCAGTACTCAACATCTCTGAAAATCCCTTCACTTGCTCCTTCTCAGCTGGTGCCCAGGGAAGGTGTGATTTCCCTCCCGTGCCCAAGGGGGTCCCCTGACTCAACTGTCCCACTTAAAAGAAGACGATCAAAATAGTTGAGACTGCACAGGTCAAACACACAGCCTGTCACAAAGCATGATCCTGGGAATTTAATGAAAAGTCTTGACTGCTTCTTTTAAACAACTGTCAAAAGTCTGCTGTGCAGCAGACAGCATTCAAGGGTCTTTTTTCACAAATAGAAATACACTGAAAATCCAAATAAATGTTACCTGTGGGATCTGAATATGTTGTCATCTGATGCCTTCATTTTTAATGATGTGGCATAGCCTACAACAACTTTATTCCCCATGAGCAATGCTTGGGCCTCATCACCATGACCTTCTCCACTGGTTTAATAGCTCTGCAATTTATGGCAGTAATAGATTGTGCTGCTGGCAACCAACATGGAAACTTATAACTAATATCTGCAGAGCATGTATGGATACAAGGAAATTGCAGCCACAGTATTAAAAGGCCAAAGCAATGACAGACTGCACTTTTGAGCCCTCCTCCATGCCTATTTGGGATGAACGTGTTTCTTCCAAGCTTGGAAAGTCTCACATTTTCTGTGGCTCCGTTATCTGATGCCTAGAAAATGAGAGCCCAGTGCTGTGCCCTACTACCAGATCTCCTGCACCAGTGTTGCTGACGGGCTCTGCCGACTTGCTATGTCCAGCACATGGAGGCCCACGGCACAGAATGCGATGGACACACCCAGGTGCAACTTCATGGGACTCAAAATGCAATCTCACATGGAAACATTCCTCTTCTGAGGAAGCCAAGGAAGAGAGGAGTAAATTGCCTTTGTTGTGTGTCTCAGCATGCAAGAAGCCTTACATGGGGCAACAAAAAAAGCTGAGAAGCCTTTTCTTGTGTGAAAACAATGACGTTGCTGCAATGTGGTTTTGCAAGCTACATGGCACCTTTGATGCAAGAGTGCATTTAAGCAGGGGCAAGGGTCAGAACAGAATTGATAAGAGAAACAGGTGAGAATTCTTAAATCACAGCAGTGTCTTAATTCTGAATTCCCAGAGGAGGGAAAGGAGGACTGTCAAGCACAGTGTTAGGCTCAGTGACACAAGGAAACCCTACTGCCTGACCAGGTGAGAATATCTGTTGACTTTAGGTACGATATTTTCTCAGTGGTAGACAGGTATGTAATACTCTGAGTAGGTTTGCATATATAATCCAAAACCACTTTTCTCCCCATCTGCAGATTCAGTGAAGCTTGTAAAGGATTCCATATATGGAATTTTAAATATTCATACAGTGTTCATCAACCATGTGCCCCAGTAAACCTACAAGGGCAAACTTGAGCTTTCTAGCAATTCCTCGTCAAAAATAGTACTCTTGCATGCAAACGTTTGCCTGCATACTGCAATGACAGCATATGCTGCTGCTTGCAACATTAAACATTATTCAAAGGAATAATGTTCATGCTATTAACACAACAGCACACACACTGTGAAAGGCCTTATCCCCTCTCCTAGAGCCAAGTGGAATACACAGCTGTGTTATCCCCTTCCCTGAAGTCTCTTCTCAAACAGCATCATTCTAACACCATCTCCCCCTTCTGCTCATCACATCCAAAGAATACCCTGCAAAGAGATGCCCTGACTCCTAACAAGACTTAATTCGTCTTCGTCAAGTCTTCATCTTCTGCTGAGAGCTGGAGATGTCAACATTGTCCTGCATCTTATCTCTAGTGCCTTGCTGTAGAGGGAAAAGTATCTCCCTTACAGACAGAGATCACTGTACTGCACTGGGTAATTTACAAAATGGTTTCAAAAACCATTTTCCCTACATCACAGGGGGGAACATGCTGTAAGGAAACAGGATGACTGCAACAGGGCATCAACTAAAAAATGTAATTTGGATCTTCTGCTTTGCATAGGACCTGCTACTAAATAGTAGCCACCCAAAAACTATTTCAGCCCAAAGAGTTCCTGGTATTATATGTTTGGGGGTTTTAATTTTAATTTTATTTTGATGCGTCTTCACCATTTTATTGCTGATTTCTTTTCCATCAGGTCTGGTCACTCTCTGTGGCCCAATCTGAAGCCCACTAAATTCTGCTTCATAATATCAGAAGACTCTGTTACTCAGTGATATGCATGGGGGAGGAAACAGCCCGTGCAATGTAATACCTGGAAACATTTTACTGAACTGTCTGTCTGTCCACAAAATACAAAACCAAATAATCTAGCAGCATGTTTCATATACTTCACACTCTTCAACTATGCAAGAATTAATTGTTCTCAATTTCTATTGTGAGTATCAGCTAATTCCTAAGTTATTTATAAAGGTTAGCTAATAAAACCACTAAATTATCAGAAAAATAGGCACTTCAAACAAGAAACATTTTAAAATGAGAGACACCACTACCAGCAAGAAGATTTCAGACTGAGCTGGCTACCTCTTTTTGCTTTCAGCCTCTATTTTTCTATCCTGCTCAGTCTTGCGTAATGAGATTTAAAGGTGCATTTGGTATTAACTGCAGGTTATTAACTGAGGTCTTATCTGCAGACAAAAATATGCTCTTAAGACAGATATTACCAATGTTTAATTCAATGTTGAGGAAAAGGATCCATGTGTTTTGTGAATGTTCGAAAGTATGTAGATGATGCCCCTCATTTCCAACAGGTCAAATTAAAAACAGTAACAGTCCACAATTTTCTCTACATCTACAAAAATACTTTTCCCGTACAACCACAGAAAATAATGCTCTTCTTCTCCTCACTAGCCCCACATCAGGAGAAAAATACAGAAAAAGACTAATGATAGTAATTTTAACAAATGAGCTTTTAGTCTTTCAATCAAAATTAATAAGTAGGCTCCACATGAACAGGAACACTAATGACAAGGGCCATTTTGTCTAAATATTCTTCTTCTAATAGAAGCACACTTGACTTAATAAGTGCTGCTTCAAAACAAGGGACTGCCAAGGGTCAGTCAAGCACACTCCTGAGCAAACTATAAATGGTATGGATAAATGGTATGGATAAATGAGATTCAAGTGTACTCCTAAAGCAAGCAAAAGAAATAAGACAACAGCACTGTTCAATTCAATTCAATCTTCCATCAACATCTCCAGCACAGGACATTTCTGAGCACTTCAAGATGGTTTTCAATTATTTGGAAAGATGTTACTTCAGAGTTTTCAGTCTAGTTATAATAGCACTTGTACCAGTGACCAGAAACTCTAGCTAATTTATTTTGCTAATAACCCCATCCCTTTCAGCATGACATACTGGGCATGGTACTCAGCTCTACTACACTATTGAACTTGATGTGGCAAAAAAGCAAAGGGAGTAATTACAGTTTATGTAAAATACTGTAATGCAGGAAGGAAAAAACCACATGCTTCACTTTTTTTACTCCCCCAAAACAGAATTTAAAATTTGCCTGACTGCTTTGTTTTGCACCCTCATCGCTGATTACTCTGGGCGTGCACAGATCTGGCAATAACACTAATGAATTAGCAGTCTATGCCTATATCAAACTGGAGCTGAGAGCTGAGGTGGAGAGACCTAAAATATAGCCATTCTGGGATATTTTCAATAATACAGTATCGTGGCAGCAAGGAACAGTTCTGTAAAATGTAATAGGCCATTATCACTGACTTACCAAGGAAAGATTTTTGGAAACAAATTGTAATACTCCTTTTGCAAATTCCAGCCACTGCCAATCAAAGTCGGTAGGATCTGTGATGAGTTGTTTGTGTCCGTGTCTACGTGGCAGGTTCCCAAACTATGGTACACAAACAGGAATCAGGATGACCATCTCTTTCTCTTGAGCAGGCTGGGTATTGCTCAAACAACTCACCATCTGCCTCTGTACATGGCCTGATATGGAGTCAAAAGCTATTTGTAGTCACCACTGTTGTCACCGCCACATGGTACCCCCTAATCTCTGCTTCTGGTATCTCAGCAAGCTCAGTATGCAAAAGCCCCAGGCTATAGTGTTAGTACAGTGGGATGTAATAAGAGGATATCAAAGATTATAAAAGGATATTTCAGCAGCAGCTCCTGAGTACTGAAAGGCAAAATGAGGTATGAGGAGTATGGTTATGCTGACCAGTAACACAGCAGAATGGAGACAGCTACTGCATGCCGAAGTAGCCACCCAGGCAAAAATAAGCCTTGTGATACAGAAAAAGTAGTGTACTGTGACAGGGCACAGACAGAGTCTGAATAGCAAAAGCATGAGAATTTATGCATAAAGCAGCTCATTCTCCCGGTGCTCCGCTAGGAGTGTTTGTTGTTTCCCCAGCATAGGGAGGAGAAGTCCGTAGCTGTATAAAACAGGATGGCAGTGTCCTCTGGAAGCTGACGTATCCAAACTCTTACTCATCTATGATTAACCAGTTTAGCAGTAGCAAGCCAATGCCTGTACTTCGCAATGATGGGTTTACAAGACAATTGATCACAAGCTTTCATCCAACAGTACTAAGCAGAGCTAACCTAATGCAGTACCTTCTTTAAGAGAGCAGGGTTTTTATATAGTGCTAGGTTGCCAATAAGTACATTGTGCTGAGACTGCACTCTCTGCAACACAAACCTAATCTTTTGTAGTCCTTGGCCCCAGAATCTGCAATTCCCTTCCCACAAAGACAATCAAAACCAAGAACGTGTAGTCTTTGTATCTGAAAAACTACTCTGTCCTATAGTGTAAATTACATAGCTACTGGAAAAACAAAACAAAACAATACTACTCCCCCTCTTTCCCATCAGGACTGCTGTGGGAAGGTCTCCAAGAACATATAGTTTTCGTACAACTGAATACATAATTTCAGGTAATGACCTCTCCAGTTGTGAGTTATTTATATGTAAAGTTGCCACAGTAAAGCACCACATTAGTTCAGCTCTATTTCAGCATTCACTGACTAATGCAGAGGCGACAACATCAGAACAAATATCTGAAATGAGCAGGACTGAGAGAACCCAAGCACATTTCAAGACTTGGTGTTTTGAGAAAAGCCCTTGCCTCAGCCAAAGCACAAGTGAACCAGGCCTGAATTATGACACTGGGTACAAATTCTTTGAAAAAAAATGGTTCTGCCACAAATATTTGCTTGGTCAGATAATTTCAGGCTTTGATGGGGTGTCGGTGAATAGAAACACAACAGTCAATCAGTCTTTGGAATAGGGGAGGTATTATAGGACAAACCAGCAAGAACAATAATACAAACCCTATGGGCTGAAAGGAGTTTTCAGGGAATGCTTGCTTACAACTTAGTTGCGTTCACATCCATTGGAAACATACCATTCAACTTGGAAACCTTCTCTCTAAGCAATGTCTGTTACCACTGATAAAGGGGAGTGCATTTACTATCCTTTAAATAAAAATGCCTTTTTTTTTTTTTTTTACCCTTCCTGAATGTTTTTCCTCTGCTGTCATTACAATGAGAAAGCACAATAGCTTTCCTATTGTAAAGCCGCTCACTTGTCCACATCTTTTCAAAGGAGGAGAGAACTGATACAGAAATACAACGAAGACACAGTACATTTCAGCTCAGGCTCCTACAGAGCTACTAGGCACATACTCATACAAGATAATCCTAAATGGGAGTGCTTTATAAAAGGTGATGTAATAGTAGCAGACTAAATACAGGAATTGCTTATTATAAAATCTGCATATTTTTTTTCTCCTATTAAAGAAATACTGCATTGTCTCAAAACACAGCTCTTCTGAACTGAAACTGCCACAACAGAATACCCCTTTTTAAAAGGATTTTTCCCCAGCAAGCTTTTCTGATGGGTGTCCTTGAAATTTTGCAGAGGTAAACAAATGCAGCACTGAAATGATAATTTGGCAGCTTGCTGTTGTTTGCTGAATCTCTGAGCCAGCTCCTGTTTTGTTTTCTTCTCTCTCTATAATGATCTCATACAGCATGGGTATCTGAGAGACTGCGGCGTGGAACCACAGTTCCAAGGGGTTTTTTTTCCCAAGACAAAGAGAGGTCTTTGCTTGAGATGAACTTAAATACCCCATCCAACTTAACTCCACTGCATTTCAGGTGTGAAAGCAAGTGCACCTCCATATCAGAGGGTTAGGAAACTCTATCTTTGTTACAGACTAGAGCAAAGTCTAGGATTCAGATGCTCCAGAAATCTGAATCTGATGTCATCTCCTCTCTAATTTGCACTGTACGAGCTCTGATACTGCAAAGCAAGAGGGGCAAATCACTTGTCTTCTTTAAATGAAACAACCACAAAAGCTTCATTTCCTTTACAGTAGTTAAGGTCAGGCCTTACAGAAAACTGGTCCACTCTTATTGCTTACAGGTATTAATCAGGAAACATTTTTGTCCCTTTAAAGATGTTTATCTGCTTCTGCTATTTATGTGCTCACTGAATTTACACTGAGCTTTCAAAAAAACCTCTCCTTGACTCTCTGCAATTCAAGTCTGTAAGCAGTAACTGACCAGGCCAAAACACTGCTGCAAAATCTGTCTATCAGATATCATAATTGGTGTCTTTTCTACCTGCCTAGTTCCATCTTCCTACTGGGTAAGAGAAAATACAACTTCACTTTTCAGAAACTAGCCAGCCACATCTTCAGTGTTCAACCTCACCCTTATGTGGAATAATACTAGTCCTTACCATTTACTTCCAAGACCTTCAAGATGCATAGGTGGCAAAGAGAACGGGGAACTCATGCTGGTGCCTGCCTCTGGTTTTCACCAGCGGAGGTATGTCAGCTCTGCAGTAGAGCCCAAGGGGAAGCTTTCAGGACCATCAGACCCATTTCTTGTGCTTCCACTGTCAAAGAAGCAATGCAGATACTAAAGCAGAAATGGTAGCCCTGAGGCATGTTCTGAATACACGACAGTGTATGTGGCACAACATAGAAGTTCTATTGGCAATAAAAACCTTCTATGCTATATCATCAAATATTTTCTCCTTCTCTAATTATATGGAAACACAGTAATACCATGAACAGGTAGATACAGACATTAGGCCAGTATGGGACACTTCTAACTGCAGTAAACCACAAGATATAAACCTGTCCAAATCTGACTGGCAGAAAGTTACGAAGGTTTAAAAATGATCATGGCCAATAGATCTATGATTACCACACAGGAGTTGTTGACTGCTGTGTAATTAGTTTGTTGTCACCGAGCTAGCCCATGGCTTACAGGCATTTTGAAATGGTGTAAAACACCCTAGAGAAGGACAACTGCTGCTGATGGAGAAGCGCTCTCCATTACAACACGCAGGCCAGGAGAGCTCCGTTAGCCCTCTGTGCAGAGACTAGCACCTTCAGAGCTGAAGAACCTGGTTTACATCCTGCTGCCTCCACTCGGTGCTTTATGTGCACAGCTGGCTAATGACCATGTTGTGTTATGTGTAAAGCCATTTACTGTGATATGATCGTGTCGTTAATATGCTGTTGAGTATTTTCACTCTGTTTAAGGGGGAATTCTGGGAAACATTAATGCTGGATGGTATGAAAACAAGGGCAATTCCAGTCCAGACGGCAAGAAGAAATCCACAAAGTGGTCAAACATTCCCATCTGCTCAGTGAACAAAGAGACTTTCTTGCCTCAATTTATGCCTTCTGCTGTGAACTGCTGTCACAATGAGCACGGGAGCCTTGCATTCATAGAAGCCACGTTGCTGAATGCTGCGAGCATTGCTTCCCTTGGGTGGCCTCTATGCTCCTTGTCCCTCAGTCTGTGCATGAGGCCTTTTAGCTGTTCTGACTGGTCCTAGCCCTTTTGCAGCTTCCCCAGAGAAGATGCTGAATACAAGGAGCCCTGTGCTACACCAGAAGAAACCAATGGTCTGAAGGGATGAACTATGTTTTAAGAGTTTGGTGCTGATAATTACACTCTCTTCCTAAACCATCAACTTATCACACACTTCTTGAAAGTGTAAAACAGCAAATAAACCTTTGCTTCAGTCTGTCCTGCACAGTTAAATAATCTCTGGAGTCTTCTCATCCTAAGAGGCCCTTAATATAAAGTATAAAATATAAAATATAAAATATAAAATATAAAATATAAAATATAA
>Ga0065711_1033506_pt1 | contig 25373 bp, 17 predicted proteins | sample Hoacrofraction12_FD_59098 | JGI IMG/M metagenome (GOLD analysis project Ga0065711, IMG submission 59098) | Hoatzin crop microbial communities from Cojedes, Venezuela - Epithelial fraction 12 v2 (version 2) | ecosystem: Host-associated > Birds > Digestive system > Esophagus > Crop | place...
AAGGTCCTGTGCAGCCTGCTGTAGGTTACCCTGCTTCGGCAGGGGGGTTGGACTAGATGACCCACAGAGGTCCCTTCCAACCCCTACTATTCTGTGATTCTGTGATTCTATGAGAGCTGCATTGAGAATTGAGAGCTCTATGGTGGCCATCCCTGCACTGTGCAGTGCAAAATTGAGGTTCTTCAGTTCTTCACATCAGGGGATCAAGAGGAGAGAGAAGCTCAAAACTGGCCTTTTAATTTTATTTTTTTTTAAGCAGCAATAGGCATGCACTGTCAAAATTTACTGTCAGATAAACCCTACCTGTTGTAAGCATGTACTACAGAAAAGCCCTTTTAGTAAGCGTGAGACAGCAGGATTTTTTTTTCTTGTCACTGAAAAAAAATAGACTTTCATAAGGGAAATGAGAAAAAGGCAAGGGTTGGTTTCCTCTGAAATAGAGAAGCTTGGAATTTGGGAAACTTAAAGCTACCTTGCAAACAAGGTTCATCTGTAAACCACGATGAACTGAGATCTTGTCATAAAAGAGAAAGTCATATGTTTATTGGAGCAGCTTATACCTGTCAGGTGTGATCTTTTCCCACTGCTTCAAAGCATGGATAAGTTCAGTAATTCACACCTTCCTTAGAATCTGTGACACATCAATGTTAAAAAAAAAAATAACGATACTAATGTGCTCAGTTTGCAAAAGTTTGTATTTTGCAGTAGCTAGATTCTGTGGCAATGGGCTGCTAGCTTCTGCTTAAGTCCCTGGGAGCTGCTCATGTGATATTTGTTTTAAACTCACACTAACCTGATCTAAATTAGGTCAGGTTTATGTCTTCAGTGAAGAATTTGGCTTACCATCTCTTGCCAGGAACAAACATCAGAAATTATCTGTAAATATATTCTGCAGCAAGCATTTTGTAGTCGCAACAGGCTAACAGGTATTTTTAAATGTCAAGGTATACATACTTAATACTTGGATGCATTTCTATTTGTTCAGTTACACAGTGCTTTTTCATAATGTTTGCAGAATGAAATTCCAAGTCTCAGCACAATCCTGTCCAGTCTTCTATTCCCTCCTCCTGCGTATAATACCTGTATATGTTTCTGAGTTCCTACTGTCTTTCTGGTGCAGCTGGAAAGTGTCTTGGTATTAGACAGCTGCCTACTATTTATTTAAGGGCTTGGAGGAGGTTTACCAGGGTTGTCTGATCCACTCGCAGGTCTTAGAAAAAGAAAAATGGTTAGTCTAAAGTAGTTTATGTCCGAACTGATTACAGAAGAACAAGCACTTTAGCTGAGAGAGTGGAGTCAATAACTAATGGTTAATCTTCCATGCCCATCCTAACACTATGAAAGGTGTCTGTAACCCACCAGTCCAGCATTCACCAATTAGGGACCGCTGGCTTTGCTGCCACCTGTACTCCCATGTGTACGTGTGAATTTGGCAGCAAAGAACGCTTCTAGTGCTGAAGCATGTGTCCACATGGGAGTGGTGAATGCTTTGTGTTTGTGTCCCCACCATGCTTTCTTTTCACTTGCTGGAAGTAATTTGTGTTGGATCCCTTTTTTCTGGAATGAACTTTGCAGTGTATGTGGTCAGCCATTTTGATTACTGCAAGTGTACTCATCTGCGGAGCCATCATGCAGGAGAGACCGAAAGTTGTTTACAAATGATGTACCCTATTCTGGGCCCGGATTAGCTTCTACATGCTTCAAATTCCTGTGTACCTCTTTGGGAGACGTGCGTAAAGACATTGTGCTAAAATCAGTGCTGTTCACGCTTGATATAAACATTTAAAAAATCTGCAGTATGAATTATTAACATTAATGTTTGTTTGCTGATTTTTATCATAAGCGGGAGAAATCTGTAATCAATGTGTTATGCAAAAGAATCAGAGGACCAAGGTTTCCAGCTACTCATACTGCCTTTTTGAGTATATTAATTGTGTCTTGATTAGGTGGTGTTAATTTGTTGTCTGAGACTGTTATGGTGATTGTATTGATTTATTTTATTTTAAAATATGTGGCAAGGAAGATTGTAATAAAAGCATCTACATTTAATATACTGTGCACACACAAATTGTTAGATCCTGTTTTTGAATATGTTAGTCATTTCAGAATTAAACAGAGCAAGAACAGTTTGATAGTCTTGCTGAATAAAGTGGATGTAGTTAAAGGTTTCCTTAGTTATATCCTAGTATAGAGAAAGAGTAGTTAATGGAGGAGCACGTATTTGTGCACTGTAATCATCTCATTGTAAGATAGCAGGTATGTGGAAGTGAGTAACATTCTTAATTTTTTTTTTTTTTTAAGAAGTTTCATGGGAAGGCAACTGCTGGCATTCTGCGCCAGTGCACGCATATGCCTCTTACTTGCATGTGTAGGACCTCTCTGTGTTGTGCTCTCAATTCCTTCCTACAAGGTGAGAAGAGGGGCTTGGAATAAGAACCACAACTCATTTTGAGGTTTGTTTCTTGTGCAGCGTTTAGCTGCACTCCCCTTCACAGAATTTTTGTCTTACTGCATAGGTTAGGGTGTAAAAGACTGTACAGTAGGAAAGAATTGTTGCTGCATGTCAGGACAAGTGCTTGTGTCAGCACTCTGCAGGGTCTCTGCTATGGCAGTGTTTTGCAGGAGGAAGAGAGCAGCTATCCAGTTTAATGAGAGCACTGGTTATTGACAAAGGTGCTACGTCGTTATCCTTATGCCCCCCGGAGAAGTCTGGCTTACATTTATGCTAAAGAAAATCACCTCTCCTGAGTAAAGGTAATTGCTCATTTAAAGAGTACTTTCAGAAGCTGAGATGTGTTACAAATTTTGGATACCAAAATATTTCTTCATAAATGGAAACGCAACCCCTTCTTTTACACCCCCTTGTAGCCTTATCGGCTCATTGACTAGTCATTCAACTCCTGTTAGAATCACGGGATGAGATTGTTCAGAGAGCTGTTCTTCATGAGCTTCTGGTAAGTGAGAGCCAGTTGCTGAACAGTTTTGTAGCTTTCTAAAACACATATCGACCATGGAAAATAAGCTTTGAGGTGCTCAATTGCAGCCCTGAAAAGAGCTCTTTTAAATAAATGAGTAAAACAGCAAGTTTATACATGCATGCAGGAGCAGATTTAAGGTAAATCCATGAGGTTCAATCAGAATCTGTACCCCAAGCGCCCAGTGAAGGGTGTTGAATGCAGAATGCAAGGAAGCTGCTACTGTCAGCACGCTTTTTCAGGAGAGCCCAAGCTAGTTCTCACGTTTTCCAGAAGGGAGGAATGCGGTTTGGCTTTCAGCAGCCTAGGACAGCTCCCGTCTGCTTCACCAGGAAACCAGTGCCCGGTGACAGCCCCAGCACCACCAGCCACCGGTTTGCTGCCTGTACTGCTCCAGCAGCAATGGACCTCGAAGCAAATGGGATACTCCCAAGTATGCTCCTAAATAAATACGCACTCCTGACTTTGTGCCTCCGCAGTGCAAATAACAGTAAGAAATCCACAATTTGCAGTGCAGTGAATAAGGCAGCACATTGTTCAGACAGAGAAAACCAGCAATACGAGAAGGCTGTGCCATGTGTTACCACTGAAATCACGTGTACTCCTTACTTGTTGCCCTCGTGGTTGCATTGCTATTTAGAAAAAAAATCTGTGTGTAGAAGAGTGTAATACATGTTCTCTGTGTGTGTCCGTGCGTGTGTGTATGTTGAAGCTTTATTTGCAATGTGATGGGGGTGGGAAACAGAATTTGGGGGCTGGCTGTGTAGGCCTTCAGGATGTGAGCAGAAGGTCTTAAAGAATTATATTTTTATAGATTGTGTTGAAGCTTTGGGTCCCAGCCACATACAGCCTTTTCTTCCAGAAAAGTAAAATGGTTTGGAAAGTGAGTCAGGTGGCTGTAATACAGTAGGGATAGTACAACCCCACCAGCCCTGGACAAACTGAATAATTTAATAAAAGATGCCTTTTTAAGTAATATTTTTTTAGTGCTGAATTGTTAAACAAAGAAATATTTATGAGCAAACTTTCTATGTACTTAAAGTTTGTGTGGTGCTTTGTACTGACTAGGTGGACCTGTTATATGTTTACACATCTTAATGATTGTCCTTGAGGCATATGTAGTAATGCAATGACTTTTCTGCCAGAAAAACAGTGGAGTTCTGTGTAATAACGAATTATTTAATTTCTAATGAATTCGTAGGCTTTTGTAGTGTTTGTGTATTTTTCTGGTTGGCGGTTATGAGTTATATTCTTTCTGCAGTAAGGCTTGTATGCTGGATTGTAGAGAGAGGCAATAGGATGGTAGATACCATTGTTTAAAAAGAAAACCCTAAATATTGCTACCTTATCCATTGTAAAAACAGGTAAGCTGTGGTATAAGCCTGAAACGTAGATTTTCCATTGGAATAAAATATCAAATACATCTAGAGCAGGTTAGAAATAGGTAAGAGATTTGTTTATTTAATTAAATAACACTGGGGGATCATACAAGCACTTAACAGCGACAGACAAACGGACAAGCCAAGAGACTGGAACAAAAAACAGCTCGTTCCCATTTTATGAACATGGCCGAGCTAACTTCACAGCTTGTGCTGAATGCATGCAACAGGTAGATGAGTAGGCTAAATGAGAGAAAGTAAAGATTTTTATTTTTTTTCCCGCTGTAGTTTGTCAGTTGTGATAATGTGAAGAAGGGTGATCTGAATTTAAATTCATAGATATGTTAGCTTTCAGAAGAGTTGAGGTACCAACAAAATCCCATTCAGTCAAAAGGCAAGCTCTTAGTGTATTTGAGAAGCAGAGCATGATTTCTTCACCTTGCTGTGCTTACTTCAGTCCTTGTTTCTTATGGCTGGGAGACCAGGGCCAAAGCACAACCATCTATATGTGTTTATTTTTTCAGTTGTCACTTGGGGGCTCTCTAGAAAGTGCAGGGATCCACATCATCATCTTAGCAGGCATGGTGGTGATGCGTTGACGGTTGGACTTGATGGTCTTAAGACGTCTTTTCCAACCTTGATGATTCTATGATCATAAATCAGTTTGTGGCATATGGCCCTCTGCTGAACATTGTGCTCCTACTGCAACAGTTGGCGATGTGGAAAAACTGAGCATCGTTTATTATGTCTCTTGTAAGAAACATGGAAGCATCCTCTCCACGCTTCTGAATAAATCACTACTGCAAAAAGTAGAGGAGAATTTATCAGAAGTTTTTCTCTCAAGAGTTCCCAAGTTCTGGATGTGCTAAACTAGAGCTACTTCTGCTTTGCTGAGTTAGCAAGAATAACATCACCCACATTAATAATGTCGAGGAGGGAGGCTATGGGAGGGGACAGCTGTGTTTTGCGTGCTTCGCTCTGCCCGGCTGTTCCTCCCCTGGGGATCTGTGGGTGCCACGTACTCGAGGTGGTGGCGGGGTGGCTGTTTCGCCTGCACCCTCCCTTGGGGGAAACGCAGAGGAGTCCTGAGCAAGCGGGAGATGAGGTCCGTGTGAAGTCGATGGGCTGTTGGTTTCGCAGTGCTCTGCCAAAGCTCTGGTTTAGCACCGCTCTGTATGGGCTGTGGAGCACGGGGTGAACAGCACGCTGCTCTCGGGGCTGCACTGTAAGCAGCAGGGTATTAATTCTCCTCTCTGTCTTGGGAACCTAATTTAGCCGTGTCATTTCCCTAGACTTCATCTATAGGCCATGGAGACTCTAAAAGTGAATTATTCAGATGATTCAGGCTAGGCTGTTGTTTGGAAAAGAAAAGCAGGTAATTATCAGCTGCTGTGATAGCTCTAACTTGTCCAGCTCAGCTACACCATAAAACTGCGCCCTAACCTTCCTCTCCCATCACTTGTGCCTGGCCCTGGTACTTGCCGGTCCCCGTAATGGGTGGAGTGAAGGAGCTAAAAGCAATGGGGAATTTATGCAGCCAAGACCCCTGAAGTTTTAATCTCCTTCAGTTCTGTTCACTTTCTCATCCTGGGAACAGCAAAACTCTTGTGCTGCTGCTAGGGAGGGGTTGGGAAGATGCGGCCGGACAAAATGGGAGAGAATGGTGTTGCTCTTTGCATGGCAGTGAGATGCTGGCTAAGCAGAACCTAACTGCAAAGCTGTGCTGTTAGTGGTAGCGAAGAGAAGTCTTTGCCAGCGAAGCGCTTGAAAGAAGAGCTGCAGATCTAGTAATCCGAGTTTGGAGTTCTCGTCCCAGCCCATCCCTCGTGTCGCAGAAACATTATGGTACTAGAAGATTGTGTGTGACTGTGCTTGAAGAGCTGTGTTATGCTTGTGCCTAGCAGAGCAGAAAACAGCACAGAATAAAGCAGTTATTTAACTAGGGAACATAGTAGGAAGGTCCAAGTGGAGAAAGTTTCAAGTCCACTTTCACAGCATTTGCATGGTGTCAGAATTGTCCAGGTCTGGCTCTTTTCCTGCCCGTCCCCGTTAAGTAAGGAAGGAATCACGCAAATAAATTAATACGTAAATAAATAAGGGATGTTACCTGGGAATTTAAGGGGCATCAATACTTATTTTTACCTCCAGATTTTTTTAAACTTCACCATGCCAAAGGTCTGTAGTTCATGAGGGGTTTTCGGAAGACGCGTGGCCACCGGTGTGGTCCAGCCTGTCGCAGCTGGTGTGGGGCACAGCAGGCTCCTCGCGGTGTACCCGTGACGAATGGCGCTGGGAAGCCACCTGCAGACAGGCACTGCTCTCCTGTGGGCTGCGCTCGGTACGGCGCGTGCGTTCACGTGCCTGACACGCGCCTCGCTGGGGAAGAAAACTGCAGGGCTTGTTGCTGGAGATGCGATGGTGGAAGGAGACGCTGGAGAACGTAGCACCGTCCCCAGTCTTGTGCTTTGCTGTTAGTGATTGTTAGTGCAACGTATCCCTCGCAGTGTGGTTTTCTTCCTGGAAGGTGTAAGGGTGGCAGCCGATACGCTGTTTTAATATGCTTTTAGCTGGCTGAATGGGAAATGCCAATCCAGATTGTTAAAAATGGAGGGGAGGAATAGCTGTGAATTTGGCTAAGAGCTAAGTGAGGGGAGAAAATCTGAGATTTGTCTCTAATTGAGAAATAATTCACTATCGACCAAACGAGTGTCATGTCTTCAGTGGGGAGTAGCACCTGGAAGAGGCCAATATTTAGGGTTTTTGCCCAAAGCACATTTAGTCCTGCTCTGCTGTTCAGTGAAAACGCCCGGTGCAGATGCCACCAGAGCCTCATCTCGTGGAGTAATGCTGTAATAAAGAATGTGGTTTTCTTGTGGAAGTCTTAACCTCTTCTATGAAAATAACACACAACTCAATATTTTCATGGTGTAGAAGTGAAATGTAATTTTTTTTTTTCAATAAAATACATCTCCTTTCCTAAATGTTACCTTTTTTTTTCTTTCCTTGGTGATGTTTCTCTTTCCCCAGTCAACTGGGAGTGCCCAGCTTTACCAGAACCATGGGATTCGCGTGCTGGCATTTTCCCCCTCTCGCCAATGCCTCCCGTGAGTTACCCGGAGCTGAGCCTTGCGCTTGCCTCCCGGGAATCCCGCACAAGGAATCTCACCCCTCGATGCAGCGCGTTGCTATTAACTGCTAATTAGCCCCCTCCAGTTCCTGTGGCTCTGGAGTGATTTCATATAATTATTGTGACGAATGCCTAAGCCCCGGAAGGAAAGTATTTAATCCTGCTTGTGCCAGGACCTTTAGAAACCTTGCTGCGATGAATAAACCAGTTGTAAATTATGTGGTAAGAAAGGGCAGTAAATCTGAGGGCAGTGCCTGCAGGGCTGCTGGCTGCGGCGGGGTTGGGTCTCCTGAAGGGCAGGCCAGGAGGAGAGGGACGGTGGCAGCAACACGCCTGCCTGAGCCCATCTGGTGAGCCTTGATTTATTCCATTTGATTTATGTGGCTAATCCAGACACTTTGTGAATGCTAATCCCGAGCGTAGGTGCATCCTTGAGTGATCAAGGTGTCTCCCTGCTGATGGCCTGACTACTTCTATCATCATGGGAGAGAACAAAACACTAGAAATCCATCATTCTATGGATTAATTGTTGATACTTTTATCAGTCAGACTCAGCCAGAGAACTTCACCCTTCCTAACTCCCCAGGTCCTCCTGAAACGCTCCCTCTCCAAAGCGGGTGCCGGCCCTGCGGGTGCTGCCTGACAGCACGGTGACGATGCTCTACGCTGCCAGGCTGCGCTCCAGCCCCTGCCTGGTCTCACCACAGCCTCTGGAAGAGAGATGTGCTGAGCCAGCCTGGCTGCCTTCTCCAATCTTCCCTGGCAGCCGTTGGCTCCAGAGAGCGGAGACAGGGCGGAAGGGGTGGAAAAGGCGATTTGGGCAGATGTTTAGGGGGATGTGCTGACGCTGCTGTCCTCTTTATAGCCCTGTTGTGCTCCAAGATGGGGCGCCGCACCAGCTGGGTCTCTCTCCTGTCATGATCAGTGGCCCTGCCATATTCTTCATGTCCTTTGCAATTTGCTTGAGAGAATCACAGAATGGTCGGGGTTGGAAGGGATCTCTGGGGATCACCTAGTCCAGCCCCCCTGCCAAAGCAGGGTCACCTACAGCAGGCTGCACAGGACCTTGTCCAGGCGGGTCTTGAATATCTCCAGAGAAGGAGACTCCACAGCCTCTCTGGGCAATGAAGAGTTGGAGCATGTGCAAAGTAAGGAGAGACTTTGGAAGAGCAGTGCCTCCTCTGGGGGAGATCCAGCAGAGCCTCCAGCAGGTCCCTCTGCAGCAGCAGGGGCTGCCACGTGCTGTGTCCCTGGTTCGGTCCCATCTGCCCCCCATGCCAGCAACACGGTCTGGGGGTCCGTGGGGGCACGCTGGCCTCTGGGGAATCTGTGTGGGCGAGATGAGACACGCAGCTCCCCGAAAAAGGAGTGTCCTGGAAAAAGGAGCATCTCATGTGTGCACAGGAGGTCACCAGGGCAGCCAGGTCTGTCCCTGAACCAGCCAGCAGCCCAGCAGGCTGAGAGTTGGGTGGAAAACCCTGTTCTTGCTCCCTCCTTTGCGAGTGTGGATGCTGCCATCTTGGCACAGAGCTAGCCATCGCGTTGCTCATCACCTGAGTGGTCAGAATCGGGGGGACGGCAGTGAAGCTGGCAGGACACGGGAGCTGTGACAGGACCAGGCGGAGAGGAGGAACAAAATGAAAGTGGGAAAAGCCATAGGAGGTAGGTGTGACTCCAACAGGAGACAGAGGAGTCTTTTTGGATGTAACTCAGCTTCTGAAGAGGGAGCTTAATTACTACAGAAAGGCCACATTCTGCCTTTGAGCTCTCCTCATCCTATTTGTGCCTCAGGAACCCTGCTGCAGATACAAGGGGCTGGAGCCCTCACATTCCTGTCCCAGCCATGGACGGCGGCTGCCCAAAGCCGAGCCCTCTCCACAGAGCAGGCTGATTTGCCCTGCCATAGAAACACACTGGATTTTTTTTTTTTCTTTTTCCTCTGGTAAGTAAAGATTTGTTTCAAACAGAACAGAAGAGTGTTGCAGGCCACATAACCAAGAGGAACATCAGATGACAAGGAAATAATAAAAGCTGCCACCACCTCCGCACCCCTTCACCCCCCTTTTATTACAAAGACTAGCTTGGATAATAAGCAAAGATGTGTAAAAATGAACAGAAGGGTAATACACAGCACTGGCAGCCTTGCAAATTGAACTAAATTATGAGTCAGGTCCAGTGAATGGCTTCAGGAGGGCTGGAAAGCTGTGGCATTATTCATAATGCTCGTTAGCTGCACCTACTAAGACAAAGGCAATTAAATCTCCTGCTTTCAGCAGTACCTCAACTGCCGGGAAGCCAGGGAGGGATTTAACACTCTCCTTCACTAGTACCCAGCATCCAGCTTTTCACGGCTGGGTCCCAGGTGCTCCAGGTGATGATCCAGCACCAACCCACTGGGGCATCTTCAGCCTGGGCTCCTATAGCTGGGTTTGTTTTAGGACGTGCCATTGATCCAGCAAGCCTGCCTGAGTCAAAAAAACCCACTACTAATGGCGGTAAAGGTTGTTCTGTGTTTAATATTTAAGCAAAGTTTGGCTAAATTACCACTACAAGAGAACAAGTGCCCTTGTCAGTAAGAGCAAACATGTCAAAACAATCTAAGGCCCACTTTTAGAGGTCACCAGTGTTATTCCCCGGAACTGAATAATTCTCAAGACTTCAGCTTTTTTTACCCCACTGGCACAATGCAGCCTCTGAGCAAGCGGCCGGTTCAGCAGCACCGGCTGTACGACCCTCGGAGGGGTTGTGGTTGTGTGGGCAGCGAGAGAGAAGGTTTTCAGGTGCGTGGTGAATTTTCCAAGCTCTCTGCTGGTTAAATAGATATAGTTCTACATATCTATTTAATGGCAGCAAAGGTGGATCCAGTGCAGGGCTGCTGTGGCCCCGTCAACACCTGCCCCTTGTCCCCAGAGCCCTGCCTTCAGCTGACAAGGAAGTCCATGGTGAGCTGTTTCAAGGAGCTGACCCTGCTGGAAACTGGAAACCACAGCTACCGAAGAACAGGAATGCTTTCAAGCTGGATCAGGTCCCTGAGCCACCACACTGCCAGGAACAGCAGAGGCACGGAAGGGCAGGGGTAAGGGGGTGGAAGGGGAGCAAGGTGGGACTGACTGCAGCATCCCCATGCTGGTGGGGACCAACACATCACACCGCGTGCCCCAGGCTTGAGCCAGAGCAGTGCCAAATAGCTGTGGAACCTGGTACCTGATTTCCTGCCAGAAATTGCTTGGGACCTTATCCTCAAAGCATCTCCAAGGGTCTTGTTTTCCTCCTCTGGAGCAAGCTGAGAGCTTGGGAGGTGCCCAGGAGAATGCCCAGCAGAACGTCTGCCCCTTACCCTCCAGCTGCTTGTGGGGTAGAGCCAGAGCTTCCTCCAAGTCCTTCCCCAGCCCAACCTTAGCAGCAGGGAGCCTGCCCAGAGCTCCCCAAAGCAGCTAGCATTTCTTGGGCTGTGCCCAAGCAGGCTCACCTGGTGGATAAAGACTATTCTTAACACCTGGCTGAGCCCTTAACAACTCATTAGTTCACTGGGAGGCCTCGGGCCAGGGGAGTCAACTCCCTGCATAAAGACTCCTGCTGCAGTAATCCTGGCATTTCACACAAACACTGACAGACCCTTGCTTCATACAGGCAGAAAAATGAGGTGAAGAAGTGGTTTGCTACTGCCTTTCCCTTGGGACCAGGGATGTGGTGATTTTGGGGTGACCCTGGAGGAGGGAGGTGACTTGTCCCCCAGGCCCTGCTTTTGGGGAATATTGTGGGAGAGCCTGGGTGGAGCTGATTTACCCCCTCACCCCATGCTCCCCAGGGACTGTCTTATTGCCTGTTCAATGGCTTCCTGCAGAGCAGAGTAAGGCACGAGATAATAATGCTGTAATAGCTAAGAAATAATGCAGCTGCTGATCTATTAGCTGGGTAGGAAACGTTTGACTGAACCTTTGCCATGGCAAAGCCTGCTGGTGGTTGCCAAACCTGGGTTAACCAGCCCCTGCCAAGCCCTCCGGCAGGCGAAGGGATTCCCTGGTTTGGTCCTGGTGCCCCAGAGAGAGCCTGAGGAACTTCTCCCTCCCTCCCTTCTCCCCCAGGAGCCCCTCAAATATGACGTTGCTCAGCACTGGCCCTCCTCGAGGTGATGGGTGCTCCTCGTTGCCTGAGGTGGAGGTTCGTGGGTAACCCCAAGAGGGGTGCCTACCTGGAAACCCAGAGTTGTTGGGGTGGGTGGGAATAACCTTCTGAAACAGTGGCATGGCGCACTGGAAATACGAAAGAAAATCTCTACAGTGTTAACCAGGAAAAAATGCAGTGGAGAAAAGAGTCACGCTGGGGGCCTGGGAAGGGTCCATGATGGTTCCTCAGGCAGGCAGGATGGAGCTGGGTGGGTGCTCGCTGCCCGCTGTGGGACAGGCGGTGCCGAGCAGGTCCCCGCCCTTCGGGGCTGGTGGCACGGCTGTGCAGGTTCACCGCAAGCCCTTGGGCTGGGGCTGCCTGCCCTGTCCTCCCGGCTGCTCTGTGCATGCTGCACGACGTGTCGGGGGGCTGTGCCCAAGCTGCACCCCTCTCCCACCCTTCCCTGCTCTGGGCCATGTCTGTCTGCACTGGCGGGGGGCCTAGGGTCTCCATAGACCCACCCAGTGCAGGTCCACCTGCCCTTGCTGGCAGGACAGCACCCTCCACCGGGAGCTCAGGCAGCTCTCGAGGTTTAGTTTGCTTTTCTGCTTGACTGCTGAAAAGGCAGATGAGGACCCTCTGCTTGATTCCTGTTGATTGAGGTGTCTGTCAGCGGGCAGCAGTTTGGGGGGCGTTAGTCATGCTCTGGAAGAGGAAGCGGATGAGAAAAAGCCATGGGAAGGTGAGTTCAACCCAGCAGTGATGTGGAGAGAGGCTTCAGCTGAGCCACCGACCGGACAGGCACCTCACTGCATCTGTGCAGGGCTCAGACCCCGCAGTCCGGAGACAGGACAGACAGATAGACAGTGGCAGCGCTCCCCTGCCAGAAGAGAGAGGGAAAGAGCAAATGGGCTGCCAGCTGCCTCCCTCTGAGCATTGCAGATCTGTGGCCCAGGTTTGGTTTCTCCCACGCAAGGCTGAGTCCTGCTGCCATCATTAAAGTGCTCCTGAGGTGTCCCCTGGGCCTGATGAAGTCCAAGGGAGGATTTCTCTGGGATATGGAGCAGGAACCAGAGCCGGTCAGCTCCGCGATGTCCCCCTCGGGTCTGTCAGGGCTGGGATGCCCACCTCCACAGATATTGATCTACCTCACCTGAAAGGCAAACTAAGGCCAGCTGTGCTGGCACGGGTTTTGGGCCAGGCTGGACTAGCTCACCGGCAAGGACTGCTCTGTGCGGCTGTGCTCATCTTCCTGTTACTACCACTACTCGTGGCTAAAGGAGGTTTGTATTGGAACCATCTCTTGCTCTACCGTAACAACTCTGTAACACTGGATTTTCTGTAAGATGAGTACTCGTTGCCTCTCATAACTGTACTAATGATCCTGGGATGCTCAGGTACCTCAATAATGTGCGTGTTTATTCATGCAGATGTAGGCATTTTCTCCTTCACACCATATTCAGCAAATTTCTTTAAGGCCCTGGAGGTCCTTGAGTCTCAGAAGAAAAAGAGTTTGGCTGTAGACCAGTTTGGATACTCTTACTGCAATTTGTTTATTGTTTAACTTTTGTTAATCTATGGTGAATGCACATTTTAAGGGAACATATGCAAGTGATAAATTAAATGCCTTACATTTTAGTGCTTGTAGGAGAATCGTTACTGATTGGGCCCAGAGTTTACCCTCCGGAGTTACCATTAGAAGAACAGGGTAATTGTGTCGATCTGACACTCATAAACTCTTCCTGTCTTTTGGAGGTCTCCTGCCAGTCCTAGAGAGCAGAGAAGGGAAAAATACCAAAGGACTCTGACTTTTTGGGAGTTCCATGAAATTTGCAAATTCTGTGATTCAGCGATCGCTGCTTGGCGACTGGCTATGCAACAGGTCATCAGGCGGTGGGAAAAAAAATTGTATTGCATACTGTTTGGTTTGCATATTCATTATTATTAGTAGTATTAGTAGTATTTTTCTTTGTTGTTTTATTAAACTCTCAATGTCAACCCATGAGTTCTACCTTTTGTCCATTCTCCTCCCCATCCCACTGGGGGGAAGGAGCGGGGTGAGCGAGTGGCTGTCGGGTCCTGGCTGCTGGGTTAAACCACGACAACGGGAACCCTCAATACTTGGCGGTGCCTGCTGTGGCTGCCCAGGAACGTGCATCTCAAGGGTGCTGTGTAGTCAAGTTCAGGTTGTGGTTCAGCAATTAACAGACCTTATCCTAAAGCGCTGACTTTGAGGACACAGTACGGTCCTGTGTGCTGCCCTGACCACAGGAGCTGCAGAGCGTAGCATGAGGGTACTGGGGAGCAAGACAGAAGCTGGCTTTTAGGAAGTCCTTTTATACATTTTGCATCCCAAAGTGCCATTTTAATTAGCTGCCACACAGACTGCTTGGGCTTGAGAAAGGCCAAGGAAAGGCTGACAGAGAAGAAGTGTAAGGTGGTTTCCATCTGAAAATCGAGTGATTCATAATTCAAGGCATTAACTCATGACCTCAACAATTACAAATTGATTTTGCTCTTAATTCATTATTGAATGACTAGGGGTTTTCTTGATCTTTTTCTTGAAGGCTCTTACTCCACCTCAGAGCCATGGGATCAGCCTGGGGAAATCATTTCTAAGCCTCAGGGAGGAAAGATGGAGTAGGCAGAAACTGTCGCAGTGTGCATCATCTTGCCAACGCCTATGCACACAGGTGAAAGGCACCTCCGGTGCTGCCTCTCAGGAGCGTTGCAGCTGCAGCTTGCAAGTTCTGCTCAGGTGCCACAACAATGCTGCCTAGATGATGCCTGGTGAACAGGAATCTCTGCCGTTCTTCCACTGCCCACTCAGACACATGCAAGTGGTTCAGATGCTGTTTCATACCGACCTTGGGACGGGAGCAAAGGCTCTCCACCCTTGCTGAGCTCTCGTGGACTCTGACGTGATGGAGGTGTTTAGTCCCATGCTTGAGCCAGGAGCCAGGAACGGGCTAAACAAGAACTTGGAAAACTGAAGCCCCACAGTTTTAAAGAAATGTGGGGCAGAACTATTCATAGCAGAAAGAACTCGGGGAGCCAATAAGTAGAACTGAGTTATAATGACTGTGGCTGGGCTCTAGCACCTGGACCTGCTGTGCTGCAGAGCACTATCAACATCAGACAATTCTCACTTTAAACTGATCCATACAGTACCACAGGCAGTATTTTAAGCATAAGTGCTTGAAGAGTGATATTCTATCCACAGGCTGTCCTGGGTCAGGTTTTCTGCCTACCTGCTTAAGCTCCCGCCAGTTAAATTTTTCTGCTGTTTTTTACCTACTGGTGGGAGCTTGTGTGGCTCTGTGTTGCTCTGTACTGGTAGACAGCTGTAGCTGTCTACACTTTGTGTCACTGAAGTGGTAAGGAGAATGACTCCCGTATTTTCATAGAATCACAGAATCATTAAGGTTGGAAAAGACCTCTAAGATCACAAGTCCAATCATCAACCCATCACCACCATGCCTGCTAAACCATGTCTTGAAGTGCCATATCTACACATTTTTTTAACACCTCCAGGGATGGGGACTCCACCATCCCCATTTCTGGGGGCTTGGGATCAAACTTTTCCATTAGACAACCAGCTGGTTGTGGCCCTGTAGCCTCTAGGACAGGGCAACACGCACAGCTGTAGAGCGCTTGGTGGTGGTCCCGGCGGTCTAGATATGCGGTGGGGGAGAGCGTGTTTAGAGTAAGGCTCAGAGAAGGCAACGGGGGCTGGCAGGCGCGATGCCAGGATATGGCGCTGTCTCCAGGGGCCGGAGCAGCAGGAGCCACCACTGTGTCCCTTGCATGGGAAGCCTCCCCTGTAATGAAGAACAGCCTGCGGGCAGCAGCCCCTGTGCCCACGGCAAACCGGAGGGTGGGCAGGGTGGGTGGCACGCCCGAGGGCACGGGGTACGCCCGGCAGCCAGAAGGGGCCTGGAGGAGATGGCGGAGGGGAGCTTAGCCCTTGCTTTGCTGCAGTGCCAGGTGGGGAGCAGGGTGCGTGGCTGGAAACAGTTAAAAGACAGAGAAGGGGATGCAGAATATTGCTCTGCCAGCGTATTTAGCAATACCAGCTGAAGGCGTTCATGCTCTGCGGCCTTGCTGCCCCATGCTTACACAGCAGGAGCTTCCACAGGTGACCCAGGGGAAGACAACTGCAAGAGGCTGCTCCACCAAAGGGGTTTTTCTCAATATTTTATTACTAGTAGTAGCAAGGTACAGTCTTTTCTGTTCCTCCAATATGCTTTCATGGAAACAACTCGGTCCCCGCCAAACAATGAGTTGCTTCACTTTAGAATAAATTTACAGCCCTCCTCCTCCTTGTTTAGTCTTAACATGTGATTTTCTACAAAAATGCTATTTTGTTTGTACTTCATGTCATGCATTTAGCATACCTTATGTTCTTCATTGAAAAAAGAAAACTGAAGGTAAATATCCCTCGGTCCCACTTGGCCAATGTTCAGCTCAGTCTGCTCCCTGCCCCGTGGCTGGCACTGGTTGCTGTTTGTTTTGGGAAGGCCAGGAATTAAACCAGCCTGCACAAGAAACTCCTCTCCTCTTCACCCGACTGACCTACCTGCTCCCTGTTGGAGGTTCCACAAAATTGCCAGACTTTCATGTCAACCCTACCCTGGCCCTGGCCAGCTGGGACTTGTGCCACCCAAAGCAGGTAAGCTGATGAGGGGTCCTGGGGGCCGTGGGACCTGTGTTTGCTTCCTTGTCCCAGGCAGATGCCTCATCCTTTATGGGCAACTTGGTAGTAAAAAAAGCCAACCCATTGTCCAGCACAACCTTTCCCTCATGCATGAAATTCCCCAGGTTCATTACCTTCTGCAGTAACAGGCCCCAATGATGTAATAACATCCCAGTGGTGTACCAGCAATAATAGATAGTGTTACAGAAATGGGGGAAAAAACTGAAAATAGTGTTTCCTGGGCTTTGCTTGGATCTGCCAATATGGAATAGTGTTAATGCTGTTCTTCATTCTTTTAATGTTGATATGTTTTGAATTTAAATTTTAATTTTTATATTCCTGCACTCACATGCCTATGCTCTGCTTAACCAACTTGTGTGGGTGTCCCCAAAAAATGCTGTACTGCCCTGTGAGCTGGGAAGCGACCATGTCCCCTTTCCACAGCTGCTGTCAGAGTCAGAGAAGGTCTGTGAGCTGCCTGAGACGACGTGGGAAATGCATATGTTGGGGCAGGGAATTGAAACCCTGACACCCAGCAAGTGCCCTGCTGCGTACTGCAGAGTTCCTCCTCCCTGCTACCCCGGCCTCAGCCGAGTCCCTGACTTCTCTCCTTGTGCCACCACCTTTGCCTGTTGAGGATGCATTTGCTGTCAGCCGCTGGTAATTCCCATAAGGAGCATTCAGATCTTGCTCTCCTTGAGTCACCACCACACCATCATCCACTGCAATTCTGTAATACTTTCCTGCAGTTTCTTATCTGATCTTCTCCACCTGCTCCTCTCTGTGTCCAAGTACTCATCCCCCTACTTCAAATTCGGTGATGTTTACTTGTCCTCCCTCCTTTCCCTGGTTTGCGTCCACATCGAAGACTGAGACAAGCAAAGGCTTTGTGAGCTGCTCCCCCGCCTCCCCCAAGTTGTATTTTGAGTTAAAAAATATCCACAGAGCAAAGTAATGGAAATTTCTAATTCAGACGTAATTTGCTAAGGAAAGAAATTCGCAATTCGTGCTTTTAAATGTTAAACTTGTTATCTGTTTAATTACTGTTAACTGGGTTCCTTGAAGACCTCATTAACTAAGCATCTGGTTTTACAGACGCAGTTCGTAAGGTCTCAGATGCTTCCTGCAATTATCTAGCCATGACAGGGAACTTTTTAACATATCCAAGTAATTAGTGCCATGCAAGTAAATTCCCCCTGCTCCGTAAAACCGGAATGATTGATCTGTTATCTGGGTAAGGGATGACAGGATAGGGACACTCCCTGCCTGCAGTGGGACAGACATTGCTATTTTCTCATTCCTGAATGTAACGCTGTGCTAACAACTAGAGCAGGCTCCCAGTCTCTTCCAGTGTAACCCAGAGGCTCTCTTGCAATACAAGATCAGCTACTTCCTTCAAATCTTTAAAAATCCAGGCATTTTAACCACATTTTCCTCAGACCTCAAACATAGATGGCAGACCAGGAGTTTATTGCTTATTTTCTGGAGTCTGTACCAACTCATCTCACCCCTCACCCCTTGTACCAGCATGGAGAAGATGGGATTGTGTTGGCTGTATTAAGGAATGAAAGGTCAGTTTTAGTTCCTACTTCTCCGTTCTCTGCCCTTCGCAGAACTACGGAGCTCATGAAACACCCCCTCCCCTGGCTCCCTCGCAAGCAAAAGGCCCTTTCTCAGCCGTGTGCCTCGGCGTGATGAAGCCCTGCAGCACGTTGCCATAGTGCCTCTACCCACCTTCTTCCCCCAGCCTCACAAATTGCCCCTGCTCCCTCTCCTGGTTCTATCACATTCCTCGGCGTGAGCCTGGCACTGAAGCCTCCTGGTCCGTGCCAACCAGCAGCTCTCAGCTGTCCCCTCCACCCTTTCTCTCTCAAAGTCTCCCTCACTCTTCCCACATGGAGCAGTTCCCACGGGGAAATCTCAGCCATGGCAGCACTTGGGGGCAGCGGGACGGCCCCTCCGTCGAGGCAGTGGTGACCCTGGAAAGGTGCAGCTGCAACAGCTCCAGCGTGAAGAGCTGGCGCCGGGCAGTCTGTGGCAGGGGTGGTCCCCTCCTGCAGCTCTCTCCTGTTTCCCTGGTGGTTTTCAACTCCGTTGTGGTAGCACCCATTTCGTAAAGCTTTGAAATTGTTTTGAACGACTCCCTGGTACTGCTGTCCGCATTTCTTGGACCTGCCTACAGCTAGTGTCAGGTCTCCAGCTCGTTACTGATTCAAGCCTTTCATTTTGTGTTGCTCTTGCCAACGCAAGGGGCTGGTGGGTGCTGCAAGCCCCAGCCAGCCCCTGGGAGCTTTCTGGCACCCTGAGTGTTACTCACAGGCTTTGAAGCCCGATGCCCGTGCCCACCGGAGCGGAGGCAGCCCAGCTGGCAGTGCCCGCACACCCTCCGCGTGCTCCTCTCCACTGCCTCTTCTGCAGAAGCAGAGCAGCTAATTACCTCCTGGTACTTCTTAGCTGATAGGTCCTGATGCCTCTCTCACCTGTTTCTTGGAGATGTAATTTTGGGGGGAGCAGGGGATAGTGACAGATCACTTTGACAGCCTGGGGAGTTTTTGACCCTAAATTAATTGAAAGTGTTTTCAACTCTACCCCCATTTTAGCAGCTTTCCAATATACTTTAGTGACCTATACCCTGTAATGATCATTTCACTCAAGATCTAATTTACTAGAGGAACTTCCTTCAGAATATTATTACAGACAGAAAAGAACAGCTTTTAATCAGGGCTGTTCATTAGCAGCAGCAATCAGTCTGGCAGATAGCATGGGCCACTGCTCTGCCTCTTGATGCATCTGCTCATTAACAGGGAAGTTCAGAGGAGAGCTTAGGCCTTTTGTCTTCAGAGTGTTGCTACAGATTGAACAGCTTGCTGACTCTGAATTCAAACGCTGTTATCCAGATTTTACTGGGCAAACTGGTTTAGGTCCATGTGATGGGCTTAGTTAAGGCAAACGCTGAGGTATCTAATGCTTTTTTATTTGGGGGAGGTGATGTGTAAATGTATGCATGTGAGTTTGTGAAAAAGGGTTTGATGGATGTTGAACAAGCTTTTGTGACCCAAAGAATAACCCTCCTGGGAGGGCCTGGGGTGCTGGCTAGAGGGAATTTAGCATGACCAGTAGGAAAACTTGATGATTTCTCCAGTAAAGCAGGACTTTGTGCAATGTTATTAACTAATCAGCTAACACCAAAGTTATCTGATGCTGGTCTCTCTTCTCACAACTAGAACAACCTGAGTCCCTCACTTGGTCAAAAAGTATAGCAGATTAAAGAAGATTGGGGTTCTAGATCTATCCAGAAGCCTAATAGTGGTCTGCTTTACTCAGCGATGAAAAGCCAAGCCTTTCCTATGTCTGTCAAAGAAATGATGCAGAGCAATGATATTTCCTTCTCATGGGGAAATGAGAGCCCTCCTGAAGTGTTTAGGAAAGGGTCCTTGAGCCAGCTGGGGATGGGGACGATCACTAACCAATTCAGACTTCAGCTGCCAGAAAGGCTGCCATTTAAAAAAAATATATTTTTTTCAACCAAAGATTGCCTCCTCCCTCACAAGTCTGCAGGTGATATTTTTTTCAACCTGCTCTAAACTTTTACTATGAGAGCACAGACTGGGCACAGCATGCCTGCGGGAAGAAAAAGAAAATCCAGGTGTCACTGGAAATTTTCTCACATTATGAGAAATTAACTGGACCTAAATACCCAATGGAGCTGCCATAAAATCTGTTTAAACTGAAGCTTTTTCTCAGAAGAGCTCATTTTTCACCCCAGGCACTTTGAAATGAGAGGATTAAAGTAAAAGCTTTTGTTGCCGAGTCATACACGAAATGAAGAGTACTTTCATAACTAGTTTCACAGCACATCAGCTACTTTGGAAGAGCTGTGTCTGTTATCTTTTTTTTTAGTAATAACCCTCAATGACCTCGTCCTGGCTGCAGGACCAGCGGATGTCCCAGCCCGCTCCCGCCATCGTCCCCTGCCGAGCCCCTCGGGGACGCAGCTCTCCTTCTCCGCCGGTTGAGCCCAAAGCAGTCTTCTTTTTATATCCTCTACTTCCCCAGTCCCGATAGAGGCCTGCCAACCGCAGGGGTTTTGTGCACCTGCCAGAAACCTCCCGTCGCTGCCACACTGCCCGCAATGGGCTCCAGATGTGCTGCTCACCAGCGGTGCCGTGGTCACGCTCGCAGAAGCAGAGCTGCAAAAACCTGTCGGCTTTTGCAATGGGACAGCCTGGGTAGCTTCGAAACGACTTTCTCTGTGACCTCCAGTGGTATTTTAATAACTTGTCTCCTCTTCAATGTGCTTAAGTGGGGGGTTATTTTGGTTTATTTTTTCTTTAAAAGCCCAGCCTGTGCCTTGGCACTCAGAGCAAAGCATAATGATTCAGAAAACCAGTTGGCTGCTAACTAGCAAACATGAAGACTTCGTCGAGACTACTGCTGCCTACGCCCCTGTCCCCTCCCAAGGCCACCATTCTCCCCTTCGGTTCCCGGGTGGCTACCAAAGCTGCCAAAGCTGCGATGCCCAAGACTGTGCCTAGGCCTGCTTTGCATAACTCCTGGAGAACGCTATTTCCAAAAACTTCCCTGGGGAGCCTGCACCACGCTTCACCGGGTTTCACTGTAGTTATGATCAGCTGACACTGCTTATGCTCTGACCTTTGGGGTAAAACGGGCAATTCTCCTCCCTCACCGCCAAGCCCAGACTTTCAATAGCTGCAGAGTTTTACATCTTTACTTGGCTAAGCTAGCTAGATAGCTAGTGTTTTTGCCTCTCCTCATCAAGCCCTGCCTACCCCTCTAATCTTTCATTGTTTATCTCTGCATTTCCCCACTATCTGCTAGTGTCTTCCTAAAAACATGGCTCCTCCAGCGGAGGGGGACTCTTGGGGCCACTCACGCCGGGACGTGCTCTCCTCCTCTTCTCCCTTGGGATGCCCTGCAGTGCCCCAATGCCACGGGACCCTCGCCAGCGGATGGGAATGAGCCAGGTTTACGGCAGTTCAAGCCCCAGCCTCAGACACAGCCTGGACATAGCTGGCTTCGTTCGTCACTTTGCCAGATGACGTAAATCTGATGCACTGGTATTCACCTAAGGTCTATTTATTTTAATAATCTTCTGGGTCCCTAAAAAAGCCTGACTCAAAACAGAGGTCCTTTTCACTTGCTAAAGGCTGAATGGATTTTATTTTCTATCTGGAAACAAAATATTGGTCCTATCATAATCTGGTTTGGAAATCTGCCATTGGATTTAGTGAGGCCAGAATGCTGAGCTAGATTTTAATACTGCTGGGGTATTTCAATGCACAAAATGACTTTTCTCTGGGAGGAGAGCTAACTAAATGAAACAGAAGTATACATAAGGTACAGAACAAAGTTTACTATTACCAAAATGCCTTATGACATTTACTGATTGCTCACGGCATCCCTGTGGCCTTTGGCTGGTTAAGGAGAGGTACAAAACCTGTATTATTCTTTATAAAGTTCTGTAAGTTTTAATTTATTTGTGTAACTGCATCTAGATATACTGTCTCGACAATTTTATTATTGAACCAGTTACGTTTTGTCGAGCCAGGCATGACTGTTAGTCCGGTCCTGTTGAAATAATACAAAGCATGTTAAAGTTCTACACAATGTTCAAAATAATGATGAAACATATATGTAGCGTTTCACATGTACCTTAAAACGTGAACTGATCAGGTGTGTGTATGTGGTTGATTTGGATAGCTGGTCTTTGAAACGTACGGTAGCTCTAAGCTGATATCAAATGTTGTCTCTGTCCTTATCAATGCAACTTCAGCCCTGGTAAGAGATAACCAAAACAACAGGTAACTGCACTTCTAAGGTTAAAAGAAAAGGTATCAGGAGAGACTTCAGCAGCAGATTTTTTTAAGAAAGAACGTCAAAACACAAAATGGAAAATCAAATTGCCCTTTCAAAAACCTTTGCTAATTCAATAGCAACACGTTCTTGTTTTCTGGAGGAGAGAATTTCTCTAGTGGCTTGATCATGAAGCTCTGTGTGAGTGTCCATAACCACAGTTCCAGGCAAAGGCATAGCTTTGGTGGTGTTCCCACATAACTGACGTGTTTCAACAGATGCTGGTTTAAACAACGAAAGATCAAGACTGGCTGGTCAAGTGCAGGAAATGTTTATGTAAGTAACTGAGAAAATTATACAAAATATAAGAATGAGCTATTTTCTGATACTTCTTCCCATTACTAAAATATTTAGCAAGATGAAGTGGAAGCCATGCGCATTTCAAGTGACTCCCAGAGAGTTCCCACGCTGTCGTTGGGATAAAAAAACCTAGGGCTGCCCTGACAGCCAAAAGCAAAGCCAGGGCCTGACTCCCTGGAACAATGACAAGCTCCAGGACCTGAGCTTCTTACATTTAGCCATCAGCAAAGAGCCAACATGAAAAAAACCCACATTTCCTGTGCAATTCTTCTTTTTAATCTCAGGCAAGAAGTCAAGGAGCTTGTGAGCAGAAGGAGTGAGGCACCCTCATTACCCCTGGTGGTTCTCATCCATCTTTGGGGAAGCTCATTGATCTTGCACTGAAAGGAAGGCTACAAAGGTACTGCTCTCCAGTCATATAAAAGATGTCATTCTCTAGAGCTATTCTGTCACCTCTTCCCAGCATTAAAATCAATGGAGCAGTTGCAGGTGGAGATGCCTGGAGAAATGTAAAAGGCAAGAATAAGCAGGAGGGTTACATAATGTTTCTAAAGTTGCTACTTTTTGACATGAAACACTGAGGTCCAGGAAACAATTATTTGACTTCCAGGGTTTCCAGGCTCTGCTCCTGGGTGGGCCGCAGGCAGCAGGGGTAAGGTTGTTTCCATCAACATACTGCTCAGCGAGCGGAGAACCAAGCACTAGATTTAAAATAGCCACAAGTTACTTTGTACACATCTTCCCGCAGCCTTGGACCCACACTGGCTTTCTATAAATGAATGAATTATTCTTTCTGCTCTCTGCCAGCACGCCACGGCTGCGAATGGGGAGTTGGGTCATGCACCCCTTTTAGTCATCTTTGACTGCCGGTAGAATCATAGAATCATAGAATGGTAAGGATTGGAAGGGACCTTAAAGACCATCTGGTTCCAACCCCCCTGCCAAGGGCAGGGACATCTTCCACCAGACCAGGTTGTTCAGCGCTCCATCCAACCTGGCCTTGAACACTGCCATAGAGGGGGCAGCCACAGCTCTGGGCAACCTGTTCCAGTGTTTCAAATGATCAATGATATCTTGTTTTTAATAAACATAAGTTACACAATAAGCATATGTTAGCATACAATAAGTATATTTCCTCCACAACTCCTCCTTACTACGACTCTTGTGGCTGGTTAAGTCAGACACAACTGAAGCCATCCTCGACACTTCACGCCCAGCAGCAGCGCGTCTGGCACACCCTGCCCGCCAACGGCCTTACGGCACAGCACACACTCCTTTCCAAATCACAGGCTGCTGAATACAACTTTCAAAAACAGAGAGAAAAACATGCAGGTATTGTTTTCTTTTTCCTCACAATGCCTAGTGATTGCTTGCCCTGGTGGTGCCCTCCCTCCAAGTCCTCTCTCTCCATCCAGCTGTTGCAGGCGTTCGGGCAGGGGTCCCGGTGCAGTGCCCTTGACAAGTGTGCTTCTGAAGAGCGACATGCTTCTCTGCATTTCCCTGGTCTTCCTCAGGTGGTGGTCACCAGCAACTTCTGAATCATTGCCTTGTCTTTCTTTCCCTTCTGTCCTTTCTTCTACCTCCTGCTGCAAGTCTAGAAAGGCACAGAGGGCCCAGGACAGGGGATCAGTTGCGCGCAACAGCCACCCCTTGCTGTCCATACTGTGGTTTTGTGGCAGTGCATTCAGAATCGACAAGATAGCAGAAAAGGAAAAGAAGTTATCCTGTGGGAGAAAATCAGGGAATGAGGAAAAGAAGGAGAGCACAGACTGGTGCCTTGGCTGCCCTGGGGTGTGGGGTAACTGGGAACATCCTTTCAGAGGAAGCCTATTTCTGAACAGGCAGCTGTGTGGCAGTGCCTGCCTGCAAAAGGATATCATAGTATTCATTTCACTTGATAAACCTTTTATTTTTAGGAATTTTGGGGGTGTGGGAGGTCGGAGGAGAAGGCTGATGGTGGCAATCACACAGCCCCAGCAGAGCGTAGTGTGTGTGCTGATAGGATTCTTTTCAATATCTGCACAGTATGATTTTGAAGAGACAACATTACGGTCACATCATGCAAGACAGAAGGTCAAAACTCAGCCTGCAGTCAGATCTGGTCAAATACTATGAGAGGCAAATAGTTGATCGACACTAAAGTAACTTCTGGGAGGCTTCTGGGCTTTCAGTTTGATGCTCATGGTCAGTCTGGGGGACTTTCTCTCATGGGGCTGGAGATATAGATGACATTCAAGGTAGGGAGAAGACACTGAGACACTGGAGGGGCATCACATGGACACTGCTGGTTCATCAGCCTACTTGGATGCAAGAACTGACCACATAAGATGCTGGACATGGCTGCTTGTGTTCACTGGAGGGCCAAAGAGGCATCGCACGGTGCAGTCCCTCAGTGATAGCCCTCCAACCAGAGCTCCTGAATGGCAGTAACTCACTGCTACTTGAACTTGTGTTCAAGTAAAAGGTATTGTCTTGGTTCTTTGTCCTTATTTTTTTCTAGATGGGTTGATTTGCCATGGCTTTTCTCTGTAACAAAAGGTGAAAGAAAAAGCTGTTAGTTCGGAGTCAGTTAACTGGAGGAAAAAAAAAATATTTGTCCCTAATAAATCTTTAGGAACTTTGACAAGAATATTCACCTCAGTGAACTCAGTGAGAAGGGCATTAAGTGAGGTATGTAGAGGTGATGGGTAAAGAGTTTCTCACTTTTTTTTTTCTATTTTATTTTAAATTGTGCATGGAATACAGACATTCAGGAGCAATGTCTCAGGAAATGAACTTGGGAAATTTGAGATGGGGATGGGTGCATTCAACAATGTGTATGTGTGAGATATTCTGTTGCTCTAAAAATGTAGACAGAGGGAATGTTTGCCAGAAGGAAATTTATAGAAACAAAGCGGAGGGGGCGGGGGGGGGGG
>Ga0065711_1004004_pt1 | contig 25372 bp, 14 predicted proteins | sample Hoacrofraction12_FD_59098 | JGI IMG/M metagenome (GOLD analysis project Ga0065711, IMG submission 59098) | Hoatzin crop microbial communities from Cojedes, Venezuela - Epithelial fraction 12 v2 (version 2) | ecosystem: Host-associated > Birds > Digestive system > Esophagus > Crop | place...
TTTTTTTTTTTTTTTTTTTTTCTTTTTAAAATAGACATATACAAAACAGACACGGATGCCATTCCTCCTGACTGCTCAAAACGTTCTTCACAGTAGTCTCCTGGAGCTGTTTTCCTGGACGTGGCATGTTTAGTTACAGTTGGTATCCATGAGCGCTGCATGCATCTGTTTTCCTTAGTTTGGCTCCCTGTCAGAGGAGGCACACTGTCCAGGAACATAGTAGGTGTTTAACTTTTCTAGGTGCCATTATCAGCATCCCCACTAGGGATGTAATCCACTTGTTGGGAACCTGGACCAAGTCAGTTTTGCCCCAGTGTCCTTTGTCTTCTGGTAGGTTCTTTATAAGCCTCTACTGAAGGTTCCACAGGCATCTTGGAGCCATCTGGTCTGTAGTTTTGAAAAATATTACATCACACATTGCTTAAGAGGAACTGAACAGGTAGCGTTCCCCTGCTGCTACTTCCCAAATGCAAACGGGAATTTCTCTTAGGTCCAGCAGGGAACTTGCTGTGACTGGTAACCAGCCATCTCTGGGGCTTGACTCTGGGTCTGTCTCTGGCCAGTGATTACTTCTGCAGCTTTGCAACCACAGAAGATCTGTGTTTATCCATAAAGAAAGCTTATGCTCTATGATCCTACCTTGAAAAGGCTTTTAAGGATCTAGAGATACTGATCTTGGAGACAAGAACTGGGGAGAATACAAAAGGGATTGTTGCAAAGACGTGCAGGATACCAATGGGAGGCTGCTGTAACTTCAGCGTGCACACGTTGCCTAATCGCTGTAACTTTTATTCACTCAAAGCTAACCTTCTAAGTTTTTGAATGAATCTGACCCAGCGTAGTGTCCGTGTGATTTAGTGAATTGTCATCTGGTTTCTACAGTTTTGGTCCATGCTTTGATCTGGTGTAGTGTATCAAGAATCTGAATCTTTAAATACTAATGCTGTGAACAGTTGTTACAGCATTGCAGTAGCAATTAACGATATACTAATGATGCTTTTTAAAAATATGTTCACATGCTGCAAATGTCTTTTTTTTTTTTTCTAACAGAGTACCTGAGTATATCTGTAGAGACTTGATATATCAAAAAGCCCGTGTCTCGCAAATGTAACGTGATCAGCAGTGATGCCTTGGACTTTTAACCAAATGTCTTGTAAATCAGATGTATAATTTCAGAAGGAGTACTGTTTCTGTGAAGCATGATTTTGCTTTTCATAAAGGCATCCAGAATAAGGTTTACTGAAGAGAAGCAATGTAACTTGCAGCCTACCAGCTTACTATGTTTATTTTGCGGTACATGTCGGATTATTCAAAGTAGGTTATCTCTGAAATGGAGGGGTAAAGTATTCTGCATTTGTTACAGTGTGCATTATTACTTAACATTAGATAGTACACAGCAAAGAAGCCACCGCAGAGGAAACCTGCACTGCATAGGGTCCACAGGATAATTGAGGGTAGAGGAGTGGAGGTGATGCCAAGACATCTCTTGTCCAGTCCTGTTCCCAAAGCAGGGTCAGCTGTGAAATCAGACGTGGGGTGGCTTTATTCCGTCAGGCCTTGGAAAGGACCTCCGAGGGCAGAGACTGCACAACCTCTCTAGGAAGCCTGCACCACTGCTTAATTTTCCTTGTTCCTTACTTTCAGTCTGAACTTCTCTTTTTGCCCTTTGAGCTGTCATCTCTCAACCTTCTGACAGGCACCACTGTGAAGAGCCTGGCTCTGTTTTTATAACCTCATCGTAGGTTTTGGAAGGCTGCTAGTAGATTTCCTGTATGCCTTCTCTTCAGCTTTCTGGTAATTGCTCATATAGGCACAAGCAGAAATAAAGAAGGAGAGATTACAATAAACTGCATGTCAGTAATATGGGGAGAGGAGAAAGAATATTACTAAAGCAACAAAAGTAGAAAGAGGAAGTTGTACTTCATCTCCAAATTTAACTTTATCCACTTCTTTTTTCCAATTTCTAAGCTTGTGAACACTGGACTTTCCTGAGGGAACCAGAGTTTAAACCAAGAAGCATTTTTTTTGTTTAATTATCTCAATTTTGTTTAACAGTTAGATGCTCTACTAATATAAATTGGCATAATTCAGTTGATTTTACTTGAGTTACTTTGATTCCAGCTGCCTTTCAAGTGTCAATGTTTGCTTCTTAATACAATTACTGTGAATGACTGTGCATATGCTTTTTGTCATACAGATAATTTCTGTAGGTCAGCCATCATAGTGACCAAATGACTTGAGAATCCCTTGGGGTAATTATTTCTGGTGAGGAGCCCTCTTTTTTGTACAACAATGGATATTGTACAACAAATGGATACTTGCCATCTCCTGTTCCCACCACAGTATCTGGTTACCTTTAACAGTTTAGTTTAGTTTTAGAACCTTTAGTTGAATGTTGCAGTTGTCCTTGCTGGTTAAAGGTACTGAAACTAACAAGAAACTGGTAGGATTCTTTTATGGTTTGAATGTACTGCCACCAAAATAATGGAAGCACCATGTGGTCATGTTCTCCATCTTCTGCATTGCTGTTTATGTTCACGTGTGTTAGCCAGTAGGTTCCGGAGTCAGGAAATTCTGCCTTTCCAAGACAATATCTGCTCTTCTGAGAAAGTGAACTGACTTTAAATGTTTTTCTGAATTAAAATTGAAAGGACTTAGTCGAAAAGTATGCAAAATAATTGTTTTTTCGTCATCAAGACATTGAGGAAAAACAGATTTTTTTTGTGCACAGTGATACCTCTGTATTGTCCATTTCTGTTGTCACAGTGAGGTACTAGTCCTTGTATCTACTGTTCATTTCTCTGTAGTACTTTGAAGTGGTATGCCTAGATACTTGCTCTGAGGTTCTGTATTTGCAGTGCTGTAATTCGTGGATAGTACTTCTAAAGTACTATTGGAAAATCGGTTGTTCAGTAGAGGTAGAAGTAGTTGCATCATACTTGCTTTTTTGTACATTGCAAAATCTTAATGCAAATTTGTTTTCCTTTTGCAACAGGTTCTGACTGTAAATCTGTGGCTGGACCAGTTAACTCGTCACCTGAGATTAGTTTGAGATGGGAAAGTGGGCCTAGTGCTGTCATACATTCTCTGCTGGCCGTAAAAAACGGTTTTCTTCAGTGTCATGTGGAGAACTTCAGTGCTGAATTTCTAACGTCTTCCCTCACAAACATTCAGCATTTTCTAGAAGATGAAACTGTTGCAGAAGTGATGCCTATGAAGATAAAAGTTTCTAATGCAAGAATTAATTTAAAAGTATGTTAACAATGAGCTATTTGGCTGCTCTAAAGAAAGTGTATTCTTGTTTCTTTGATGATAAATAACTAATCTGGATACAGTTAACTTCAAACAAACTGCTATCATACTCTGGAAGGTCTTTAGATAACAGTAAAAACAATTTAAAAATCCTTAACTTGGTTAGCTCTGCGGTATGCCTAGAGGGGGATTCTCTGCATGACCAAGCTATTTATATGAATTAATATTTTATACTTTTTTTGCTCCTCTCCCAGTCTCTTTTGTAGAGTGACAGCATCTGGGAGTTTTATAGGCAAGGTATACCAAGTTCCTAGAGGCACAATGTGGGTTTTTCTGGTTGGGCTTTTTTGCTTAGCAGAGCAATGGTTTTCTAATTACAAAACACAGATTTTAGAGGTTAATTATCTCTGTGACTTAGAGGATAGTTCTTGCAATGAAAGTACAGTACAAAAGAAGGAAAAAGGTTATGGGAATTCCAGTGCAAACCACTTGAATACTGTTTCTTAGAACCCAGATTTCATGTTCTGACCTATCTAGAAACAGATACTAAATAATGCAAGCTTTTCTTACCACTGTAGCTTAAAATAGTAACATTAAGAGGACACTCTTGCTGAAGTCTCCTAGGGGATTTTCTTTCAGACATTTAAAGGAGATGGCGCGTTCTGTGCTGTACTACCATTGAATATAAAGATAAGGACACTTCGGGGGGGGGAAGAAGGAACAACAAAAGGCCAAACAAGTGCAAAGATAAAAAAATTGTAGCATTGCTTTGGAAATTAATAATCACCCATATAAAGTTTGAACAAAGTGAGGACTAGAATAGCAGCTCCAGTTCTGCATATGGGGCTAAGACCTTCAGTCTGCTAAGATCATTCTTGACTGGAAGGGCAGTTGTTACCTCTGTCGTGTTCTACTCCAAGTGCATCAGTAGTCCCTCCCTCCATGATGCAGCTTTTCCATCCACTGAGGATGCTTAAGCACGGCTTTAGGGCCGTTTCTACTACAGGAGTAGCACAAGCACTTTCTGTAAGAGCTGTGGATCTGTTCCTCAGATTTCAATGTATCAGAAACGTGAACACCCAAATGCAGAAAGAAAAGCCTTAACATAATCATTTAACTTTAAAAACAGGATTGTGCTGGTTTATTGGCAGGAAGGCAGACTTAAGCAAAATGTTCTTGAGAAGGCAGCTGTTTGAGGTGGGGCATATACATTAATAAACCAGCAATAATAGTCTGCTCGCAGCGAAAGCACTGAAGTGCTCGCTCAACAGTGCACACAAGTCACGGTGAAGTTACTCATGATGATTGACAAACAGCAAATTTGACATACAGATGATTGATTTTTATAGACTTATTGGGTAATAAAGAGCAAGAGGATATAGTTCAAATTCATGCTGCATTACCTGTTCAATGCAGTATATTCCTCTATTTCTTCCGCAGGAGACTTGATGTAGTGTGTTTCGGGGGAAAGAATTTAAGAAATGTTTTTTTTTTTGCATTTTCTACTGCAGTCTCAGTGCTGTTTCAAGAAAGTTTGGCAGTTACGTCTAAACAGCTTTGTTGCTACACGCTGAATGCTGATATGTATAGCTTCTGATTGTACCCGCTGCATTATTCTGCTTGATGGGGGCAATAAACTCTAAAGACTTCCTGGGGACACCCCAAAAGAAGTCATTTGTGAAGTTTCTCTTCTGTTGAGTACAGTAATATAATTGAACTGCAGCTGGTGTCATCCCAAACTAAATTCTAAAAAGCCAAAATCCGCTCAAGAATGATAGCTGTACCCATTCAATCTTTAAATAGTTCAAGGGAAAATGAGATACTATCTAGCGTAGGCTTCTTATCTCTGACTCTGAGAGCTCCCGAGCTAAAGAATGTCTTGAGTTGGGATATAATCTTATTGAGATGTCTGTAAAAATACTTTGAAGTCTTTTAGTCATACTGTATATATTGAGTTCAGCAGACATACTGGAGAGATAAATTTGGGCCTTTAATATGATCCCCAGGAAAAAAACTGGAGCAAAAGTTTAGTGGAGATCCCATTAGAAAATTCTACTCTAAAATGTTCCCTTTCAAGTTTCATTAAATCTACTTATGTTTAATTGAACATCTTAGCTATTTTTGAATAATTTTAATAATAAACTCATTTTTGAATAATTGTATGTTTTAGGATGACAGTCCACGTGAAAATCTCAAGGCATCTGAGCTGGTACCCATAAAACTATATATTGACATACTCTGGATAGAAAGAAATGATGATGGCTCTTTTCTCATTAGAGGTTTGTATGTTCCTGCACCTTGATATCTCAATATTGTAATCTCATTATTACTAATGCTGTTTTTTTCCTTTGTGCAGACATGTGGCTAATAATGAAAAGATAACCGATGGTAGTTTGTGTAAGTTGTGTTGCCATATACCTTAATTCTAAGTGTAGTCATGTAGAGGAAAATTACCTTTTTGAATAGTGTGTTGACTGTAATAACAACCCACAGCAGAATCAATCTGAGAGAAATAAAAATATGCATACAACTTCATCAGGATATGCTTCATCAATGCATATCACTTCGTCATGATCAGTGCATGTCACTTCGTCGTGCTAAGACTAAGTTTCCTTTGATTCACTACAAACTAAACAAAAAAAATTGCCTTTCTTAACAGGTAACCACCTTGGTAATCTGTAGTCTTTGTGGTTTTGTGTTATGGGTAGTAATAGAGACTATTGTAAAACAAAAGACTGAGAAGTACAGACAGCAGTTTTCAATTCTGTGTATTATGGTGGTGTCCTGGCAGCTCACGGCTGGGCTTGCACCGAGACTTGTATTTCAAACAGCGATTTAACTTTGTACTTTTCATGAAACACATATACACTTATAGGGTTTTTTTCTACATGCATGGGCAAATACTAAATACTTGTAACAAGGCAATACATTTGGAGTTGGAACTTTGCTGTTGTGTTTCACAGATATGTCAAAGAATCATAGAGTAATCTAGGTTGGAAGAAGCCTCTAGAGGTCATCTGGTCCTCTGCCTTGCTCAGAGCAGGGGTAGATTAGATAATGTTGCTCAATGCCCTGTCCAGTGAAGTTTTGAACATCAAAAAGGCAATAGCACAACCAGCCCTAAATAATCTCTCCCAGTGTTTGACCACCCTGATGGTTAATTTTCTTGGTAATGTTTAATCAGAATTTCCTTTGTTGCAGCTTGTGTCTGTTGCCTCCTGTCCTGCCACCTCAACACAGAGGTGCTTGAGCACTTGCCAAGCACCTCAGGGAATTCTGGTCCATCTGCACTGTACCCTTCCACTAGGCAGGCAAAGGCACCATTAAGATCACCCCATAGCCTTCTCGTCTTCAGATTTGACAAGTGCATCTCTCAGAGCCCCTCATTTGTACATCATGTGCTCCTGACCACGGTTATCTTGGTGGTCCTCTGCTGTCGGTATCTTTCTCACACTAGGGAATCCAAAACTGGATCCAGTATTCCGTATATGGTCTCATTGGTGCTAAGTAGAGGGGAATAATAACTTCGCTCATCTTGCTAGCTATACCCGTGCTAGTACAGCCTGTATGTGCCTGGTCATTGCTGTCAAAGCTCACTGCTGACTCGTGATAAATCTTCTTGTTGACCAAGGCCTACAGGTCATTTCCTGCAATGTTGCTTTCTGTCCAGTTGGTCCCCAGCCTGTAGTGGAGCAAGAGGTTATTTACTCCCAGCTGCTGGACTTCACACTGGCTTCAGCTGAACTGCATGATGTTCCAATCAGCCCATTTCTCCAGCCTGTCCAGGTTCCTCTGGAAAACAGCCTTTCCCCTCAGTGTGTCAGTCACCCCTTCAATTTAGTATTCTTCACAGAATTGGAGAGGGTGTGCTTACCCTTTCATCCAGGTCCTGAATATATTAATCCAACAATATGCAGTGTATTGTATGACTTGAGGAAGAGGAGGCTGCAGGGTGATCTTAATGCCCCATTCACCTACCTAATGGGAAGGTAGAGCAAAGAGGGACCAGACTTGTGAGAGGTGTGCTGTGGCATGATTTGCTTTTATTTAATTTTTCCACATTGTTTAATACGTTGTTTGAGTGTTTAAAAATGAGTGCATTTTGGTGATTTTTTTTACACTAAACATTGGCAGAAATACTAATTTAGTGAGAAAATACATAGTTTAAGGTTTCTTTCAGCTTGTATTTTTTCCCCTTTTTGCTGAAGTGCTTTGGTGAAGTGCTGTTCTTGTCATGGACTGCTTAGGTACAGTGACTTCAAAGCCATAGGTCAAATGGTATCTGCACTGCAGTCATCTATGTATCTACAGTGCTACATTTTTAAGTCCTTGTGTGTGTGTGTGTGGGAGGAGGGGGTAATGAACAGAAGACTCTTGTTTAGAAGAAAATGTTTAAAAGAAAACAACCCAGAGTATTTTTTAGACTACTAAGATCCATGACCCTCATTTCTTCCCTTGGTGTACAGCAGTATATTTTAATAGATGTTACAGTGTATTTCAGTTATAAATGGTAGAAAGTCTCTTTAACGCCAAGTCATTTAAGTTATTTTCTAATTTAAAAACTTCACCTGTAGGTTTATCTCACTGTGTCTTCAAATGTAAATGTAAGTCTTCAGATCTGATTAGGACCTGGAGACAGTATACTAATAGCAATATTTCTCAAACTTCTGTGGTGATGATATTGGTCAGTATAAAAATGTGATAATTTTCTTCCAGCTGGAAGCTACATACTGCTGCTTCTCACGCCACCTTTCCTTTCTCCCTTTCTCCAAAAGAGTATATGACTTTTAATTATTTTTTTTAATTCTTAAATTTGATTTTGGGAGGTAAATATAAATGTGCTTAATATTACAAGTATATTTGTTTAGGTGATTTTAATTTTTTAATTTTAATGATGAGAAACTTTTTTAAAAAAAAGGACAAAAAACATAAGCACTGCTCTGAAGTATCTTTCTGTGATACAGACAATCAAAGAGTAAATGATGTGTCAAAGATGAAGAATTCAAATAGTGTATTGCAGCAAGCAACTGGACCTGTTCGACGTAAAACACAGGACCAAGCCACACAGACTGCTTGCGAAATTCCCAAACCTTCTAAATCAAGCAGGGATTCATCTGACTTCCTTAAAAATGAGGTATTAAGAATTCCTTTTAACTTTTTTTCCTCCCCTCAAAATTATGTTACAATCATTAATTATCATAATTGTTAGATATCTGGGGATGGACTTGAGGTTTACTTCTGTTTAGAAATCTGTGTGAGATGGAAAATATGAATTATGGATATTATAGTATGGTTCACTACATAGGCATGCAAAATAAATTTAATACTACTTTCTAAATAGGATAATAATACACTGCAAACTTAATTCTTCTCCTTTACATCAGAGGGAGCAAGTCCCTTCTCCTCATATCCCTCATCACTGTACAACACAACTGTCAAAGACAAAGGACTGGACTGCCAGACCCTTGCTATTGTATCAGTGATACCTGGATTTTTGGATTGATGGTGACAGAACCTCTACACAAGTTTGGCTGTGTCTTCCACTGGGGAAGAATCCATTCCTAGAGCTCAGGACCTGGTGTCATTTCCACTCTACTCCAGAGTGGAAATGGCGTAGCTAAAACATGGCCTCTCGAGCTAACTGTGTCAACTCTTCCCATATTCTACACTCATTCACTGGGAATCAGTCACAATTGACTCAGCCCCAAAAACCTGCACTCAGCAATGAATGTGAGCATGTGGTATTTTAAAAGTTACTTTAATGAAAAAAGTTGTCAGTATGCGGGAATACTGATAACACTCTTTTCTAACCGGATCATTTCAGCTTATTGAAGAAAATGAATGTCTCAAACAAGAACTAGCCAAAGCCAAAATGGCTCTTGCTGAGGTCCAAATGGAAAAAGATGCCCTGCTTCATCGTATAAAGAAGATGAGTGTTGATCGTCAGTAGAACAGTATTCTGTTGGGGCAAGGCATCATCAACAGAACTTCAGGTGATGGTGGCATCTAATTGTAAATTGCTGGGAGACATGGTTATTTTTTTGTCACGGAAAAAGTTTTCTCACGATGAACAAAATGTTTGTGAACTAGTTACTATTCTGAAATTATCATTAAACATTGCAACTTTTTTCAGCCCATTTTAAACTGAAATGATTTTGGAAAAATCAGTTTATACTGTACTTTATTAATTTACTGAAGAAAAAAAGTCATATCATCTACTTTTAATACTGTCAAAGGAGATGTTATTTTTTAAACGTTTTCTGAAAAGTGGATGGCTTAGCAGCGAAAGAAGGTGCCTAGGTGCATAACTGGGTAAAATGTACCATGCCTCATTAACAAGCTGTACCTCTGTTTGTTAAGGTTATGTTGTTTTATTATTACCAGAAGGTATCTGTACAGGAGGTTATGTTTGCACTATGATGATATGGGCTAGATCCTCTAGAATAGTGTAGCTACTGAAAATCAAAATACCAGCCCTGAACTGGCCCTAAATTCAGTGTAATTTGCCCAGAGAGGATTTTAAGAATAATCCTCTGGTGCTATAGGGTTCCATATACCCTCTCCATATGCGCTCCTAAAAAAACACATTGAAGCTGGAGAATTAAAGTAAGAGGGCATACTACTGGGCTTTCCTTCTGTATGAAGGCCCACTGTATCTGTACAGCTGATGTAATTTAGACATTCACACTTCTCTTTTTCCTCTCTCTGTGATGAGGATATAGCCCTGCAGGAGGATCCAGCCCTTTGCGAAAGGTGAGCTTTGAGCCATTTTGCATGCGTGTCTGATTTCGGCACAACTCAACAGACATGCCCAAGGATTTGGTCCAGTGTATTTAAATATGTAATATCAGTGCTTGTGAGGGGAAGGGGAAAATCCTACAGGGGTTCATTAATTGTATAGTGCTTTTTTTGATAAAAAAAGCTGTAGAGAATCATTTAATTACCCAATGAAATTGTGAGATTACATGAAATGTAATTTTACAGTTTAAATCATGGGTGATTTGTACAAATTGAACAATAATTTTCAGCTAAAAAGTGATCCAGATGAATAAATAAAAAGCACAACACTGTAAAACAGAGAATATAAGAGTGTGCTTCTAAACCATTTAGAAAGCAACATATAAAACCATACATGCCTGTAAAAGATTGTTTTTGCTAGAAGTAAAACTGACTGAATAATTTAACTAGTGACCTTGAATCTGACAACTGAAAATCTTTTAATTGCTACCAGAATTGCTTCTGCTCCATGGGATGTTTGAGGGAATTTTTGTTTGTAGATACACAGACCAAATTTCAAAAAGTATTTAGTATCCTGTGGTTTGACTTTACATATTCAGGCTGTTGAACTAGTTTTAATTAAAATAGTTTTCATTAAAACTTTTTGGAGGACACATAATTTACATTGCTGAAAATAGTTATTGAAAGTATGTAGATTTTAATCAAGAGCTCTGTGGAAGAACTGGTTCAGGCACTATTTTAAAGGCTGCCTTACAAAACCTTAGTTGAAACTCCCTGTAAAGCCCATGGAAATTTTTATCTTATTATTCTGAATAAGATGAAAAACTGTACACACAACTGTTACTAACACAGAAACTAAATATTTATGTTTCAAAAGGTATTTAAGACAACACAGTATTAAATACGTTAGTCCAATTTCACACAAATTTCATGTCAGATTCAGGGGAGGAGTTCTCACCTGGTTTAATTCTGATTGGTACTATTAAAGTCAGTAATTCTAACTGTTTATCCCTGCCATGATCTAGTTAGAATTATTGTGAAGAAAGGAATGTATGGAGTGCTTAGTAGCATGTTGCTGGAATAATACATTGAGAATTGTCTAATTTTTAAAAATAAATAAACAGCAATATCAAATGCCTGTCCTTATTACTGCACAAGCTAGTATCTGGTGCTTTGACAAAAAACAAACACAGACCAAACCCAAAAGATGAACCCAAGGCAGCTCTTCTCAGTACAAATGTTGAAATTCAGGGTACCTCACTCTTGCACTTCATTATAACTGAATACATTTCTACTTCCTGGCAGTTTTGCAGTAATGAGCATCATCTGTGGACAGTTCAGAAGAGATGGGTGTGCTTGGTTATGGACTTGACATCACTGAGAGTGATAGTACTGTGTCACTCTGAAAGGAGTTTTGCTGTTGAAAAAAGTGCAGAGGGAGTTAGTTTGTTAAGTTTGAAAGTACAAAGTTAAACTAAGCCTTAGTAGGTTATACTAAAAATAGCAATTAAAGGCCCCAGATTAAATAAAAAGGCTTAATTCATTCTCAGGGCTCTGCTAGCATTCATAACCTCCTTAAATCCTAGATATGAAATGTATACCATCAGTAGAGCCTCTTGAATGAATCACCACTTTTATTGTGCAAAGAACTAAATGGAACAGAGTTTGGACAACTTCAGTGTATACAGAAAACTGACTCCAGAATTCTTGCAGGCAAGCTGTTAGCAAGTTTTACTTTACATTTTCTGTGGAAATTTAAACTGGTCTACAGATTAGCTTAACACTGATTCACCTTGTTTTGAAATACCATTTTAATGTCTAATAAAGCTTTCAAGTTAGCTCACCTTAAAGCGGGTGTGCCCTTTCCCAGGCTAGGTCATTGAAGCATTCTGGCATGCACTGTTCCAATTCTCACAGTAAATGTGATGAAGTTGGTAAGCACCAATTTTAAATCAAAATTAGGTGGCCTTACAGAATTATGTAGCAAGAGGCCTGTTGGAGAGGCAGCTTTGTAGAGCTCATGGCTGTTCTCTGATGTGACTGCTCTGGCTAAATGACAGCTGTTCCAGTCCCTGGGTGAAACTGACCGTGGCTGTTGGCACAAGTGACCATGGTACTGCCTGGGAGGGAACTGCTTTATCTTTTTTTTTTTTTTTTCCTGCCCTCCCCTCTGCCTAGATCCTTTATTTCCCATTAGCCGTGTCTGTCCGTACGCTGTCTCCCCCAGCAGTTTACTTGGGCATCTTAAACTGGGGTCGTAATTGATCTAGCATAATTGCTAGCTACAGAACACTTCCTAAGTCTGACATGATAACGGTTACCTTTATTCCTAGTAATTTAATAATAAATGTAAAGGGAATGTGATAATAAAGGTAAAGACTTTATCAAGCATCTACAATTCCAGGAATACAAAATGTGCGATTGTATTGTAGAAGGAAACTCCTTGCAGCGACCAGATTCGGGTAAGTAACGATGGAGAAAATGGTTTCTATATAAAACATGTGCTCATATTGGTCTAGTTCTTAAAACATTCATCACAAAATGTTTGAAGTAGGTTTTCAGCTTGCTTGCTATCTACAAATTTTAGAGAGTACTTCAGATTCTGATTAAGCTGTTGATACAAATCAATGTCTTTTTATCTGTTGTAGGAACAGAAAATGACCTTGCTAATACGTTAAGTAGCAATGAAGTTGTGAGTACTTGCTGTGAAATCCACTAATTCTTCCCTTGCAGTAGGGAAATGAGTTTTTTGACAGCCCTGCAACACAACCTTAGCTGCCTTTTTTTTTTTTTTTCCCTCCCAACCCCTGCCAATTCACTTTTGCTGACTATCTTTTGGATAGCAGCCCCATTTCCTCTGCCTCAGTGAAGATACCTGTCACTGTGAACCTAGCAGTGGGCTTTGTAGTGCTGAAGCACATCTCCAATGTGTTGAGGCAAACACGTGGCTTCGGATGGTGCAGGCAGTCTGCACTAAGCTGCACTCTACTTTGTGGTAGTGTACCTCCTGATCTTGTATGGCTTATTAACGACATGGACCTGAAAGCATAAGCAGCACAGAGATCATGTTAATCAGTATTAAGGGATGCATAAAATGTATAGTGAAATACTAGTAACAGTGGTCTTGTGCTGGAGGAAGAAAGTTCTGTTTCTCAATTAAGTGAAGAAAAAGCATAAAGCTTAAGATTAATAGTAAATAGAAGCTGCATAGTTACAGTTCTATGTATTCTTTTAGCATTCTTATATAAAAAAACCTTAAAACCTCACATTGCTAAAACTGTTTTCTTTGAAATTTGTTTTAGTGAATTACTTAAATTTGATGGTCTTCTCATTGCATGTAGAGGGCCAAACCTGCTGTCCCTTTAGTGAAGTAATTATGGATTTATGCCAGTTTCAGGCAGCTTAAACTGCTTCCTAAGTCTGAGCAAGGGTTAGACGTTCTATCTTTGAATTGTCTGGTTACTAATTCAGATCTGCGTATTGGCTATTGTGTATTTTGGATATGAAAAATCAGAACAATTTTAAGTATGAAAGGTATTTTTTGAACACTTCAAAATGAATGCTTAAAAAAGATTTTTGCAACTTTCCACTTCTCAAATACTATAGAATATCTTGCAAGTGTGTGTCACACCACTTACTTGGTGAAACAAGTTGCAGGAAGTGAATCTTCAAAAGTCAACCAAACTCTTGATAGCCTGTGTTCTCTCTCAAAATAAGGGGAAACTTCTGCATCCCAAAGATATGAATCTCTTATATTGCCAGCTACCTAAATGGGTAAATATTAACTTTGTTAAAAGGTCATTTTGGTTTTGTCTGTCATTGCCCAAGCCATGCCTAACCAGTTACATTAAAGTATCTGTATTTTGTTATTTCTGCACTATCTCCTGCCTTTCTTTTTGTTGTCATCACTCATTTTAATATGAGCAGCAGTGGAGTTATATGTATTTCCTAACGCTTTCCCCATGTAATCTCAGTATTAAATCTCGCATTGTCTAAGAATTTCTAAGAGCAACATTTTGGAAGTAAAAATAAGATGTATCACAACTAGGTAAGAAACGAATGAAAATGCTGAGTGCTGTATAAGGCATATGAGATACGGAGTAATGCTGTCTCTCCTGTGAGAATAAGCTGGTAGTGTGTGGAGCATAATGCATGAACTGGTTAATGCAGTTCTTCTAGGTTAGTGTGCATTTGAAACCACCATGATTTGATTTGAGTTGGATAATTGGCAAGTATTTTAAACATTTGACAGAGGCACGTGAACAAGTGAGCGCTTCAGAAGCGGTAGTCTGAGCCAACAAGTGCTGAATAAAGAAGAAACCTCTAAACTACTTTTCTGTGAAGAAAATCTGAATGTCTTCACATTGTCTGCAAACCTCAGTACACCATTACCCTGGAAGGTGCAACTGTCAATACTTTATCACATTGTAATTATATTGATCTAGTAACTGTTGAGGTTTTTGAGCACTGGAAAATACTTTTGCAGTGAGAATTATCCTGTTGAAGTCTGTGATAGTGTTTTACTAATAAGCAAAACAGTGCTTAACTAGTTCTCAGAACGATGAATTTTTCTATTGTTTCCATTTCAAAGGCGAGTGAAACGTGGTAAGCTGGCCTCCTGCACCCAGGCGCCGTGCAGTGGCAGCGCCAGGAGCTGCCAGGGCCTCGTTGCTCCTGGGCACCGGTCCCTCCGGGTCCTCTCCTGTCCTGACTCAGGAGCAGTCTTTGGAAATAACTGAATGTAATCCTTTACAAACGCTTACCTTACCTACCTTCTCCAGATGGTAATCTAGCAAGATAGTTTATATTAACACTATAGTGTGTGGTAAGTGATCTGGAGCCATTTCTTTTTATATCCTGTTGAGTTATTCAAAAACTTACAGGCAGGATGACTAAGCAAGGAGAAAAGCAATCTGTATAAAATCTCCTGTAGGAATGGGGTCACTTTATTTTTGTCAAACACTTCGAGAAAATAGCATAGAAAGCAGATGTCTTTTCATTCCCCTGGAATCTTGATATGTTTTTTTTTCTTCCACTTATTCTTATATTTTATTTCTAAATGAGAGACTGTAACTCAGGATAGGTACAATGGAGAGGTTTTTTTAAGGTGTCATCCTGCGATGCCACGTACTAGAACATGTTGCAGAACTTGACAATATACTGGACACCAACACAATCACAGCCACTTACCTGAACTGAATGTGGGGTAGAAGTGAGGCTTCTCTGGTCAAACTTAGCAGGAAGAGTCCTGAAAAATCATTTGCACCTAAAAGAGAAGATTCAATATTTCTGCAGTATTCACAAAGAAAAGAAAAATCTACTTACAGACTTCTTCAGTACTTGAAAATATTTATACAACAGGTTTCTTAAAATTTATAAAAAAGTATATCAAATCCAGCATTCCATTTCATATCCAGGGGTAACGTAAGAAATATGGTAAGTTGCAAACAGTCATTGAAAAATTCTTTAAAGCAGTATCAGAGCTGTTTGCTTTAACTGGATCCTAAATCCTTCCAAATCACTTAACAGCTGGTGACATGTAACTCTCATGGAAAACTGCAAGTTAAGTTTCCAGCTTGTGTTCTTCTGAAGATGTACCTGAGAGTGGCCATGACCTGAATGATGAGGTTCTTAAACATTCCTTTGCAATTCTCAGAAGCATTTTCAGCTTATGTAGCAGGAAAGTATTCCTTCAAAGTTACACCGTTAAGAAGATTTAAAATGACTCTTTGAAATGGGACTTGACAAAATATTTCAACAGGCAAAGACGACGTAGAGTTAATCTCTTCTGCCTTTGCATTATGCAAAATGTCCCTCATTTAGCTACTGTAAGTCACTGCTGTCAGGAAAGAGGAAAAATAGAGAGTACTTGAAATAAGGGTAAGGAAAACCATACAGTAGAACAAATTCGGGGCACCTTATTCATGAAAACATGTTGCTGTCTGGCTGAATAGCTGTCATCCTTAATGTCATTGTGGCTGCCTTTAAATCCACAGCTGCTGGAGTAAAAAGCAAGATTTTACTTAGCAGCAATTAGTGATTTATAGGCAGTAATAGGTTTGGTTTTGGTTTTTTTCCTTCCCCATCTGGTGATAGAAACTTGTAAATGCAGCTACACCACACTGTGTGTAGTAGCTGGCTACTAACTGACAATCACTGCCATTAAAAGTATCACTGCCATAATCTCCCACTTTGTTGATGACCTTTCACTTTAAGGACACTTCTTACGCCAATCAGGAGAACCTACATAAAGTGAGATTTATGAATAACAAAATAGTTGTATCAGATACTGTGAGTATGTGAGCGTCTGACGTTGGAGGTCAGATACTCGCCCATAGTCACGTTCCTGAGATCCATTGGACATGGCCTGCCAGGAGAATCTGAGAGTCTGAAGCACTGGAGCTGAACTTTATGGCTGAAGTTAACCGTGGCTGCACATACTTGAAAAAGGATGAGGCAGGGTTGTAACTCCAACGTGACCTGAGCATGGTGTGTATTTTCACTACAACCATCGTAACAGAGTAATCTTCCCTGTGAGAAATATGGAGTGATACTAAAGAAGAGAAGGAAGTAGGAAAGAATGAGAATTTTTATGAAAGGAAGTTTAAAAATTGTGGCAAGAGAGAAATGCACGATAAATGAAGATGTGCTGAATATTAATTCAGGTGGTATGAGTGTTTAGATACCATGAAGACGTGTACACAATGTACACTAGATCAGGAACATTACAAAATGTACCAAAAGATTCAAAATATCTGGAAAAGGTTTTTTTGTGTAAAACCAGTCCTACCTGAAACAAATTGATTTGGCTTCTACAGCAAATCTGAATTGTTGTTTCCTTGCTAAAATGGTGGTGGTGGTGGAACAAACTGGATCATAAAAAGGTATAAGGCTAACACAGGGCAGTGTCTTCACTGGGATATCGCTCAGAGAAGCAGTCATTTGATGAAATGCTAATGTCAGAATAAAACTGGGCAGTTCCATATTTTGCTATTTCAGTTTTTAAAATGTTTAAAATCTTCACTACAAAAAGGAATGATGTGATAAAATAGTAGTGTCACAGAAGGTCACTAATTTGCCGTTACAAAACCTATTTTCAAGAAACTACAGTACTTGGCACGTTCAGAGGTGTGAAAAGAGAAACATGTAAGAAAAAAATCACAGCATTTATTAGATTTATGTGACTTCAGAATTTTCCTACTTGAATTATTCATCCTACTTCAGTTATTCACCTTGCTTTAATACAGTTTCACAGACTCTTCTGACACTGCATCTTTATTGGAGGGGGATCTTTTTAGCTCCAGTTTGTGGTGTACTTAATTATTTGATTAAAGATTACTTTGCATTAATTATTGCATATTTTTCTAGGATGATGTGAGCCTATTTGCATTATCTGTAGCAGAGTATGTCTCTATCCTTTTAACAGAATATGAAAATAGAGCATCTATCCCAAATAGCCATACCAGTTTTCTTCCTATGGAAAAGAATCCAAAGATTTAATTCCTAAATGTGTTTTGCTGAATCAGCTCCAGTTAGAAGAGTGTCATGGATATGCTGGTATTCCTGTAATCCTCTCTGCTACCTTTGCTACTGATGCTCTGGTGTAGGTCAATATGCTGTTGTGTTCTTTAAACATTTATCTTGCACTTAGTATTTTTTTGTGTCTGTTTCTGCCTCTGAGCTCTTGGCTTTAATTTAGCTACTGAATTAAAATTAGTAGGGCTTTTTGCCTGGGATCGATAGTCATCTTTGGTTCAGATAAATAATGAGCATAAATCAAACAAATTGGCTGGTTTAGCCATAGACTTTACCAATTATTATTTTTGACCAAAATCTATTGTATTGTCTGAAGTCTGAAAATGAGACAGTTGTCACGTTAGCAAACAGATTACTCATGCTAATATTTTCCTCTGTAATCCAGTTACACAAGAGATAAACAAGATTTAGAAATTCACTGCATAACCACGTCCTCTCATGCAAAAAACAATAACTTTCTTCCCTAGGCAGTACAGGACTAGCTTTCAAATTTTAATAAACACTCTAGAATATTGTTTTGTCAGGCTAGGAGAAGTAATTAAGAATGAAGAACATTTTTACTGTTGGGCTAACTGAATAAAATATGTCAGGGGCCCTAATCTTGTGCTGGGAGCAAAGTATCAGCTTCACAAAATCACTACCTTGGACAAATTTGGTATTAATTTTTCCTCTTGGCAGGCAGCAGAAGTACCCTTAACATCAGAAGTGGCTGTATATGTACTGTACAAAAACATAGTAAGCAATACTCTGTGTATTTAAATTTACGTACAAAGACTACACTAAACTACTGTCTTTTACAAGGCAGTATCCTGAGTCAAGCTAGATGAGCAAAATGATGAGCAAAGCTTACATACTTACTGCTTGTGCTGTGTTACTGTCAGCGTGCATGCATAGGTAGCAGTCTCCATGCTAAAAGGTGGTTTATCAGAATAAGGGTACATGCAACCAAGCTTAATACAAAGCAACCCTAAGCCTATTCTAAATTAAAATGTTTGACTGAAAAAATACATTAATGTGGCTTAAGCCTGTCCCTGACGATTTCATTGTTTCTTAGGAAAAAATAATGGATAATGGTTGTATATTTACCTTTTCCAGACCACTTACGATTTCACATGCTTCTATTATATGTCCCTGTGGTTACCATTTTTTTTTAAAGCTGAAGTCGCCTAGTCTGTTTAGGTTCTATGAAGGCTGTACTATACATCTGATTATACCTCTTCTCCTTTACTGTATCTTGCTTAGCTCTGATGTAGTATTTTTCAGACAGGACAAACACAGTGGTTTTATACATTGGCATAATGATGCTCATTTCCTTTCCTAATAATTCCCAATGATTTTATTTGCCATTTTGATTACCATATGGCATTAAACAGACAATTTCATAGAAGTATCTCCAATAACTTGAGATTACAGAGATGTAACAGCAGTTTTGGAATTGTAAAAGGGGAAACCAAAATCTGCCTCCTATACTGCAACAGAGAATGATTACTTTCTTTTGTCAGTGTTGAATTCCACCTTCTGTTTTACTACCTGCTAGAACAGTGCATGATGTACTCATTCGTACTCACTTTTAGTGCAAGCTATTCTGAAACCTGTTGTTTCGCTGGCAAACTTTGTCACTTCACATTCTCTTCAGAGACTATGAGTTTGCTGGACAGTGCAGGTCCCAGGAGAGACCTTTCCACAGCTGTCCTGACAACCTCTCACCATTGTGGAAACTGGCCATTGCTCCCTTTTACTTTCCCTCCTTTAACCAATTGTCCATTCCCAAGAGAATTGTCCTTCTTACTTGATAACAGTTTAGTTTCTTTAAAAGTATTCAGTAAGGACCTCATCAAAAGCCTTCTGGAAAGCTAAATACAGTCTATTGATTGAATTACCATTTTCCATATGCTCTTTGGCTCCTTCAAAGAACTCTAATAGATCCATGAGATATACCTTGCTTCTCCAAAGGCTATACTGAATCTTTGCTATTGTATGTAGCCAGGTGTTTACCAATTTGCCAGGCATGGAAATCAGACTCAGTAATTCCCCTTTAAGCCCCTTAAAAGTTGTTAGCATCACATTTGCTGCCTACTACTTATCTGGTACCAAGGCCAATTGAAACAGTAGCTCTCACCTCACCATTTTAATTTCATGAGTGTTAGATTTGAGGTTCCTTCAGACTCTTTGGGGAAATTTAATCTGGTCCAGGCAAGTTGGTTTTGTTCGTTGATTTGTTTCAAAAAAACTGTTCTTGAGGGACTGTAACTTGAGTTAACCGCTTGGACTTGAACCCTTGTAAAGAAAGGCCCTGGTAGTTGAAATGACAGCCACATTTTCACCACAAATAATTATATTCACTCAGAAAGAACTGGCCAGACCAAAGAATCCAGTGCAAAGTCAGCTAGCTGCATCGTTTGTGTTAAGAATAACTATGAAAGTTAGAAATTGCACAGATGTGGTAAATTACAGCCAGTAAGAGAAGCAGTGGAAGATTGTTCTTCATTGTATTTTTGACAGAGCTATATCCATCTGGGTTTTGAGACAAAACCAGTGCTGTGTCCTTTTGGTTCCATGCTAATTCTCACTTCAACATCAATCATAAACTTGTCTTTGTCATGTATTTCTCCTTTCAGATGTCCTCCTAGTGTTTCCAGTTGTATCAATCTATTACCACCCAGCTCCCAGTCTGAGATTTATACCTTTTAAATACATATAGACAGTTCTGAGCCTTCCCAGATCATTACCTAAATATATTCCATTTTCTTCTGTGTGCACGATTCATTTCCAGTAACCACTCTCTCTTTTGGACCCAGTCTCTTTTGGACCCAGGTCTGAAGCTATGTGTTGCAGAGCGGCACAGTCAGAATTTCAAATACATTCTGCCTTATTGGTCCTCACAATGTGTATCCACGAGCACAAACATACCTGAGGGATGTATGATGCACAAGGTTTGCTCAACCTTTTCTGTTAATCCTGCGGAGTGATTTACCACTATATATTCCTATATAGTAGTTGCCATTAGTAGAGACACAAACAGAATGGAAACCACTGGCAGAATACCTCTAGCTGTGCAGTTGCCTTACAGTGCACCAGTTCCCCTGCGGTGGCATTCTGGTATGCTGCCGTTCAAGAGCCAAGAATAACATTTGTGCACAATTTTAACAGCTGTCTGTACTTTCAGTTGTCCCTCACCGCTAGCATGTTTCAGCTGAGATTTCGTCACGATCCTTCTTTCAGGCAGTTAAAAACCGATGTGTAGGCAATGTACATATCTTAAAGGGAAGACAAGAAGGGGAAAATATTTTGAAGTCCAAAAGAGGTTGCAATGTATCAAAGGTAGAAACAAGATGTTTTCCTTGCAGCAAGCTGTGGATTGAGCAGTACAGGTAGAGCTTTAATGCTGTACTGTATCTATCAGCACACACTGGATTGGGGCATCTAATCAGCACGCTGCTCTTACCTACTTGTACTCACACTTCATTCTGCATTTCTCTCTAATGCATGAAAAATAGTCTTAGGCATATTTTGATAGCAAACTGATGTAAACCTATGGCAGAGCAGAAGGATTGGATGAATAATTATACTGCTAATCCCACCTGCTGTCACACAAAAAATACATGTAAAGAAATGTATAGATATACCAGTTAATCTTAGCATCTGCCATGAGAGCAAAATTGCAGTTGCACTGGGAATGGCACGGCAGACAGATTTGACTTACTGTCAGTAGTATTCCATCACTGTTTTCTGGAGATTCAGCTCTCCAGCGAAGACACAACCTGCAGCCTGTACATACTTGAGACTTTCGAACAGTGGGACCTCACAGCCCCCCTGGGGAACGCAGCACGCTTCCCACAGTATGTTTGGATGACTCTCTAGGTCAGTGTTCGGGTGACAGAACAATAGTTTAATTTCTTGCTCTTCTTCAGTTCGTTCGGAGATCCGTGAGAATGCTGTAGTGGGGTCAGTCAGCACAAATGCTGAGACAGCGTCTTGCTGCTGTGCAGCATCACTAAGGCACCATTTCCTTGGATGTATTTTTCCATTACACCATGACAACATTCCTCAAAGCAATACAGAAAACATGATCTAGTCAGAATTGTATAGTCAGAGATGGGATTGTTGTGGATAACTCACCAAAAATGGCTTTTTCCTTACATGGTACTTCAGCTTCTAGTTAATCTGATGGGTCCAACATTCATGCACTCTTTTGAAACCATAGCACTCTTGGTATTTTTATTTTCCTCATAAGTTAGGTTTAGTACCTCTGGTTTCTATAATTCTGTTTTACAATGGAGGAGGATGTAAGTCCTTTTGTATATTTCCGTGGCAAGAGCTAAACTAAGCATCATATTCAGTATTGTGGTGTGTCTCAGTTATCTAGCTGAGGACCTGTCCACTGTGTCCATCTGACTTCTGCGCCTGTCACTGAGGAAGGCCTTCAGAGGAAGACAGATGTTCATCTTGGTTTCACCCTGACAGGGAACCAGGACACGATGGGCATTCACGCCTGGTCTCAAGAGCTCAGCATGCTCCTGGTACCTCCACTTTGGACTTGGCCTCTGAGCCTGATACTTAGATATCTCCTAGATGAGCAGTGCATACACAAAGCTAGTCATGGTCGTCTGAAGTTCACTGTGTATTTTTTACACTGTATATACAGTATAGAGCAAAAGACAATACAAAGACTGAAAAACTCGTCACCTAGGTGCATGAGAAATAACTTTCAGGCACTTTGCAACCGTTGTCCCTCGCTTACCATGGGTGTACAAAAATAAGAAAAATAATTAGACCTATTCAATGCTAGTTTATTTTTCACTGCCAAACTGCTCTAATTGGTGGTTTCTTCCAGCATTTTGAGTGAGCTCTCAGAATATCCCTCAGAATTTGTAATAGGGATCTTAGACCTTCCTTATATCTTTACATGACAGAATTGACAATAGACAGTCCTGAAATATGATGTTAATATGTTTGCTATTCTACACAGCTATTTTTAATATTATAGATTTGAGGGGTTTTTCAATATTTGCAACTGAGTTTTTCATATCCCTTCCATGCTCCTGCTTGAAAATTGAGGCAGACAGTCACAGAATGTTAGAAAGCACACATTTAATTTGCCTTTAAGTAAAGGAGGATGATGGAGGAGGAAATCAAGAAGTTGTCACCCTGAAATGAGAACAAAGCCAAGTGATAGTTGCACTGTAAAGACATTAAGGAAAGTCCCTGCTTATTACAGTCAATCCCAGTCCTTTCAAATGACAAACCTGTTAAAGAATTTCTAGGTAGGCTAACTGCTTTCTCTGGTACTTTAGAAAATGGAAGAAAACAGAAGGTAAGGCATATGTTGTGTTACGAGAGATTTTGAGATTGAAAGTGTGATGCCACTTAGACACTGACAGCTGCAATGGTCATAACTTAAAATGTCTTCACAAAAACTAAAATCATAGAATCAAAATTCTGCTGTGGCATGGAACAGCACTGCTCAAAAAGCAAACAATGTTTTGAAAGATCTCTTGGCTGTTTTACAAATTATTTTTCTCGTGTAACTGCTGCAAATTACAAAGCTATGTTTCTACTTTCTATGTCTAGTTAGAGTATTTATTGTACATATAATTTTTAACATTCTACAGTGTTGTCCTGACATTACCAGGAACAAAGAATGTAAGACATCTAGAAACACAAAGGAGCCCACCTAATCTAGCAGGTCTGACCATTTACATTCAACTCTGTCTCAGTACATTGGCTTCTTACTACAGTCTACCATCAATTGCACCTCTGGAAACAGACCAACCCATGTTCTGAATTCTTTGCTTCTGTAGCCCTTAGAATTCATACATGTTTGACCCTTCCATTAAATAGTGCTGCTTAAATTCCTTTTTACTTTTCAAATTGGTAGAATAACTGTTTTCTGCTCTGTTTGCTAATGAAACTAAATCCTCTGTTTAGCCTTTGCAGTTTTGTTGGGCTCTAGGCTGATGGGTTTACCGCGATATGTTTGGAGCTTCGCTACATTCATAAAATCTTCCTGAATTTGCTGGCTGCTGCATGCATCTGCTCCATTCATATTTCTATCCCGATTCTCCATACTGTTCTTCAACAGCTTTCTGGATGATCTTTTCAATTAGAGCACAGTCTTGAGATTTTATTTTCCCAAGAAGAATTATGTAACGTTTATACTGAGTCATATTTGCCATCTGCTAATCCAACCACATAAACAATCCAAATTCTTAAAAAAATGAGTTTTCCTTAGTATCTGCTTCTAATCTAATTTTTCACAAATGCACAGGTTTACACAAGTACTCCTGCCTTACGATTAGCTCTTCGCAGAATACTGGCACCTCCTCGGAGGCTCTCTGTGAACTTGAAGAAATCTATTCATGCAGAGGATACATGTGAGAAGGTATTTATCAGGCAATGCATGTGGTCGCACACAAAATCAAACGCAGGGCAGAAATAAAGGGAAGTTATGGCTACCTTAACAGAGGACATCAAGAAGCTTCAGAATGCAGGGGTATTCTTAGTTTCTGGCTAACTTCTTTGGGACTAGTTAATACTCAAGTGGCTGGTAATAAGATAAATAACTTTTTACTCCAGCTTTAAATTACTGTTTTCTACTGTGACTCTGCTGTGACTAAGGACTTCAACTGTAAATCCTAATTCATGCAATTATACATTTATTTATTTAAACTATAATGAAACACTTGTGATCACAGAATCAGACCTTAAAATTGCTGTTTGTATCCGACTTCCAATCAGAAAGCCCGTAGTTACAGTCTCTCCACCTAATAATTTTATGCCAGTGCTCAATTTCGTGTCCTGTTGACAACATTGGAGAAGACATCATTTCACATTCTGAAAATGCCAAACTATGTAAATTACATTTTCTAGCTAAAAAAAAGATACTGTTTTGTTGCTGTGGATGGCTATACTCGAACAATAGGTCTCCATGATGATAATTTTTTTCGTTTGTAAGAGAAAATCTGACCCCAGACATTTCTATTGATTTTTACGACCCTGAAATCCTTTAATTAGCTAATAAAAATATGAAAACACCAGTAAAACTGTTACTGACAGCAATTAAAACCAGTCATTTGTGAAATCAACAAGGATCTTTCCATTGACTTGAGTGTACCATAGGTCTGGAGTAACTAACATTCTCTCTGGAAATGTAACATTAAAATCCCACCTACCACAACGTTATTCTGCCACTGCTGTGCTTTACGTCTTGCGAGCACAGTTCATGGGAGAAGGCCACTGATCTCAGTGGGGGAACGGTGAGGGTCTTAACTTACTTGCCTGTTGTGCCTATGGTTCTACCTATGCAAATTACTGAACTAAAACCAGAACACAGGGCTGTAATTTGGCTTTTCACATACGCACAGCATCAAATGGTGCATTAAACAAGGGTGTGCCTATGAGCTGGCCAGCACTGAGTATTTTCAGCATAGCTTGAAACCTAAAAGCCATAAGGCATGATTAATTTTGGTGCCTGGAAAAGTCCCACAATTCAAAAGGTTACACACTTGAAACTCGTAACAGAACCACGAGTACCAGAACAAGGGATGACTGGATCTGACACCAGATACAGCCAGTTATACTTCCCATCCTTTGAAACATCAAACCCCCACCATCCTGGCGTGTGATGGGTGTGAGCAGCCCCGCCTGCCAGATCCGCCGAGCCAGCAGCTCAGTTTTGCTCCCGACCTCAGCGGGCCCGGATTTTCCGTTTTGTCTGCCCCGGTTTGCCCAGCTGCGCTGGGGTGCCCCTCCACGTCTCCGCACGGGGTTGAGCCCCTGGGCGGGGGAGCTCCGCGCAGCCACACGCATCGCGCCGCCTTCCCCTCACCGCCCCGCCCGCACCTGC
>Ga0065711_1004005_pt1 | contig 25371 bp, 13 predicted proteins | sample Hoacrofraction12_FD_59098 | JGI IMG/M metagenome (GOLD analysis project Ga0065711, IMG submission 59098) | Hoatzin crop microbial communities from Cojedes, Venezuela - Epithelial fraction 12 v2 (version 2) | ecosystem: Host-associated > Birds > Digestive system > Esophagus > Crop | place...
CGATGCCCACCGCCTGCCACAGGCTCTGTGTGCTTTCTATGCACAGAAAAGGAAAGAAGGAAGGAACACAATGCAGAAAACAAGCCTTATGAAGATTCAAAGCCTGCAGATCAAGAACTCTGGCTGCATACTAGAAATGACTTTCAGTTTAGCTAGGATGTTCAGATGATCAGAAAAAACAGAAGTATGCACACTTGATGCTTTGTATTTATTATAATCTGTACGTAAATGTCATGGTATCTTTTATTTTTTTTGCTAATACAATTTCTGGCCTTCCACAGTGAAGTTTGTGTTTGTCAAAAGCACACTTTTTCTGTTAGACAAGATTTTTTAGCATCTGAGGGTAAATGTTTAAACAAAAGACTAGGGAAAACAGCATTCAATTGCAGTTTTTTGATGAGGCAAACACCATGCATTTAACACACCATTTAAACAGCTGTCCTTTGGCTACCTTTTCAGCTCACATTCAGCCCTGTTATCATAAACTATAAATATAATAATTACGTGTATGTTCTGACAGTGGCTGGTATGTCTCCGCTTTCATGCAAGCACCTAAATAGAAACTGTTTCTGTTCCAAAGAATTTGTACTCCAAGAATGCTGTGAAACAAAGGAGCTCAAAAGCGCTCCATCTATCATCCCTTTACGTCCACGGGACTTGAGAAGAAGGGTAGGAAAGGACATGAACACCCTTCTCTTCAGGCTGAGAATTACAGGTGTGCTCCAAAGAAATATACTAATTATTCTTGCCAGTGCTCCTGACTTGGGTGTTGGGTGTTTTGGGTTTTCTTTCTCCCTCCTAAATTACAAGAAGACAATGATACAAAATCACCTCAGTTTTCAGATAGGAAACATAAAAGAGAAAAACAAAGACAAGACCAGAATGCGTAATGCAGGCCATTCATGGATACCTTTTAAGGAATTCTTATGCACAAATGGCTATGGAGAAAAAAGGTTAATTATAAATGACACTGTATAATTCCTATCTAAGAATCCTGAGGTTTGCAAAAGGAAAGGTTATCCCAAAGTCTAATAAAACATTATGCCTGAATGTTCCTTTCTCACACGCCAAAGGGTACTGCTATTGTTCCCCACCAAGGCAGACAGCTGGCACCGCGCGCTGAGCGCCAACCCGGCCGCAGCCAGCAGCTCATTTACGACCCCAGCATCAGTCAGTGAAAGCAGATCATTTAGCAGAAAACCTCCCAGGCTGGTCGTCTTCCCATTCCTCACTCCCCCCACATGGTAGCAGGCAGGTCCGGTTAGGCTGCACAATTCCCTGGCCTTCAAAAGCCCAACATTTTTCATGTTCGTTTGAGAGGTTCTTTCCCTCGGATTCAAAGCTGCTTTCACAAACGTGTTAGTGGGTGAGAGCTTTCTATTCTCGCACTAGATGTGATTAATTTGTGGCATTCACGTGGCTAGTTCTGCAGAGACAATGGGAATGGACTGGCTCACACCCCATCTACAAGCAATTTATGCCACAGAAGTTCAGACTTAAAGAAAAAAGGCTTTGACAGTAGCAAGTTTCCCACTTGTTATGGATGGCGCTGAGTGAACTGCAATCAAATATTTCTGTGAGAATAAGATAGTGCTATTACCATTAGCACCAATTATTATTAAAACAGACCTGACAGAAGAGCATTTTTCTCAGAGCTTCATGGATGACAACAAAACATATTGAAAAAGCAAAACCGGATTCTTACATTTTCTTTGGTTCATCGAGCAAACAATATGCACTAAGGAAGTAGGGACATGAAACCCGAACAGAAATATCTGCTTTAGCTCAGATATTCAGACCTCCCTCTTCCATTTACAATTACAGTTGCAGAAGTGTAAAGTTAATAAATGGCAAGAGGAATATTTATTGAATTCTTTTCACTCGGTATATTATTCTGGCTGAAGTCCTGAATGACAGTCCTATCCAATTCTGTAATCAATCTTAGCTTACCTTTGATGGACTAAAATAGTCAAAATTCAAAAGCATCTGCAATGATCTCCGTCAAAGAATACTCGAACTTTTTTTATTCCAGTTTCCCTTCTGTACAGGGAAGTGCTGAAGATCGTATCTCAGCCCTCCCGAACAAACTCACTTGTACAATACATTAAGAAAGATGCACTGAGTCAAATTTATACATAGATACATAGATACGAGCGTGCACTAGACTGAGATTTTATCTCCTACATATACACATTTGCTGGCCTAACAAAACACGTAAAGTGCATTAACAAATGCATATGGTAAACATGCACACAGTCTAATCTGCATCAAAAAAGCAGCCCTCAGTGTTATTCACAAAACAGGGGTTTGCAGTTCTCGATGTCTAACATAAGCTAATGACGCTCTACACAGCAGTCTCAGGGCATGCTGCCTATCATTGTTTGAAGTATTTCATTGTTTGCTGCCTCTCTGGTACAGTTTAAGAGAAAATTAAAATGTACGGAGCAGGAAAGCAAAAAATAGGCAAAGTGTAATGGATGTTTGCCTAACCATGTACTGGTACGTGTTTAAAACTAACTGGACCAAATGTCAAAAAAGGAGCCAGTGCAGTGAGCTGGTATTCTGAAATGCAATGTCAGTAAATGGAAGGTCCTCTTAATTTCTGTCAATTAACCCAGTACCTTAAAGTCAGTAATTACATACAGAAGCATGCCCTGCATTAGCCTTGAATTTGTTTCATAGCCAATGTGTATAATTAGTCCTGATTAATATCCCACATTGCACATCAACAGTATCAGCAAACCCAAATGATATACACTGCTGCTGCCACAGGAAGCCTTAGCGGTCTGATTGGTGCCTTTATCAAAGCACTCTGCCCAAACGGGATCGAGGGCTGATTTGGCACCCACACTGCCTGATTTATTAAGAGAGAAACTACACTGCCTTCCACATAATCATCTTAATCCCTTGCATCAACTAATTAAAACACAGGGAAAGCTTTTACTTATGTGTGAGCAATTACAACAAGTTCCTGGTTGGTGTCCAAATGGATTCATGACATTAATTTGTGAACAATAAAACCTCGTGTATTAGGGAATTTCAACAGGTGACTTTACATACACTATACACATTTTCATTAATTGTGAGCACATTAGGGAGCAACATGTGTGAACCTTACCCAGACTTAATAGTGTTCGCAACACTATTTCCAAAGCGAAACAACTAAAAATTAGAGCAAAAGAAATTTGCAGCAACGATATACACAAAAATCCGACAAAAAAACGCACTGCAAGAGTAATTGTCTGCAGCATGTAATTTCAACTGCTTTGCCAGTGCGTACATTTTGTTAACATTACCTTCTTGGATTAGATTTGTCTGTAAGTGCAACCGAGTGCCTAATAGTAGAACTGGCAGCAGCTGTTATTGGGGATCACTCCCAGTTAAGGAGAAAGTGGTCTGTGCAGAAAGCTTCATCAAAAGCTGTGCAACCTGCTGTGTGGCTTCTGTTCTTCTAGTTTGCCTCAGTTAGAATGGGAAGAGCTCCAGCATCAGGGATGCGCATAATCCGACACGGGGGATAGTGCACGGGAACCCACTGGGTCGGTCATTCAAGCCAAGGCACTTGGCGATAAAGCAACACATTGTGCTTACAAGCTCGAAGCACACAGCCAGTGAACTTCTCACTGTGCAGATGGCTTGCTGTCTGGATACAGCACAACACACCTAAAGCCAGTAAAAGGGATCTCTCTTTTGACATACTTTGTTTTGTTTTCTTAAGTGTTGCTCATATTTTGGGGGGAATGATGCTAAATTATGCCACTTTTCTTACGAACTGCAATGGAAGAAATCTGTATCTGCCAATTAAAATGTAACAGCAAACAAATCTATGTCAGCACTTCACTTTCTGAATAAAATCGTACCACAACTAATAATCCACGTTCCCCTACAGGCTACATGAAAAAAATTCAGTGGGATTCTCGTGCTAGAATTTCTAGCACATTTCAAATGCAAGGGCAGTGAATGGTTCTCATACTGACAAGGGAGCGTACATGCATTGTTGTATGTGGAAGAAATCACAGCAGAGGAACAAGCTTCCCTCACTCCACAGAGATGAAGGCTTGACATATTTTAGCAACTACATAACATAACTTGGGAATATTACTGTCTGAAAAGTAACATTTGTTCCCTAAAGATGATGTTTATTATTCATACACAGCAATTTCCCTACAGTCCAGCAAAATCTCTGTGAGAGTAGTACGATAGGGAACCTGCCTACTGAAATGCATTTTGAACAGACACAGGGTACTAAATATTATAAAGAACGCACAATTCCCTGGCTTTTGTCAAGAGCAAAACAGTATCACTAGGGTTTTTTGGTGGGTGAGGGAAAAGGGATGGGAAATACAGGGAAAAAATGTGGAACTGAGTCAGTGAGGACTAATTTAGTAAAAGGAGAGAAATTTAAATTGATTGTGGGAACTCCTCCTCTCTCTGCTGATCCGGTATCCTTCCTACATCTGTCTTTAATTGCCCAGGGCACCTCCTGCTGTTTTCCTCAACATGGCCATGCTCCCTTGCCAGAGAGAGATCCTTAATCTGATCGGCTATATCCTGATCACCTGTGCCACTGCAAGATCTTAGCAGCGGACAGAAGAAAAGAAAATGGCTCGGTAAAATAACAAACCTAAGCCACAACACTTCTCCAGCCCCAATTTCCTTCAAAGCCAGCGCAACCCAAGCTGGCACCAGCAAGCAGCTGGCAGCCCTATGGCTCTGCACCTCTGTAGCAGAGCCATAGCGTTGGGAGAAATACATGTTTCCTTTGCTGGAAACAAGGAAGTCAAGCAAATGCTGAAGTTTTATAAGCAAGTATTTATGAGGCACAGTCATGAAACAATTTTACATCCTGCTAGTCAACACTAGGGCACATTATTTGGAGTTACTGTATATATATATATATATATATATATATATACTGTACATACTGGAGCTCTGTATAGCAACTCTTTCCCTTCCATCACGTTTCTATTCTTAACATGCCACCTTCATACTTAATTCAACCACCTCTTTTCACATTGTTTTGTGACAGGGGGTTGACAGAACTACAAAGGTTATTTTGTAGCAGGAGTTTTCTGCACCACCAGAGTGGAGCCCCTTTTATCAACGCCCCTGTAGTACCTCAGGGTCTTGACAGAAAATCCTGTGTGACACAGGCAGCGAGCTTGTCCGCCAGCACATTCTCACCATCATCAATTGGAAACGCTTACTTAAGAAAATCTGCCAATACGTTCCACTCCTCTCTGCCCGCTCCGACAGCAATGCCACTGCTAGAAAGGAACACCGGGCAACTTACTGCGAGGGCTGCTGCCTCCACCCCTCGAAGTTTCCCCTCTCTTCACCACCCTACTTCAGATGTGCTATCCTAGGTCAAAAACGACCCCTCCTGTTCACCACCCATGGGAGAACAACCTGTCCCGGGGTGAGGACGGGCTGGCTGCCCTGGGGACCGCTGCCCTGCGCCTGCTCCCCTCTCTCTCCTCCAAACACCCCAGAGAAGGGGATCTACCAGTGAGCAGAAACATAACAGCTAAAACAAATCAGCAGTCATAACAACCTTTCATTTGTCTGGCCTTGTTTTACTGTTCTACTTTAGATGAGGCACGAATCACGTGGGAACGAGGAACAGGAAGAAAAAAGTACCAGGGAAAGCAAGTATGCTGTTCTCTCCCAAACATGTCTCACCTTCTGGCAAAATATTCTGGGTATGAAGTGTCTGGCAATAAAATGTTATGGTTTCCTTCTATAGGCCATTATTCTCAGCATGCAACATTAAAGTCTATTTCCTGCAATAACAAGTCTTGGAGGGTTTCACTGGTGCAACGTTTTAGCCTATCAAAAGGTCTAAAACAGAGTTCATGGTTTCTCTTTTATTTGGGGATAGGAGGGAAGCTGTGAAAAATTTCAGAGAAGAAAAAAAAAAAACCAGATCAATACATATCAGCTTTGGTACCAGCAGCTGTTCGCAAGTGTTCCTTCTTTGAATAAAGCTGTCAATATAGCTAAGAGCTTAAGGGCCAATTTCCAGAGAGAGTTACCTTCCCAGACTGAAAAATTAATGATTATAAACATTCTATCTTTGTTTCTGCCCCATCCCCACACTCTTTTGTTTTCCTGTGGTAATCGGCAGAGGCAAGCTGTCACTTTTTACGTGCACCTTCTGAGCACAAAGAAGGGGAGTGTGATGTGGTGGCAACCCTACTCCCCCCAGCCTGCCTTCTCATAAAAAAAACAAACAAACAAAAAGCAACAACAAAGACCATGCTAACTCCTCCGGGGGAGGTGGGGAAAAAACCCTTCATTTGGCTGACTGTGCTCAGGGCTGTGGAGGAGTCGTCCACAGATAACTACCACACTGGATCCTGGCACGCATCCAGAAATGTGAAGCGCTAGAATTATATATGGTGGCATGTGTCAGGCCATCTCACTGCACCTAACAGTTGTCTCCAGCTTCATTTCAAGCTAATTAGCTGCAAAAGTCACTTGACAGAATTTTCCCCTGCATGGGGATTTCACATAAAGGGCTCTAAAAAATATCATCACCGACTAGAGAACTGAGGAACTGGGAAAGACTAGAAAATTCTGTGCTACCTGAGATGACCAACTTTTATCAAAAAACAGTCAACGCTATCAAGTACTAATAGAACAGAATCTAAATTTATTTTTTTTAAGAAATCAATAAATTAGCTCTTGCCAATCACAAACCTCATGGGTTTAACTTGATATGCCATTAATATGAAAAGAATTTGACAGTTTACATAAGGGATGTGACCTAGTGCCAACAACCTCTGGCTTCTACATTTTCCAGATGGCAAGAGATTAGGCTAAAGTCTTTATTCTCATAAGAAGATTTTTTTCCTCCATGGAAAAACTATAAAGGGCAATTCTGTTCCAAACTTCAAGTCTCCTTCACAAATGTCTACTCAATTCCAGGCCTTAACTAATGTCTATTAGAAGAAGTCTTTGGGCCTGAAGCTGTTAAAAAGAAAAACCATGAAAATAGAATAAAGAAAAGAAAGGCTAAGGCAAACCTATGTTTAATGCTTGCCTTTAAAAGATATATTGACAAAAGCAGTGGGGAGAGTTTGGACTATCATTAACTTAAAGGAAAAGGTGCGCAAGTTTCAATTGCGGATGTGAACGCCTGCTTGAGTTTGATCTTGATGGACTTAAAACAGGGAAAAAGTTAAGCCTACTTACATATTAAAAAATGCAGTTATGTTAAATTCAGTATGTACTGGTTTTCTCACTTTGATTTATGCCCATCATTGACAAAGACTTTGAAGGACATTCCTGTTTAATATGGTAAAGAGCCACAGCACAGGGCACTGTCTCTGCTTTGCAAATGTTAATATGAAAAATCGTCCCTTGACAAAGCATGACACTATTTCCCATTAATCCCTGAAACACAGCAAAGAGGGAAACTGGAGTCTTTCATTGCTTCTCATCCAGGGGAAGAAATGGATGATTAATCAAAGTGGACCATAAGGTGAAAATATACTGTGTGAAACGTAACTCTTGCAGACAGAAATTCGTAACCGATTAATCAGATTAAACATTAAAAAAAAAATCTGTACATATTCTTCAATGCCCAAAGTATCAAAAAAGTCATCTGCGAGAGTTGTTCACTTCTCCCTCCAACCATCACAAAGTATTACCTCATTTCTTGCTTTACTGGCATCACCATAGTAACCTTTCCCCTGCAAGAAATATTCCCCAGGGGTCACTACCCCCTCCAGCACATGCCTTCAACACCTCGTATGCTGTGCCACATAAATTGACTCGTCTCTGAAGACTCACAGTAAATTCAAGTGTTCAACACACACCAGACCTCAGCCATTAAAGGATCATCTCCAAATGTAAGCTTAACAAGTTCTACACAGAACAGATTTTAAAGCGATCAACATTTTGGCTCAGTCCAAGATGTGGAGAAACAGAGCAACTATTACCATGACATTGTTTCCTCAACTAGTCCCCTCTTCCCCCCCGCCTTTGGTAAGTCGTTTTACACATGATCTTCTTTCATTCTCAAACACATAAAATGGTAAAGATAAATTTACAGCACTTTCCACATAACAATTGTGTCACTCAGACTCACATGCTAGAACACTCCTACAATCATATAACTTTAGAATTTTATTTAAGGAAGTGAGCTAAGAGGATTACATCATAGAGCCAGGTTTTCCTTGACTGTGCAAAAAGATAGAAAAAATACTTGAATAATATACCAAGTGATCATTTTATAGACTTCCCTTTGGAAGGAGTAAAATCCATGGTTTTGTTTCTAAAATAATTTTGGGACTGGTCAAGCCCTAGGATTAGCAGTAGGGCTCAGGGATGTAAAAATATCTGGCATAAAGAGGTCTCTTACAAAAGAGGCAAGGTGTTCCCCTTGCTTTTCCAGTCAACGTATTTTACTATTTTGCACCAATTCTGGAATCCTCTGTGATGGCTGAATTAGAAAAACAGAGGGGTTTGACACACTCCTGAATTGACATTTCTTTTCAGTACCACCCTTGGCCATTCTTGGGCTACACTGATGCCATCCAGCAGATGGGGACAGTAAATTCTCTCAAACTCCTCTCCCCACCTCCTCACTAGCAGAGGACTGCTCTGCAACAAGTAAGAGGGGTAAATTTGGTTTCGTGATAACTTAGAAACAAACTCTCTTAAACTCTTTGCTCGCTTCGCCTGCGCTGCTGCCCTGAGTGACAGCCCCTCTGCTACTCCCACCCTACCCGCACCACCTCCATTACTTCTGCAATATAGCCTGCTACGGCCCCAGTAAGTCAGGGTAGGTTTGTACACCTTTACCAGCAGTATTTTGTTTTGAACATGGACTATTATAAACAAAGCATGAGCATTTCTTCCATAAAACTCTGTGGCAGCAGTACCTTCTGTAGGAGCACTGAAGTGGCAAAAGCAAATAGGGAAGCGATCCCTCTTCAGCATTCTGAGCTTTAGCTAAAAACAAATCACGACATTTCTGATATTTCTTAAATGCTCAGAGAGCATTTGATTTGTTTAATGGATAAGGAAAAATTTAAAAGAAGGTTAATTTGGCACAGTAGAGGATACAAGAAAGCCATACAGACGTAACTGCCTTTTAATGGTCAACTTACTTTTGTCGGCAGCTTCTTTTTCTGCTTTCAACAATGCATCACCTGACCAGTATTTCTGAGTGCTTGTCTTTGAAAAGACAAATTTCTTCAGATGCTTATGAAAACTCAGCTCCATCTCTGCTTAAATTTGCTTTAAGCTCTTTCCCTGTTCCTTCTCATGTATCCCTCAGTTTCTCTACATGCAGTTTTGTTTTCTCTTTAGTTACACTGTACTGTATTTCTACTCCATTATCTAATTCTTAATTTTTTATTTCATGCTTTCCATGCATACTCAGCAGTGAAGTGGAAAAACAGAAGAAAAGGAGAGTCTCAACTACTCCATGTCTGTAAGGAATTTTATAGGGAGAAAAGATCTGGTATTCGACTGCTGTTGAGGGAGCATTGGATTCTACATGTGAATGGGACAGCTGTAAATGCCTTGGATATTATTTTGCCTTCCAGTTCCAAAAAGCCAGTCTCAAAATTTTCGTATTAAATTAGAAGATTCTTTCTCAACAGGGACAGCTACAGATTTGTTTGTCAAAAAAAACAGAACAAAAAACCAAACTAAAGTTCTACAAAAATCAATGGTAATATAGTACAGTCTTACAAAGGAACCCCGATAACTCAGTTTATCCAATTAATTAAAGCATTCTTTGACATAAGATTCAAATATGAACTCTATGCAATCTACAGCAGCGCACACATTATCAATAATGACTAACTACACCCCAGTAATATTAACAGCTTTACAAGTATCTAAAACAAGTTTCTTTTGTGTTTTGGAGGGGGGGAAGCTGAGGGCGAAGCAGGGGGAGGCATCTTTAAAGCCCTGGTAATAGATTGTAACAGGGAAGTGATTCAATATGTCCTTGTAACCTAGTATCCAGTGGCTGGGATAGCTGGGCATTGCACCTTGCAGACGTACTATTCTAGTCTCTTAATCAAAATGAGACTGAACAGATTCAAGAGGAACAGAAATTAAAGTATATTTGGATACTGTTCTTGGTTTGTCTACTTCCTCTCTGTGCCAGCAGAAGACATTTTCCCCAGATGGTATGCTAAATTGTGTTCACAGATCAAAAATACTACAGGACAATCAAACAGGTTTTCACCTTTCATTGCCAGCACTTCCTTTTCAGGTCACAAAACCTAGGCCAAGGTCCTCACTTTCAAAGCAGCAAACAGCATTTCCATTTCTTGTGTCCTTCAAAGTTCATCTGAAGCCATCATTCATATTTGGTTGTTGTTTTCTTGAACAAATGAATCACAAATGTATCAACAGTGCCCTCCTGGGATTCTGGCAAAGGGTTTGTTTGTGTGTTTTTACATAGATGCTGCTTATACAGCAGTGTTTTCAGTACAGGGAAAAAGCACATCTGCCTTTGTCTCAAGGATGGTGACCCCTATCTGTTAAACCCCCAAGAGATAATGTTGACAGAACCAGAGTTGCAATTTGTCTAGTAGCACTTGGAAATTAGAGCAGCTCTTCGCAACAGAGGGATGCTTCTACGATGCACCTAACATTCCAGATGGACTGCATCCAAAATCCACTTGTCCAACACAGAACAAGAAAGAATGTCATTACAAAATATAAAGAGAGATCAGCTTGGCCTCCCCCTACTTAGAAGAAATCTGGGCACAGTGTTTTGCCAAGTTTTGGAAAGGCAAAGATTATTTTATTTTAAATTACTGAGCTCCACAAAGAGCTGCTTTTGTCGAGACCTAAAAAGAGAGATTAGTTGGGTGATCTTTAAATGTAAAATGTGTCCCTCAGTAGCTTCAGCCACAGAGCTCATCTCTCCTGTCTGCACAAAGCCATATACCTTGCCAAAAATTAAATTATATCATCGATGGAAAACACCGATCTTGTTTACCATCCAAAAGCTGAAAAAAATCACGGCATGCTGGAACTTAAAACAACCTAATGGCCTCATTTCAAACTTGCAAGCTATGCTTTTCAGTTGGGATTTGGCTGGAGCGGAGGGTGAGGACACCCTCTTCTAACTGCAGATTTTAGGTATGCCTTTGATTAGAACAGCATTGTTCTCTTTGTACATACAGTTTGTTTTTAAAGGAAAAAATGAACTGCACTACTCCATCCTGCTTAGCAGAAACCTGTGCTAAACATTTTGTAAAACTGTGGTCAAGCAAAAGACAATTTTCAAATTGAGAAGATGCAAGCAAATTGATTTTGCACTAGTAGACACAAACCTGCACACACACTGGAGCAGAGTGCTTAGTACGCCAGCTTCACAGCTAATCCGAGGGGAAGCTAAGGTTCTCACTTCAATGGGTGAGCTGTCTGGCACAAAGTAACAGGCAGCCCTCCTACCTTCAATGATAACCAAAGCAAAATGTTTTGTTCAAGGTCAGCTCATTTTCAAGCTTTCTCTGTGCTCAAATGGCTCAGCTGCTTCCATGCATATCTTTGAAAGATTCCTGCAGTGAGCTGCAAAAGTCCTTCAAATCCTCACCAGACCAAAACTGGAAACTCAGGATGAAGGGAAATCGAAAAAGAGCAACAGCAAGCCCCAGGAGGCTACTGGAGCACCAGCTGCAGTCTACCTATCTGTTTTAAAAGACGTAGTTTGTGATCTCTTACATTGCATGTAAGACTGTATAAAGCCATAATTCTGTTGCTGCTCTGTTCAGTAATTTTATATCATCGCTATTTTCACTCTTCCCTGCTTATAGCAAATGTAACTTGTGAGGAAGAGAATGCCTTACCAATTAAACAACACAGAATGCTCACTCTTAAAGTCTTTGTTAATAAATCTTCCATGAGTTCAGAGTATATCATTGACAATACAGAACATAAAAACTGATCTGACATGCTCTGGACAAGGAGTGCAACAGTACCTCAGTCCTGTCATAAAGACAACATATTAGTCAGCTATGTAATCACATTCTCGAAGCTGCAAGAAAGCGTATTTAGCAACACAGATGTCCATGCAACAGCTTCTGACAGCCACACAGCAGTTGGAGTACTGCTTACTACTGAAGGTCCATGGATTTAAAAATAAAAACCAAAAATTTACCCACGTAAGTACCTTTCATGTGTATTCATCTCAGGGTCAACTTGGTACTGAAATTCTATTCCCCGTCTGTTTTAATTTCAGAATGTCATTCATAAAAATTAAATTTTAAATATTTAATCTGTTTCTACCACTTTTTCTCTAGGTTTTGAATGGTGTCGAGATGTTTAGGTTCAGAAGTTTTATTGCCATCAAAATATCAGAATCTGTCTAATAATTGGCTTTGGGATGAAGGTGTTTTCAAATGGTGTAGCACTTTTTCCAAGATCAAAATACACTTGGGTGAACAATTTATATCCCCACTCCTAAAGAAAACAAGATGTATGAAATAATTTAGAGAAGACTCTTCACAAACACAGAAAAGCACACAGGAAGACTAGTCAAATTTTACACTACAGCCCTAGCAGTTTTTTCTTTCTGCTTTTTAAATCCTTACAAACTATGGGCAACTAAAATAATAATTTTGTGCAACTTCAGGCCATCGGAAGTATTCATAGAAGTATTCCCACACAGAATAAAACCAGTGTCTGTTCAAAACTGCAAGACGCTAAAATGCTTCCAAATCTCATTCTAAACCAATATTTTAACTGAATTGCCATTTCAAATAATTTTTTTTTTCTTATCCTAAGTTGCCAACTGCCAAAAGCCAGGCTAGCACACCAAGGAAATATATCAATCTATATTTGCAATATTTTCCTAAACTTTCTTAGAAGCTTTCAATATTGTTACTACCAGAATCAGAGATCTGATTCTGTGCAAGGCAGAACCCATATTACTGCTTTTATCATCCAAACTAATCCGTGTACACCCGAAGTAAAAAAAGAGAACTGATTCTCTGTGAAAGCATCGACAGCATTTCTTCCACAGTTACAAACAGATGCTTAATGACTCCTTCCTTGCAAGTTTATAAAACTTACAAAGCAATTGCAGTAATGCCAGGTGCATAAGTACAGACCAAAATTAGCAACAGAAGAAAGCAAGCTGTTGTTACCAATTTTGCATAACACTAGAATAGCTAGAACAGAACTAGACCCCTCTAAGCTCCTTTCAGAGACCTCAGTGATATCAGGCAACTTGAATATAACCCTTCCAGCACAACGTTTTCCTACCTTTACCAACAGTCATGCTCAGGACTTAAATTAGACAGCTTGTTCCCCAGCTCAGTTCAAACAGACTGTTTACCACTGAATTGGAAATTTTATTGCTTATGGTGCATGCGCTCGATTCTAAAACGACAACAACCTTAACTGCTCGAGAGATTCTGCTCTGAAAAAAGTAATTCCTGTAAAATCACTGCTTCTTTGCTTCCATATTACAACAGAGAATTACTTTACAGCCACAGTTTGCTGTATTATAAAAGTATGAGAGACACAAAACAAAACAAAGCTCATAAACAGCCATCCAGTCATTTTAAACAACAGACAAGGAGAAATTTGGCTTTTTGGACAAACAGCTTAAATAGCTTACAGTCAGGATTCCTTTTTTGGTTTCAGAGGAGTTCTTTTATCTACCCCACCATAAGAAAGTAGTTGGGTACTTCTTGAGGTGCAGGGTAATTATTTCGTATTTTATATATCCCTAAAATACTTCAGTGGAGGAAAGAGGATGCAGAAAAGAGTTTATCATGCTCTTTTCACAGCTTTTAATTATTTGGGTAAACATATCACATCTTTAGAAAATAAAATGGAAACAACAGCTGAATCACAACTTTTCAGCTTGCCAAGATCTACAATGCGTGACAGAAGATTAAAATAAAATAGGGTTAGTAAAGCTGGAAGCTTACCCAAAATATTACAGCAGAAATCCCTCATTTCTTAGTTTGCATACAGTTTTACAGGAGGAGGAAAAAAACCCACAACTTTTTGGGATGATTTACATTTGCAAAGAGGGGCAAAACAAAAGCTGAGGGGACTGAAAACAACTGTTAAAAAGAATTGATCTTTCACAGAAATCTCTGCAGATTCAAATATGTGGATGCTGTTGGCTGAACCTGCTTAGAAAACATTGCCAATCAACATGCAGCTCCTCAGCAAAAGAGGCCTTTTTCCAGAAATGCTTCATCCCAAGAGAAACTCCCTCCACAGTACAGCCGTGGAGAAACTATGCACTAATAATCAGTAGGAAATGGAATCTGGAAACACACCACTTTGGATAGGAAGGATGACATTAGTCAAGTAATAAATCAACATAAGATCCCACTTAATATAAAACACATTTATGCTATCCTAAATTACATAGTTTAGGAGCAAGCTGATCCAGTAACATATTTTATGCTTTCCAATGAGCTGCTGCAAGTTGGGACAACCACATCATTACTTCAAAACTCCTACAAAAGGCTTTGCCTCTTGCTAATCTTTTGTTCCTGAAGGCAGAACCTCAGCTATCACTCCCAATTTGGAAATCACAGTGAAATTTCCATGAGTTTCTTTTTCTTCATCATTTCAGATGTGCAAGCCCTCAGTTTTTTATAGCTTCATTCTCAGATAATTTTAGCAGGCCATTTAAAAAAATTCACATCTGAGAGAAGTACTAAGAATGAGTAAGCTGTTTGTAAACCCCATAAAATAAGATTTCCAAGGTAAATTGCACTTTTTACTGTTTTCATGGATAAAGATAATTTGGTGGAGGAAAATATTCAGATATACTACATAGCTGACAGAATAAAAAGGCCCTGTTCAATCAGCATCGTGCATCAAACCTGCAGCAGAAACCAATTTAACCACACAGTATGTCCTGGACTATAATAATACAGATGTAAAGGGTGAAACAAAAGTTACCGACAACGTGAGCTCCCAGCTGCTCAACAAGGTTCTCAAGGGTAAATTTGAAATACACACAAGTTTTTATACAGTTCACTGCTACAAGTTGAGCAGCAGCTCCTGGGACCTCTCCTAAGAGCCAAAAAGCTGCACCCGCAGCCCAAACACAAGATTCCCAGTGAAAGGTTATTTACAGGACCGACTCCTATGAAAAAAGGTCTCTGCATGTGGCTTAAGGACTCTGTCAGTGCAGCTGCTACAAACCTCTCAGAATAGCTACCCTGGCAAGGCCTTTTTAAAATGTATCTCCCTCAGCCTAGACACCAACACGCTCAGAACAAAAAACCCAGGCCGGTCGTAAACAGGACAGCAAACAGAGGCAGTGCCAGGGAGGAGCATCAGGCACAGGACCCTCTTGATTTGGACCTGCGGTCTTGCAGATCAGGATGAGAGAGCAGCCAGAGTTACGCTCTGCTCGCCTGCACAGAAGGCCAGCCTCTCCCTTCGCTTTTCTGTCCTGTTGTGTTGCCCTACCGCTCAAGCACAAAAGGCTCATGAGATAGGCCACGAAGATTTTGGAGTTGGGGGGACTGAGAAAGGGAAACAATCCCATGCAGATTCTTCTTTTTATAAGAGTGACGCTCAAGCTCTCCCCATATTCATACTTCCCTTATCCTGTTTTCACCGCGCTGACACTAATCCGCCTTGAAATTGGCTGATTCTGCCCAAGCCATGTTTACACGGAAGCAAGTTTCATCTGGTTGTCCTCATTCAGAGACCAGTTTCTGCTCTGTGGCAGGAGAGATTATTAAAAACCATATATTGCAAGCACATGCTTTAAAGTGACTCAGCTTGGAAAGATAACTGTATTATATCAGATTTCCACTCCCTAGGTCACAGAGAGGGAGAGGTAGCAGTAAAAATCTCAAATGGAAATTGCTTCCTAAATATATTATCCTCCATAAAAGCCATTTAGCAACTGCTAGTACCCACAAGACAAAGGAAAAAGATAAAAAGTACATGTGACAGGACAGAGTAGGGAGGGGTATGAAGGACTCATTTGCATTATCACACTGAACATTAACCACAAGAAGGAAAAAAACAAATGCTCCCTGTTTTGCACAAACATCAATTACATCTAGTAATTTCACTGATCGCTCTTGTGGAGCAGGTGCTTTTCCTCTACGGCAAAATACAAACGCATATGCCATACTGGCTTTTATGGCACAGGCAGCGTTTCATTGACCGACTTTGCATCAGAATTCCCCTTCGTTTGGAGGAGAGGGGGTGGAAAACTCATTTTCTCCTGCAACACATGCAGTTTCACATGAGATCTTAAGCTATACACAGTAACCAAACCTGCTAGCACATTTTATGGCAGAGAATACATGATAATTTTATATAAGCACACTTCAGTGCAACACAAACACACTCTTCCACCTGGGTTTTGGGTGACACTTTCCAGCTTTGCAGGACTCCAGAAAAAGGCTGGAGAGGCATTGCTTTCATTTGCTGGGCAAAGAGGTAAGTCCTTTGCTGCTGCTTCCTCACTATTGTTCTAAAATTCATCAAAATTCAAAAAAGAACAGCTTTTTAACTCCTTGTTTATTCACTGCTTCAGCAACTGCTAAAGAGAGCAGGATTTCATTCCGAATGAACCGGTCACTTTTGTTGGGGGTCATCTCCACTACAATTCCTCCAGTAAGTAAGCCAAAAATGATGTCTTTCCCAGATGCTAACTCCTAGTTTGCCAGACCTATGAGCCAAGCCAGAAAAAGGAAGTGTTACTGGTTTGCTTTCCATCCATTCATCTTACACAAAAAAAAGGAAAGATACCAGCCACATGAGAGGGAGTATTAACCTACGCTTTCTTGTATGTTACATTTCAAATAAGATCTAAACTGCTATCATTTTCAATTCCAAATAAAAGGTATCCAAATAAAAAAAAAATATGTATTTATTCCTTTACGAGTTCAACAGTTTTGCAGACTCCTAAGCTATGGAGCTGACAATTCTATGCAAAAAAAGCATCATCTGTAGTTGCTACAGCAGCATTTTGAATTCAAAAAGAAATATGAAGCCATCAGCTGCCTACATACACCTGCACTGAACCCCGGTCCAGGCACACTTGCTCAGTTCAGGAAAATGGGCAAAGCTAAAGCAGCTCCTCACCAAATTCTGGAATTACAACCACAAACTAGAGATTGAAGACACACAGCAAAATCCAAGTCCTGAGAATAACTAAAATTAAGGTGATGTAGGGAGGCTGAGGTACTTCCTATTTATTCCCCACCCCCCAAGAGACAGTTCCTAAAATTATTCCAATTCCAAGAGGTCCTTAAAGACAGCAGGAGACAATGAAGATAAGGATGAATGCAGCAACTTGCCAAGGGGTCAGCAACAGATGCTTTTGACTAATCTGTAAATGGGATCCAAATACACTCTGTCCCCCAAGGGAAGAAGGAGAGGCAGATATTACCCACCCACAAAAATGCCTTAGGGAAAAAAAGTATTTGGCAATAACCACATATTTCATCAAAGTTAAAAAAATAATCAGACACAAACTGCCGAGTGTTACCAATCCCTAAATATATATTTGAGCTTCACAAATGCAAACAGAATTTGACCCTTCTCCTGGGATGTATTTCTTCTCCAAAACCTTAAACTCTAAGGGCAACACTGAGAAGGATGGATTCTTGAAGCGCTGGAAGAAATACATTCAAATGCCTGTTAGATAAAGGAAATTTATAGTTCAGTGTCAAATATCCATGTCCCAGGGCTCTCTTTGCAAGTGTGAGTACAATTTATGCTATACAAACAAATCTACTGAGGAGATGCCCACAGTTCCTTTACCATTAGCACAAGACTCAAGAAACCCCGTATCACCAAGGCTGAAATTAAATGTGGTCTCATTTTTAGCTCCCGTAATATATTGCTACCTTCTTAAATAGACATCAGTATGTAAATTACAGTTGTGCATGTTTTCCCAGCTACATCAAGAGTTAATTAAATGGCAGCTCCGCTAATATTATTTCTCCAGTACCTCAATACTTGAATAGACTGTCACAGTTAGTATACAAACTGACTCAGTCTGCACACCACATGTACACAGTTCATACTGGTTTTCAGTCCACAGACAGCAATGATGACTATGTCGCTGCCTGTCTCTGTCAAGAACATGGCAGGCAGCACGGTAGGGAACTAACTGAGATGTAAGGTAGAAAGAAATCAAGTGTGCATCATTTTCAACTGCAAAAGAGTACTAACAGTGATTAACAACATTTAACCCACTTTGCTCCAGAGCTCCCTGGCCATTCTCAAATAACACAAACACAAAACCTCTGAAATAGATCCAGAGAAGAACACAGGCAGGGGTTGAGCACTGTAATTCACCACTGCAGGCAGGCAAAAAATTACCACCTTTACAACAAAGGACTGAGGGCACTGACAGATGTCTCTGGCAAACCATGCTGGGACAGCTGAATACCAGCTGCCTGCCTGCCCCTCCATCACTGAGCAACCTCTCAGCCATCTTCACCCACAGTCTTCAGTGCACTTGCTCTCCTCAGCAGCTCAGAATAATGCACTGACCTGTGAAGGGGGAAGAGGCACATGTTCCCTTTTAGCACTTAGGTACAAAGCTGGTAACCTCTGGCAGAGGGTTAAGTGAATACATCACACTGAACAGGCAGTAATTTTGAGTGAAGGGGTGAAGCAGGCTGCTGGGGGAAGTAAGCTATTAAAACTGACCGGAAAATTGTTAGATCTCAACTCTCAGACGCCCAAATCTCTGATCTGTGGGAACTGCCTGGTACTCATGCCAAAGATCATCTGTCATGTTGCACGTTCATTCAGATCGACCTAGGAACACAGCACATTGCACAGGACTGCAGACTGCGAGGGGAAGGAGAAGCAGGGAAGAAACAAAGACAACCGCCCACCGGATGAGGTGAGGAATCACCCACAAGGCAAGATGAGGATTCGATCTCTAAAAGCTGATTTCAGACAGTGACCATATATTTAGCTATCGGTGGAACAACCAGGTATTCCTTAAAGAAAGGGATTATGTCAAGCAAGCAATCCAGAGATGTCTTTATTTTCTTTCTTCTTGTAAACATACTATCATTCAAAAGATAACCCGTGTAAGCCAAGATCAGAAGGAATGGATGGCTGGGAAGCAGATGAAAGTAAGCTTTACCTTCAAGTACTTACTACAGACTAAGTGAAAACACAGGGCAGAGAAGCAGACAAAGGCAAGAAAAGGCGTGTACATATAAGGTGAGAGAGAAGGAAAATTTAACCTTGTGCCAAACACTGCAATGTGATTACCTTGTAGCTGCAGGTCTTGTACCTGAAGTGACATGTACATTAAGATCAGATCGCCGGTGCCCATCCCCCTTGCAGAAAAACAGATCATCACTCAACCCTCACACAGTATGCATCTTGGTCTAGCAGGCTTTCTTTTCAGATTTCTTGAGACAGAAAGCCAAGGTTGCCTGCCCATGCCAAACCCATTCTCAACTAAAAGCCAGTACACATTCTTAGGCATTCAATTTATAATAGTGAGAAACAAGATACTGAGCACTACAGATCTAGAGGGAGCCAGAATATTAAAAAGATTTTCATCCAAGAGCTATGGATAATAGGGCATTTTGTGTTTGGAAGCTCTAGTTTGTATGAGTTTTATTGAAATACAGACATACCTCCCTTGGCAGGGTGGCATGTTTCTGCTATAAGACAACAGAAAAGCATTTGCAGGACTTACCCCACATGATCAGCTCCCCTATCACTGACAGCAAAACATACACTGAATGAGGCATAATAGAGGAACTTGGCTTTAAAATTGTTGTTAAAGTTCTCTTACACAGTTGGGCGATTTTATGAATATGGTAATAACTATAACCTTTAGAATTCACGACAGGAACAGCAGATGGAACCTAATTAAGAGAGAAAAATTATTAATTCATCTTCATAAGGAGTGGGAAAGGCAACAACTCTTTGCAAAGGGAGGTCCTCTGTGTCACTTAATAAATGCAGAAACAACTAACTAGACCAAGGACTTGTTGAGAAACAGATACACCGCACGTAGGAGGTCAAGATCTATTACTTGCAGCTGAAGACACTGAATAGACAAGCAACAAGAATAACAGTAAACAGTGGCAGTTCTTTCACTGTACAGGACTGCTGTGGTCTGACTGCATCCTCAACTTTAGCATAGAGAAAGACCACACAGAAAATAGTATGTTTTTTCAAGCTGTTTCAGTTACCTTCACTTCAACTTCATGAAAATCTTGGAAGAACTTGCATTACTCTGTCCTTCCAACAAATACCAGAAGGCAGTAGAGACATCTTCATTGCTGGACTGACTTCGCCTCATAGAGCTTAGGGTACAAGACACAGTCGGAGACAGGAGCAAGCTTTTTAAGAACCTGGGGAGGAGTGGCATTTTTGCTCCTTCTGCTGGAGGGAAGGATTAGAGATGGGGGGAGTAGACAGGGCGGGCATAAACACCACCTCACAAACATGTAACGGACAAATCCAAAGCAAAGATCTCAGCAAATACTCTGTTTTCTTGTTAAGCTTCTGCCATGTCCAGAATGAAACCCAGACTATGTTTTGTTTGTAAAAATGTTAAGACAGTTCAAGGAGAAAAAAAAATAAATAACAGTGCAAAAGATCTATCTCATTCCCAACTAGGTGCCTCACATTCATGGTCTCAAAAATCAGCTGGCAGTATCTGTACCTGATCCTCTTCTCTTTTCCCATGCTTTAGCACAGAAATCAGCAAATAGGTAAAGATATAACTGATTCATTCCTCTTACACCAGCAGTGCTGGGTTTACTTGTAAGACAACTCAGGAGAAGATAATGATGCAGCTGAAGTAAAAACACGTAAAAACAGGTGAGAGATGACAGCCGCACAGGCCTTTCCTCCATTCCAGGTGACGTTTTTCTAATTGCTATTTCACCAAGTGAGAGAGATTAAAAACAGTGAACCTAAACACATACACACACACACACACACACAAACCATGCAGCTTCTGCTTCTGTTTATGCAGTCCTTATCCAGGTCCATTAAACAGCATTAGCTGGAGATGAAAGGAATGTTTTGCAGGAGACAAGCATGTGCTACTATATCCAGTTGGGCAAACAGTGGTGCCAGCAATAAAAATACCAGAAACAGTGCATCGTTGATACTTATTTCAGCACCTACCCCTGTCATCGTAGCATAAATATACACCACCCCTTCACAGTAGCATAAATATACAAATTTGCGTACACACATTTTGTGCGCATGTGGTGTGTGCACTGCTTTCTCTTTGTGGCACAAAGTACTCCTCCACGTCTGCCTCCTTATTTCTGCTGCCCTTCCCAGCTCCTGCAGAGGACATCTCTCCTCCTTCCCAGTCCCCTCGCCCGATCTGCCCCGCTCCCTCTCACTCAGATTTCCTTTAGCTCTTTAGAAAAAACTACATTAGGGAACTTAACATATAGTTCACAGTGTAACTTGTTCACTTAGACATAAACCTGCAACAGAAATACTTCTTCAACTCAGCCGTGTGATTACCAGAAGTAATTTCTAACTTCTGGTTTCTGTTTTGTTGTTGTTGTTGTTGTTTTTCCCCAGAACTGAGCTTTTATTGGTATATGTGCTGATACGCTCACTGAAACAATATGCCATATCCTCTCTCCAAAGCACAAAACCAAATCAGATCATACACAAACACTCAATTTTGACCAAAAAAATGGAAGAAATTAAAAACAGTCCAGCATCTAGGTTGAGTAAAAATGATAAAATTAACCCAAAACCTCAGGGAGAGCAACTCTGGTCTTAAAGCTCCCTTCTTGCTTGTCCACAAGATATACATCAGACAAATGTTAAACAAGAAATTTTCTATGGGATAAGAAGACATAAATACCTATTTTAATTTTACTAGTGCTAAAATAGCTTAAAACTGGAGATTCCTATGTTTCTGATATGATGTGGACAGAGGTCTTGCCTCAACAGAATTTAAAAAATATGAATAATCAGAATCTGTGTATATACACAATGTTCCCTAGTATGGAACTCCACAGGGACTGCTCTTTCATTACCGTAATTTTAGGAAGAGGAAAAAAAGTAACCCTATTGCTCTACTTTACCAAAACCCCACTGCTGTACTTTACAAAAATGAACACTGAAACAACTGCAAAATACTGAGAGGATATGGAGGAATCTGGGTATTTTCACTACGGTAAAAATTTACACAGATAGATTTCATGGCAACATGGTAATAGAAATACTCACAGCAAATGCTATGAAATGCATTAGCTTTACCAGTTACTCCAAACAGAAAAAACCCAAATTCCTTGTTTAAAAAAGTAAAATTAAAAAGCAGCGTACAGATAGCACACCTACTGCCTATACTGAACTACAGTTCAGTACCTCACCTGCCCCCACCCCAGAAGACACCTGTATTTGCCCCTAAGCTGAGCCTCCCACCAGCATCCCAGCAGCAGTCATCACATGCACAGATCTCTCTGTTTCTCTGAGATGTCACTAGGCAGGCCTGCAATTTTATGAAAAAACACGAGGCACCTTATGCCACCTACAGGCTCTACTGCTTGCTTTCTCTGAAATTCAGTGTTCATTTAAGCTTGCCTCTGTCTGTTCACAAACTTGGCTGCGGCCAAGCTCCAACCCTCCCTCCAAAAGTCTTCTCAGGGGTGTCCTGACCCCAAGATCCTTTTAACCAGCCTCTTCCCTCTCACAAGGCCTGACTGATCTCCATTTCTGCCATACATTTCTCTCCTCATTTTTAGTAGATCTAACTTTCCCCTGGCAAACACACCCAAGCCCCAGGTAGCCCTCACTACACTGCTTTCCCACAGGACTACTGCAAGGACTAGAGCTGCTTTTGCCCTTCAGGAGCCTCAGTCTCCCACTTCTTCCTGAAATTCAGAGGAAGCCAACAGGACTACTTGCTTGCAAAAGAATTAGGTGTTCAAAGCAAACTGCATTATTAGAGAATGACTCCAGCATTAGCTATTTCAACATAAGGGAAAACAATGAAGCAAAATTAAGAAACACAGCTTACTTTCGTGTAATGGATCACTCCTTTTGAGACATGGGAGAACCTGCAGAACACTGCACTAAGCCACAAGAGCTTCATTACACAAACACACCACATATCATTACATCAGGAAAAATCTTTCTGAAAATCATTCTCATACAAACTGTAGACAAGATGGAGAAAAAAATCTTAACTAGTCTTCCTTCCCCTTCTCCACTCAACCCTTATCATCCCCCCCTCCAAAAAAAACAAAACCCAAGCCACTGAAGATAGAAAATGACAGGAAGATAGTCTATGTAGACAGACCTCCAAATTTCAGTGGAAGCAGAGCTTCAATAACAGAGCGATAGTTTTTCTCAAACAGACCTAGATAGCTGGCAAGATAGGTTTTACTCTAATACTGTAAGGCAGAGCCAATAATGACCTGCAGGCAACTAGTTGCAATGCCGTTTATTTCGGAGACCTCAATATAAAGTGCATTATTTTGGCATCAATTCTTCTTTTGGGTTGGGTTTTTTTTGGAGGTAATGCCATGGCAATCCTTTAGATCCTTCCAAAACGTAGACTAGAGAAGTTTTCAAGTGACATGATAAATGACTTTGTTGAGTTTTACAGGCATGATAAGCAATTTGTACTTAGAAGAGATTAACCTAACTGGACAGGCAGGAGAAAGCTGCTCTGACATGCTCTATACATCTCTAAGAGAAAGGTGGGTTATCTCTCCTGCTCCTAGACACTCCTTCACATAAAAGATACGTTCCAGCATTGCAGGAAACCTCACCTTAAAAACCAGCTAACAAATACAGCATCACCATAGTTGGCAGCTGCAATGTTTGCATACTCCAGCAGGTCCCTGTGAACAGGGTCTTGAGATCTCATGAATTACTAGGGAAGTGTTCTGATTTTTTTCGCTTGAGTCAGGCACCCCATGTATTTTTAATCTAAAAGGCTTTTTACACTGAGGTTTGTACACATATTAACAAAACAAAATCAGCAGTCCCAAAATTTATCTCCTGGACAAACTGTGACCACATTGTCTTAAGCAGACTTGACCCGGAAATACTTTTCTGGTCCACACAGGCATCAGGTTTCAGTCCTGTTTTCCCTTCTTACCTTCAAAATAATATGCCTTCTTCTTCCTGTCCGAGACACCTGAAAGCTGATGGTCCATTGACAGCTGCCTGAATTGGTTTATTCTTTGTTAACTGTTTACTTTGGATCAAATGAAAGCAAAAAGGAAACGGAAAACAGCCCCACTGGGAGAAGACCCATGTGGGACAAATTATGAGCCACTGTAAGATTTGAAAGTCTGGGGGAAAAACAGGACTAACTGGAGGCAGCTGTCAGGATGTGGGTTTTGTGTTTATATTCTTCTCCTTCCCTCTCTTAACCCCCTTATGGATATTATGAGAGAAAGTAAGCATGTGTATGTGTGTATGCACAAGCAAGACCAAGTGAGCAAGCACGCAAGACTGACCCCTCTTCTCCATACCGAAGGCACGAGTATATAATGTAATCTATATAAAAGAGGCAACCTGGTCATACAAATAAAAACATTAGTAGAGCCACTTCTTACAGAAAAAAACTAACCTTTTTCTTGTCCAAGTATAGTACCATGCTGTAAAACTGCAATTTTAGAACACCAGTTTTAATTATTAAGTGAGTTGCAATCTAGGACTGGAGACCTAATGCTGCACTTTGGTTTTGTGAATGGCAGTCCTGTTGCTGGATGAAGCTTTCCTTGTACTCCCTCATCCACCTCCCCCTCTAAATATCAAAACACCAATTGTTAACAAGGCGTATCACCATGTACAGAAAGTGTTGATTGTTCACGGGGGAAAAAAAAAGAATCTCTGTTGTTTGAGCTTTAACTTTAACATACGGTAAGTAATGTATACATTGTACCAAAAATACAAAAGATAAAAAAGCAAATTTCATTCCCTGGAGGAATTCTTCCCTTTCGCATCTTCTGATGACTACATCTCCACTTACTACTGTAATACTCCACGTAATGCTCTCGAGGAGAACAAGTTCAATAGCTATTGTTAACTAACAGCTAAATCAGTACTCCCGAGAATATCAGCCCCCCATCCCTTACCACAATCTTCACTTTCATGTCATATCAGCTCAGGTCACTTTAGGGTGCAATGAACACCAAAGTCATAGATAATAGGAGAGACAGAAGGAGCGAATGAATGGGACGAATGAAGGAGACCTTATAAATGCCTACAAATATCTGAAGGGTGGGTGTCAGGAGGATGGAGCCAAGCTCTTTTCAGTAGTGCCCAGTGACAGGACAAGGGGTAATGGGCACAAACTGAGGCACAGGAAGTTCCGTCTGAACATGAGGAAGAACTTCTTCCCTCTGAGGGTGACGGAGCACTGGCACAGGCTGCCCAGGGAGGTTGTGGAGTCTCCTTCTC